>Ga0172362_10002758_pt1 | contig 15195 bp, 10 predicted proteins | sample LakKivs1_kivu2a2_FD_114534 | JGI IMG/M metagenome (GOLD analysis project Ga0172362, IMG submission 114534) | Sediment microbial communities from Lake Kivu, Rwanda - Sediment s1_kivu2a2 | ecosystem: Environmental > Aquatic > Freshwater > Lake > Sediment | place: Rwanda: Western Province, Lake...
AACAACTCGCGCACCAGCGCGGCGCAGCACGCGGCCCTGGGCTTCGCCGCGCGCCGCGTCGAGATCATCCCCAACGGCTTCGACACCCGGCTCTTCCGTCTGGACCCCGAGGCGCGCGCCGCGCTGCGGGCGCGGCTCGGCGTGGCGCCGGACGCGCTGCTCGCCGGTCTCGTCGCCCGCTTCGACCCGGTCAAGCGCCACGACCTCTTCCTCGACGCCGTCGCACGCGCGCGGCGGTCCGGGCTCGACGTGCACGCGGTGGTCGCCGGCAGCGGAGCCGTCCCCGGCAACGCGGCGCTCGCGCACCTCGTCGCACGCGCGGGCCTCGACGGGTGCGCGCACCTGCTTGGCGAGCGCACCGACGTCGCGCTCGTTCTGCCCGCGCTGGACGTGCTGGTGTCAGCGTCGGGCTGGGCGGAGGGATTTCCCAACGTGGTCGGCGAATCGCTCGCCTGCAGCGTGCCGTGCATCGTCACGGACACCGGCGACTGCGCCGAGATCGTCGGCGACGCCGGCGTCGTGGTGCCACCGGGAGACGGCGACGCGCTGGCACACGCGCTGCTAGAGATGCTGCGCCGCCCCGCCGCCGCGCGCGCCGCGCTGGGCGAGCGCGGCCGCGCGCACGTCGCGAGCACCTACGCCCTCGGGCTCTGCACGGAGCGCTACGCGGCGCTCTACTCCCGGATCGCGGGCGAGCGGCGCTAGCTAGCTAGCGCGATGGCGCGAGCACGCCGAGAAGAGCTTGGCGCCACTGCTCGGCGACGTCGTGCACGGCGCAGCGCTCGACCCGTCGGCGCGCGGCATGCGCGATCGCGGAGCGCAGTCCATCGTCGCAGGCGATGCGCTCGATCGCGGCGGCGAGGGACGCCGCACTGCCGTCCGCCGCGACCAGCGCCGACTCCCCGTCGTGCACGACCTCGTGCAGCGCTCCCGCCTCGGGCGTCACGACCGGGGCCAGCCCGCGCGCCATCGCTTCGAGGAGCGCGTTCGACATGCCCTCGTAGCGCGACGGCAGCACGAACACGTCACCGACACGCGTGCCGCGCCACGGCTCCGCCGCGAGGCCGCGCAGGATCACGCGGCCCGCGAGCCCACCCGCCTCCACCAGCGACTCGAGCCGGCCGCGCTCCGGACCATCCCCCGTGAGGACGAGCGTCCACTCCGGAAGCCGGCCGGCGATCCGGGCGAAGGCCTGGATCAGCCGGTCGAAGCCCTTCTCCGCCGACAGCCGTCCGACGCCGACGATCCGGGGCGATGCGTCCGTCGTCGTGGGCTGGGCGTCGGCCAATGGATCGATCGCGACGGGATTGCCGAGCACGAGCACGCGCTCGGGCGCGCAGATCGTCGCCGCCCAGGGGCGGAGCCCCTCGTGCTGGACGACGAGCGCAGCCGCGCATGGATAGAGCAGGCGGCGCAGCAGCGCCCACGGCTGCTCCAGCACGTGCCGGGTCGGGTCCGTCCGCTCGCAGACGACGATGCGGAGCCCGGTACCCATCCCCGCGGCGAGCGCCAGCAGGTTGGTACGATCGACGAAGCTCAGGACGACGTCGGGCTGCTCGGCGCGGAGCGCGCTCCGCAGAGCGCCGATCCGGCGTGCGTTGGCCGCGACGGCCATGGCTCGCGACCGGCTGTCGGCCGCGAGCCCGAGCGGGATGCGGCGCACTGCGGGGTCGACCGCGAAGAAGTCGTCGGTGCGCCGTGCGATCGTGACGATCGCGACCTCGTCGCCGCACCTCGCCCACGCACCCGCGAGCCGGGTGACCACGCCTTCCGCCCCGCCGGGTCCGAGCGAGTTGATCAGCAGCGCGATGCGGAGGCGGCGCTCGCCGGCGCCCCGCGGCGCACCGTCGCGCGCGGCCCCGGGTTGACCCTTCTCGAGCGTCTCCACTAGAAGCGGGACGCGCACCATGGCGCACGCGCGGGGGCGCAGTTCGGCGCGCTCACACGCGCGGAATCAGCCGGGGGTGGGAGGAGAGTATGAACGCGTCGATCCACGCAGGTGCCGGGAGCGAGGTCGAACCCGCAAGAGAGCGCAGCGATCCGTCCGCGTTCGTCTCGATCGCACCGTTCTTCCGGCTGCTCGGGCGCTACCACCGTGTCCTGCTCCTCGGTTTGGCCGGGCTGGCGCTGACTTGGGGGGCCGGGGTCCTGCTGCTGCGTGCGGTCCTTCCCGGAGTCACCACGTCGAGTATCGGCATCCGCTTCGCCTTCCAGGGTGTGTCGGAGGGGCGGTACCCGAACGGGCTCCGCTTCAGCCCGAACGACGTGATCGCCCCCGAGGTTTTCGAGCAGGTGTACATCGAGAACGGCCTCGAGGACATCGTCTCGTTCGAGCGCTTCAAGAAGTCGGTCTTCATCACGCAGTCCAACCGGGCCCTCGACCAACTCGAGAGCGAGTACGCGATTAAGCTGCGCGACAGCCGGCTGTCGGCGCCGGAGCGGCGCCAGCTCGAGAAGGAGTTCCTCGCCGCGTCCGAGGGACTTCGCACCGACTCCTACCTCATCAAGTATCGCAGCGACGGGAACTCCCGCCTGCCTTCGCAGCTCTACGAGCAGGTGCTGCTGTCCATCCCCGCGACCTGGGCACAGCTCGCCGCCGAGCGCCGCGGGGTGCTGTTGTACGACATCGAGATCGGAACCGCCGCGCCCGTCGTGCGGCTAGGCACGGGCACCGACGAGATACTGCAGACCGTCGAGTTCCTCCGCTTGACCTCCACCAACCTGCGCGCGGCGGCCCATCTCGTCGCCAAGCTGCCCGGCGCCAACCTCGCACGCGGCGACGGCGGCGAGACGGTCGTGGACCTGACGACCGAGCTCAACGTCTTCAACGCCCTCACCGTGATGCCGCTCTACGTCACCGGGATCCGGCTCGCAGCCGCGAACGAGCCGGCCGCGGTGGAGAGCACGCTCGCCTCGCTCGTCGAAGCGGAGCGCCGCGCGAAGGCGGCTGCCGACGGCGAGGCGTCGGACCTCGAGCGGGCGCTCCAGTTCTACGTCTCAAACGCCGTCTCCTCCGAGGTGCCCGCTACCGGCGGCGACGGCGGGGGCGGCAAGAGCAGCTCGTCCGCGAACGCCGGGTCGGGCGTGATCGCGCAGGTCGGCGGCGGCTTCATCGAGGACATCATCCGCGCCCGCGACGCGGCCCAGGACATCAGGTACCGGCAGGAGCTCAACGACAAGGTCGTCGCGGCGAAGATGAAGGCCGTGGAGGCCGCGTCGAGAGTCGAGTTCGCGACCTACGCCCTCGAGCAGGCGCGGCAGCCGTCGAACGCGGGCCCGGGCCGCGACGCCGATCGCTTCGCCGCCCAGGTGAAGGCGGCCGGCGAGCGGCTGCGCGACCTGTCGGCGAAGCTGCACCTCCTCCACGAGCGCATCTCGCAGCGGAACCTCAATCCGGAATCGGCGCTCTACACGGTCGATCGCCCGCTGTTCTTCGTGCGCACCGCCGCGATCGAGTGGTCGAGCGCCGTACTCGGCGGCTTCGGCTTCATCACGCTCGGGATGATCGGTCTCGTCGTCGCGTGCGCGGTGTACGACCGCAGCACGCAGGCTCAGGCGGGCTGACCAGCGAGCTTGCCACGCACCGCAGCCGCGTCGCGCGCGAGTGCCCGCTGCCGCCCCGCCGCGGGCACCGCCGTGACGCCCATCACCAGGCCGAGAATCAGCAGCGGAGCGCGCTCGTCCAGCAGGTTGTGGCTGAAGAGACACTGCACGGAGATCACCAGCATCGTCGCCAGCGCCAGAGACGAGCCGCGCCGGACCGCCGCCAGGAAGCCGACGCCGAGGAGCCAGCACAGCCCGAGCAGGCCCGGCAGGCCGTTCGAGACCCACTGCTCGAGGAACAGGTTGTGCGGTCCCATCACGAGGCTGCGCGTGAACCCCGTGCCGTGACCGAGGATCCAGTGCCCGGGCAGAGCGTCGAGCGAGTAGCGCGCGCAGCGCATGCGATCAACCGACCAGATCAGAGTCTCGGGGCCGTCGACGGCGAAGATCGTCGACACACGACGGGCCGCGACCCAATCGTACGCCTCGCCCACGCGAACTGAGTACGAGGCAAAGACCACGAGCACGACGGCGACCGCGACCGTTGCGACCCCGAGCCAAGGCGCGCGTCCTCGGAGCGTGCCGAGCGAGAAGCTGCGCTGGCACCAAAACAGGACCACGCCGCCGAAGACCAGGATGGCGGCGCGCGACGACGTCCACACCACCCCCATGCCGCACACCGCGAGCAGGACCAGGTCGCGCAGGCGCACGCGCTCGTACGTCAGGCTCGCAGCAGTGATCAGCACCACGACGAAGCCCGCGACGTTGGAGTTCTGCGCGACGCCGGCCGCCCGATACCCGTCGACCGAGAACGTGCCCGGCGCGCGGAAATCGGCGTACATGGTGACGATCATCACCAGCATCGCCGGCAGCAGCAGGTTCGCGACGTGACACTCGCGCACCCCGGCACCGGCGAGGGCAAGAGCGGCGCCAAGGTTGATCAGCCCGTAGAGGCGCACGGCGCTCGGCTCGACCCCCGCCGCGGCGACGTGCGGATGGATGTTCCACAGCAGCGCGACCGCGACCACGAATGTGAAGGCGATCGTCAGGTGGCTGTTGCTCGAGACTAGGTCGCTCGGGTCTCCCACTCGCATGCCCGACTGCACCCAGCGCACGGCGGCCACGATCGCGACCGGCAGGAAGCCCGCTACGAACAGGATCGTCGGACGCAACGGCAGGATGCCGATCGAGCCGAGGTAGTTGTCGAGCGGGGACACGAAGAACGCGAGCAGCGCGCTCATGTAGAGCAGTTCGAGTCTCGGGAGCATGCGCCTTTCCCGTCGCTTGCCAAACGGGCTAGCGCCCGTGTAGCACGCGACCTTGAGGTACGGCGAGTCGCGCGAGGACGGCGCCGCCGGTTTTTCTGGGGGCGGTCGCGGAATGTGCGGAATCGCGGGCAAGGTGTGGCGTGACGGGGCGCGTCCGATGGACGTCGGCGTGCTGCGCCGGATGGCGGCGTCGATCCAGCACCGCGGGCCCGACGACGAAGGGGTCTGGACCGGCCCCGGCGTCGGTCTGGTGCACCGCCGCCTCGCGGTGATCGACCTGTCGCCGCGTGGCCATCAGCCGATGGCCAGCGCCGACGGCGCGATCCGCATCGTCTTCAACGGCGAGATCTACAACCACCGCGAGCTGCGACGTGAGCTCGAGGCACGTGGACGCGCCTTCCGGTCGGACTCCGACACCGAGGTGCTGCTGCAGCTCTACGAGGACGAAGGCGGCCGCATGCTCGGCCGCCTGCGCGGCATGTTCGCGTTCGCGATCTGGGACGGGCGCACCCGGACGCTGTTCGCGGCGCGCGACCGGCTCGGCAAGAAGCCCTTCCACTACCTGCACGACGGCGAGAAGCTCGTGTTCGCATCCGAGCCGCGCGCCATCCTGCTCGACCCCGCCGTCGCGGCGGCGCCGGACGGCGACGCGATCGGCCATTACTTGACCTTCGGCTACGTGCCCGGGGCGCTCAGCGCGCTGCGCGGACTCGCCAAGCTGCCGCCGGCGCACTACCTGCTGCTGCACGAGGGCCGGCTCGAGGTCCGCCGCTGGTGGGACGTCCGCTTCCTGCCAAAGCGCCGCGAGTCCGAGGCCGACCTCGAGGCGCAGCTGCTCGAGCTGCTCGAGGAGTCCGTCCGCATGCGGATGATCAGCGACGTCCCGCTCGGCGCGCTGCTCTCCGGCGGCGTCGACTCGAGCCTCGTCGTCGCGCTGATGAAGCGCGTCGGCGGCGGACGCGTGCGGACGTTCTCGATCGGCTTCGAGGAGCCGCGCTACGACGAGCTGCCGCACGCCCGCGCCGTCGCGCACCACCTCGGCACAGAGCACGAGGACTTCGTCGTGCGTCCCGACGCGGCCGCGCTCGTGCCGCGCCTGGTCTGGCACTACGGCGAGCCGTTCGCGGACTCGTCGGCGCTGCCGACGTTCCTGCTGAGCGAGATGACCCGCCGCTCGGTCACGGTCGCGCTCGGCGGCGACGGCGGCGACGAGTCGTTCGCGGGCTACGACCGCTACCGCGCGGCGCTGCTGGCCGGCTTCTCGGACGTCCTGCCGCGCGCGGTGCGGCGTGCGGTGGCGGGCGCCGCGGCGCGCTTCGCGGTCGTCGGCGGACCGAAGTCGCTGCTGCACCGGGCGCACCGCTTTCTCGAGGTGCTGTCGCGCGATCCGCGGCGCCGCTACGCAGCGTGGATCGTCTACTTCGACCAGCAGCGCAAGCTCGACCTCTGCACGCCCGAGTATCTCGAGGCGCACGCTCGGCACGATTCGCTCGACCTGCTCGACGAGGCGTTCGCGCGCTCCGACGCGCCGTCGATCGTCGAGGGCGCGCAGCACTTCGACCTGCAGCTGTACCTGCCGGACGATCTGCTGGTGAAGGTCGACATCGCGAGCATGGCGCACTCGCTCGAGGTGCGCTCGCCGCTGCTCGACCATCGCGTGGTGGAGTTCGCGGCGTCGCTGCCCGAGCATCTCAAGATGCGCGGCAGCGTGCAGAAGCGGATCCTCAAGCGCATCTCGCGCGACCTGCTGCCGGCGAGCATCCTGCAGCGGAGCAAGATGGGCTTCGGCGTGCCGATCGACCGCTGGCTGCGGAGCGAGCTGCGCGACATGGCCGGCGACGTCCTGCTCTCGCCGCGCGCCCTCCAGCGCGGCTACTTCCGGCCCGAGCGGGTGCGCGCGCTTTTCGAGGGACACGTGAGCGGGCGGGCGCTCGAGCACTTTCGCCTGTGGAATCTGCTCATGCTCGAGCTCTGGCACCGCGAGTACGTCGACCAACCGGTGTCGATGGTGCCGCCGGCCGGACTCGCGGCGTGAGCGCGGACGGCGCACGGCCGCTCAAGGTCGCCCAGGTCATCGCGACGCTCGAGCAGGCCGGCGCGGAGAAGCAGCTCTCGCTCCTCGCGCGCGCCCTGCCGCGCGGCGAGTTCGACGTCGACGTGATCGCGCTGGTCCGCGGCGGCCATTACGAGCGGGCGCTGCGCGATGCGGGCGTCCGCGTGCACGTGCTCGGCAAGCGGCGCAAGCTCGACCCCGCGGCGCTGCTCGGGCTGCGCGCCCTGCTCCGCCGGCTCGCTCCGGACGTCGTGCACGCGTGGATGTTCACGGCCAACGCCTATGCCCGCCTCGCCGTCGGTGGCCGCACGACGCCGCCGGTGATCGCCTCAGAGCGCGGACCCGACGACTGGAAGAGCGGCTGGCAGCACCGCGTCGACCGCCTGCTGGCGCCGCGCACGAGTCGCCTGGTGGTGAACGCGCACGTCGTCGCGCGGCAGGCGGCGGCGCGCGGCTTTCCCGCGGAACGCATCCGCGTGGTGCCGAACGGGCTCGCGACGGAGCTCACGGATCCGGCGGCGGATGCGGCGCCGATCGATGCGCGCGTCACGGGGGCGTCGCGCCTGGTCGGCTACGTCGGCCGCCTGGCCCCCGGCAAGCGCGTCGAGGACCTGCTCACGGCCGCGGCCCTGCTGCGCACGTCGTACCCCGGCCTGACGTTCGTCGTGATCGGCGACGGCCCCGAGCGCGGCCGGCTCGAGCGTCACGCCGCCGACCTCGGCCTGCGCGAGCTGGTCTGCTTCGTCGGACACCGGCCGGACGCGGCCGCGCTGATCGCGCGGCTCGACGCGTTCTGGCTCGCGAGCGAAAACGAGGGCATGTCGAACAGCCTGATGGAGGCGATGGCCGCGGGCACGCCGGTGGTGGTGAGCGACATTCCCGGTAACCGCGAGCTGGTCACGGACGGCGTCACCGGATGCATCGTTCCTCTCGGCAGCGCGCGCGGCTTCGCCGATGCGACCGCAGCTCTCTGGCGCGATGCCGCGCGCGCCGGCACGATGTCCGCAGCCGCGGCGGCGCACGTGCGTCGCGAGCTGTCGGTCGAGCGCATGGTGGAGCGTTACGAGTCGCTCTATCGCGAGGTCGCGCGCCAGAGGGGCGGGGCGGCCGAGGCCGCCGGCACGCCCGAGCGAGGTGCTTTTCGATGATGCAGACGCCGTTCCGCATTCCGGGTGCGATCGCGCTCGCCGTGATCGCGCTGCTGTGGGCCACACGGGCTGCGGCGGCGCCACCCGAGCGCGTGCTGCTCGCGCCGACGGAGATGCGGCGCGAGATCGGCGTCGCGTGGTTCGTGACGCTGCCACCGGGCTGGGAGACCGGCGCCGACGACGTCGATCACCCGCAGCGCAGCACCGCCGTCCTGCTCGAGAACGGACGCGCGCTCGGCCCCGCGCACGCGATCCACGCGACCATTCGCGAGCGCGGCGACGGCGCGTACTCGCACTGGCTCGGTCAGCTCTACTTCTCGACCTCGGACGGCAGCGACCCGCGCACCAACGGCAGGGAGTACGTGCTCGAGCGCGGTCAGCCACCGGGCGACGGACCGGGCTCGGGCGCCAGGACGATCGAGTAGAGACGTCCGTTCGCGCGCGGGTCGCTACCGTCGGATGCCGAGAATAGCAGCAACCCGCCGTCGCGTGCGAAACGCCCACCCCCAAGCGCCGCGACCTCGTCCGACGCGACCACCGGTCCTAGGCGGCGGCCGTTCTCGAGCAGCGCGACGACGGCGGCACCCGAGAAGCCGCCGCTCGCGACTCCGGTCGGCCGCTGCCGCGGCAGCGGCGTAGCGTAGCGGAAGCCCGCATCGGGAGTGAACAAGCTGCGCTCGAGTTCGACGATCGATCCACCGGCCGGCGCGGCGACGTCGAGCGTCGTGTCGAGTTCGTCCCACTCCTGCGTCACGCGAACGCCCGCGAAGCCCTTCCCCGTCGGCGCACCGCGCGCGGTGTCCTCGACGGTCCACACCGAGGTGCTCGGACCGACGCCCACACGCGGCAGAGTGAGCGGCGAGAACTGGAAGTCGACCTCGAGGCGGATGGACGTTCGGTTTGTGCCGACGCCGCAGACGCGCACCTCGAGGCCGTAGCGGATCGGTCCGCGCTGGAGCCAGACGGCGGCGTCGGCCGACGCCTCTGACGCGAAGCGCTCGACGCGCAGCTCCTGCCACGGGTCGGAGCCGTCGCCGCGCACTCGTGCCGCCAACGCGGCATCCGCGGCGAGGTCGTGCAACACGATGCGCGCGCTGACGATCGGATACGGCCACTCGACGCGCGCACCGCGGCAGCCGTCGTGGTCCGTCGCGGCGAACGCGCGCGACAGAGTTCCGCTGCCGAAGCGGATCGGCCAGCCGGGCGGACGTTCGACCGAGAAGCGATCAACGAAGTGGTCGCCACGCATGAGGTCGAAGGTCACGGCATCGCTGGGCTCGAGCACGGGCCGCAGCGCGTGCTTCGTGGCGCCAAGCGGGCGCAGGTAACTGCGATTCGCGCCCCGCGGGTACGCGAGATCGAAGCGCTCGCGATCGACCGGCACCTCGGCCGCGGGCGAGAACGCGGACGTCGCACGTCGAGCGAAGACGTCGGCTACGCTCGCGAGCTGCCCCGAGCGCGTGCGATAGATCCGCTCGCGATCGGCGTCTAGAAGGCACCAGCGGCCGTCGAGTCGCGCCTCGACGACGGTATGCTCGTTCCAGGCGACCACGCGCGCGCGTACCCCGGCCTGCTCCAGCAGAGCCGCGAGCGCGTGCGCGACGTCGTTGCAGAAGCCGAAGCCGTACACGCCGAGCAGCTTGACGGGATCCGACGCCTCGAGTCCCGCGGCGGCCGCGACGTCGTGGTGCCGCCACGTCGCCAGCGCGGACCAAAGCGCGAGCGCCTTCTCCTCGTCGGTCATTCCCGGCCGGAGCATGGACGCGAGGATCGCGTCGCGCGTGGTCAGGTCGGGGGCGCCGGCCGCACGGCCCCAGACCCGCACCGCGCGCTCCGAATCCGTGTTCTCGAGGATCAGCCGGCGCGCCGAGACCGGCCGGTCGCGCCCCGTCTCGACGGTGACGTCCGTCGTCCCGAGCCCGAGCGTGCGGGTTGCGCTGTCCGGCAGGACGCGCGCGGGCTCGTCCCACACGACGCGGTAGATGCGTCCGTTGCGGCGCGGATCGGAGTTGTCGCTCGCCGAGAACAGGACGCGCGTGGCGGTCTCGTGGTTGAAGCGTCCGCTGCCGAGCGCCACCACGTCGGCCGAGAGCGATCCCGGAGGTCCTAGCGGCAGGCCGTCCTCGACGAGGCGCAGCGTCCGGCCGTCCCCGCCGTCGCGAAGCCCCGGCACCATGCCGCCGATGCGCCCGGAGTACGCGAAGCCGCCGATGCGCACGATGCGATCGACCGCCAGCGTCTCGCCCGCGGGCACGCGCAGACGGTCGTCGAGCACGCTCGCCTGCTGCGCCGGCGAGCGGTCGTGGTCGGACGCTGGGCGCGGCTCGCACGCCGCGAGCGCAACGACCGCGAGCAGCAGCGCCGCGTGCGCTCGCCCGCGGGCGACTAGGGCGCGCCGCCGTCGGCGCTGCACGTCGATCGTTCGCGCAGCCACTCAGCCCTCGCCCGCGGTTTCGGCCGCAGCCGCGCGCTCGACGTGACGGCACATCGCGAACAGCAGGACCGCGGCCAGCGCGTAGACCAGGCTCGTCGCGAGCGCGATCCCGGCGACGCCGAGCCAGCGCACGAGCACCGCGTCGAGGACGACGTTCGCAAGCAGCAGGCCGACGTTGCCGGCGAGCAACAGGTCCGTCCGACGAGCAGCCGCAAGGAAGCGGCTGAACACCATCCCGACCGCGAAGAACGGGATCTGCAGGACGTACAGCTGCTGCACGCCGCCCACCACGATGGCGTCGGCGGGCCCGAACTCGCCGCGCTCGAAGACCGCTCTCGCCACCACAAGCGACGACTGCCAGAGCGCGACGGCGATCGGGACGCTCAGCGCGCCGGCGACGAGCGCGCTGCGGCGAAGGATGCGCCACGCCTCCGCCCAGGCGCCGGCCGTGAGCTTCTGCGCGAACAGTGGCAGAATCACCGTCGCGAGGCTCATCGCGAGCACGCCGTTGACGAACGCCACCGGCTTCTCCGCGTAGGTGAGCGTCGCGAGGCTTCCCGCTGGCAGGCGCGCGGCAAACGCCTGATCGACGATCGGCACGCCGCTCAGCACTAGCGCACCGACGGCCAGCGGAGCGAGCTGGGCGGCGAGCATGCGCAGGCGCTCCGTCGAGTGTGGCCAGCGCGGTACGCGCAGCCATCCGATTTCGCGGACCGGCGGCAGCAGCAGCGCGAGCTGCAGCGCACTGCCGCTCGACAGGCCGATCGCGAGCGCCTTCGCCGCCGAGGCGGGCGTCGCCCACAGGACGGCGGCGGCCGCGCACAGCGGCAGCGCAGCCGGCGCCACCGCGGGCAGTCCGAAACGTCCGCACGCGTTGAGCACGCCCGACCAGATCGCGACCGGCACCTGGATCACGACCATCGGCAGCAGGAGCAGCAGGATCTCGCGCGCGGCCACGAGGCGCGTCGTGTCGGCGGCGCCGCCGAGGGCGCGCAGCAGCGGCGTCGCGACGAAGGCGGTGGCGAGTGCCACCACGCCCGCGATGGCGATGCCCGCGAGCAGTGCCCCGCCGAGCAGGCGAGCGCCACCCTCGTCGCCCTCGTGGTGCCGGGCCGCGACGAAGGCGGGGATGAACGCTGACGCCAGCGGGCCAACCACGAGCGCCACCAGCGTGGTCGGAACAACGAGGGCGAGAAGGAACGCGTCGAGCTCCGGGCCCACGCCGAGACGCATCGCCGTCACCATCTCCTTGCCCATGCCGGCGACCTTGGTGGCGATCGTCCCCGCGGCGACCAGCGCCGAGCCGAGCGCCAGGCCGCGACCGTGGCGCCCCGGTCGTACGGTGCCGCCGCCGACGATCCGTGATGCGAGCGTCATTGCCGATGCCCGGTGAATCAGAATCCGCCGCAAAGAGCTACGCCCGTCAGAGGAGATCCGCATCGCAGTTCATGGTTCGTGATTGGCTCAGGCGGCGACGACGTCAGCCGCCGAGCGCATAGCGCAGGCCGACGACCACGAAGCTCGCCCAGAGGTGGAGCAGCACGGCACCGCGCAGGACGAGACGCGCGATGCGGTCGCGGCCGGAGCGCACCCGCGCGATCGCCGGCAGCGCGACCAGGCCGAGCCACGGCAGGGCGAACCGGCCGAAGGGGTGCAGCATCGCGGCGTGGCGGACCGCGAGGCTCGTCGCCATCAGCGTTCCGCCGATGCCGGCTAGGAGGAGGAGTGCCGCGGCTACGCGCGGCCGGCGCAGGCGACACCGCAGGCTCAGCACTGGCATCGACACGAGCAGGACGACCACGAGCCAGCGGCCGAGCGCGTACAGTACGTCGGGCAGGAAGACGTCGTGCCAGCCGCCTGCCCCGAATACGAACTTCCACGTCAGGCGATCCTGGTCCCACGAAAGGTTCGTCGAGAAAACGGTCCGCGCCGCTGTCGAAACGAATGCCCAGCCGCGGAGGAAGGTCGTCTCGTAGGGCATGCGGGCCGGCGGCGTAACGAGCCACAGGACGATGGTCGCGGCGGCCAGCGCGACCGAAAACGCCACGGCGTCACGGCGGCGTCGCCCGGGCCGACGCCCGCGGTGGCGCCGATCGAGCCCGGCGAGAGCCGCCGCGCCCGCGAGCGGCGCGAGCACGAGCAGATACAGCCAGGCGTCGCTGCTCCCGAGCGCGGCTTGCAGGTGCTCGAGGATCTGTGGCCCGAGTCCGCCCGCGCCACTCCGGATAGCGCCGACGCCGAGAAGCACGCCGCACGCGGCGAGCACGACGGCGAGCGTCCGGCGCCGCGGTCGTTCGCCGCCGTCGCTCGCGAACGGCGGCAATCCGAGCAACGCGGCGCCGGTTAGGACGATCGCGCCGCCGGCGAAGTCCCGCCACAGCGCCACCCCGAGCCACGCGCTCGCGATCATCGCGCCGAGGCTCGCGACGCGCGCTCGCCGGCCGCGCGCGAGAATGGCCGCGACGGCTCCGGCGCCGACGATCGCGCCGCAGCCGAGAGCCGGTGCGTAGTTCGAGCAGCTCGCCATCGCGATCACCGCGTACGGGAATGTGAACGCCGCGCAGTAGGACGTGCCGAGCCGTCCACCGAGCCCGCAGGCGACGAGCAGGAAGAGCCCCGCAGCGACGAGAACGAGCGCCATCGCGACCGCACCGAGACGGTAGAGAGCGAGGCGATCGGCGATCGCGACGCGTGGCGCGAGTGCCCCGAGCGGACGGAAGAGCTGGTAGAATGCCGGCGCCCGGGAATCCGCGGAAAGCCCAAAGGCGCCCGGCGGCGGCTCGCCAGGACGCTGAAGCTCGCGCGCGAGCGGCGACCACAGAACGGCCGCGAGCGCCGCGCGCTCGCCATCGTCGCGCAGTGGCAGCGGCTGCGTCGGCTGGTGCTGGACGCGGTCCTGGTCGAGCGCGATCGCCGCGAGCGCGATCGACTCCGGATACCACCAGGAGCGGTACTTGACTCCCTTCGCCACGAGCCCCTCGGCGGTCGCGACGTGCGAGGTCTCGTCCGCGCCCTGCAGCGGCGGCAGCAGGACGGCGTGCACGAGCACAGCAGACGCGAGGAGAAGAAACGCCGCACGGGCGTGCCGCGGACGATCCAGCGTGCACCAGCCGATCACGAACGCGATCGCCGCGGCAGCCGCGGCAGCCGAGAGCACGCGGCTCCGCGCGACGAAGAAAAGCACGCGGGCGAGGATCTCCCGCAGAGCGAGCGGGTCCGGCGTGACCACCTCGAATCGCACGCCGCCGAGCGCCGGCAGTAAACCTCGATCGCTCCAACCTTCGAGCGCGACCGCGAGCGCCTGCTCGCCGGACGGCTGCACCGGACGGAGGAACGTGTACTCGCCGGGCAGCAGTCCGACGATCTGGAGGCGGCTCTGGGCGCCGTGCGCCGGCACCGCTCCGAGATCGACCCACCCGCCGTCCGCAATCACCACACCGCGGGCACCGCCTAGGAGCCACTCGCGCAGCGCTTGCCATCGCGATCCGTCCGGATGGCCGTCGCGCACGACGAGCAGGCGGGTGCGACCGTCCGAGGCGAGCTGGACCCGCACGCGCGCGTCGCGCGGCAGCTCGCGCGCACCCGCCGTGATCGTCACGTTGAACAGACGCGCCCGATGCTCGGGAGCCGCGACGAGGTCGACCATGCGGCGTCCGCTCGACAGCCGTGGCGATTCGACGTTGAACGCGACCAGCTGCTCGTGGCGCCGGCCGGCGAGCCAGAGCTGGGTCAGCACGACGGCGGCGACGAGCATAGGCGCCAGCAGCAGCGCCGCCCGCCTCACGCGTGCCTGGGTGGTCCGGCGGCGCGGTCGACCGCGACGCGACGAATCAATGGGTCCATGACGGAAAGCCTTCGGAACGCGAGGCGCGGGCGGAATTTGACTCCTGAGGCGTCCGGAGTCAACACGGCGATGCGTCCGACGGCGAACGCTTGCTACTCCGTCGAATTTCTGCGAGTGAATCGGTGACGCCAAGGCGCGCGACAGGTTCGAGAATCGACTGGAGTTGTTTCGTGGAATGTCAGATTTTTGTCATGCGATTGCTGGCTGGCCCGCGCCGTCGGGGCCGCGTGCCGGGAGCCGTCGTCCTCGCGGCTTTGGCACTGTCAGCGGCCGGCTGCGAGCCGGCCCGCGAGCCGCAGCACCCAACGCCGCCTAGGGCGTCGGAGCGAATGGCGCCACCTCCAGCCGCTTCGGCGGTCGCACCCGCAGCGACAGTCCGGCCGCTGCAGTTCTTGTTCGCACCGGACACCGTCAGACCCGAGCAGGGGTACGCCTGGATCGTCCCGCTGCCGCCCGAGTGGACGCCGTTCTCGAGCGACGTGCGGAACGTCGATCGAAGCCGATTGAAACTCACCGAGGACGACAAGCCGTTGGGCCCCGGCAACGCGACCCACGCGGAGATCCGCAAGGAAGGCCGGGGGGCCTACTCACACTGGCACACGGCGCTCTACTTCTCGACCTCGGACAACTCGGACCCGCGCACGAACGGGCGCGTCTACGCCGTCGAGATCCCGGCGAGCGATGACTGAGCGTGCTCGGCGATCCACCAATGCCGGCGGGTCGCTCAGGTGAGGCGGGCGCGCCGCACGACGACGTTCAACACCTCGACCAACGACACGCCCGTGAGATCGCGGCCGGCGAGCGCTTCGCATTCGGCGAGAACTGGCGCAGCTTCCTCGAGACCCTGACAGACGGGCGTATCGAAGAGGCCTCGCACGCGATCGCGCGCATGCTCGGGGCCGACC
>Ga0172362_10002759_pt1 | contig 15193 bp, 16 predicted proteins | sample LakKivs1_kivu2a2_FD_114534 | JGI IMG/M metagenome (GOLD analysis project Ga0172362, IMG submission 114534) | Sediment microbial communities from Lake Kivu, Rwanda - Sediment s1_kivu2a2 | ecosystem: Environmental > Aquatic > Freshwater > Lake > Sediment | place: Rwanda: Western Province, Lake...
AATTGTAATCATAATTTAAACGAATTATTCATTATTTTTCATATGGATGTTTTATAAATTAAATTTATAAAATATCTAGTTTATAAACTGTAAAAGTAAGTTTATAATAATATGTATAAAATTGTAATCATAATTTAAACGATTTATTCATTATTTTTCATATGGGACTATCAGTTAAAAAAAATTATATAGCTAGTTTATAAACATAAAAAAACCAAAAAAAAAGTATGTTAAAAAATTATAAAAATAATAAATAAAAAAGTATTTATAAATAAGAGATAAATATATATTAATATGGTTGAATATAATTGTATAAAATGTGGAAAGAAATTTATAAAAAAAGACCATTATGAAAGACATATGCAGTTAAAAAAACCATGTGATAAATATTTATATGAAATAATAGAAAAAGAATTAGAAATAGAGAAAAAGGAAATAAATGATCAAATACATATAAATATGAAGAATGAATTAGATTTAGAGTTAATAATAGCAAATAATACAAAAATAGAAAAAGAGATATTTGGTAGTAAAATGTGTTATAATTGTGGTAAAACATTTAAGCATGGTTCAAGTTATTCAAGACATATAAATACAAGATGTAAAAACAAAGTATATGAAAAGCAATCAGTAAAAGATTTAGAGAAGTTATTATTAGATAAAGATAGAGAGATAGAAGAATTAAAGAGTAAAAGAATAGTTATAGAGAATATAACGCAGAATAATACAACAAACAATTATATGCAAAATAATATAATAAATAATAATATAAAGATAAATCCATTTGGAAAAGAGAATATAAGTTATATAACAGATGAGATATTAAAAAGAGTAATAAAGAATCCAGAATTAGGAATACCTAATTTAATAAGAATGATACATTTTAATCCATTATATCCGGAGAATATGAATGTATTATTAAAGAATAAGAGGGCACCATATGTAAATGTATTTAATGGTAGTGAATGGAAAGTAGAAAGAAAAGATGATACAATACATAATCTAATATGCACAAAAAAAGATATAGCAGATGATTATAGTATAGATAAATTAGAAGGTTTAAAATTAATAGAGAATGATTTTATAAATATAGAAAATTGCAAAGAGACTTCAATATCAACATTAGTAGATAATGATTTAAAAGAGCATGGTGTTTTATTAAAATATGAAACATATTCAGATGCTTTAGATGAATATTTAAATGAATTAGTAATAGAAAAAGATAATATGAAATCAATGTTTATAAAAAATAGATATAAAATAATGTATAAAAAATTATATAGACAAATAGAAATAATATTATTAAATCATAATGAATTAATAAAAAATAATGAAATAAAAAATAATGAAATAAATAAAAATAAGTTACTAAATAAATAAATAAAAATAGAAATATAAATATAGTTTATTAAGATCTATATATATCTTAATAAGTTTTGTATATTTTTTTTGTTATTTTTGTTTTTTTATTTTTTTATTTTTTTTTATAAATAATTTAATTAAATTTCATCTATATCATCATCATCATTAAAATCAAATGTTTTTTTATTTTTCCTAGGAGTATTTCCAGGTTCAAAAGGATTATCATCATCATCATCTTGATCATCTTCATCATTATCTTCTTCATTATCAGAATGTTTCCAGTCAAAGTCAAGATTATCTTCATTAGATTCCAAAATATTATTATAAAGTTTATAATTTTGAGGAATTTCACCTTCTTTTTTTAATCTAGATATATTACGAATATCATTATAAACATAAATGATATCAGCTTTATCAGGTTGATAGTCTCTAGTTCCAATAATAACGATACTATCAGTAACAATACGAGCTTTATTTTTTTTTAATTTACCACTAATTCTACATAAAAGTTCTTTAGTTTCGTATTGAAGAATAGGATCATCAAAGTTTTCTTTAATTTCTCTATCTTCTTTAAATTTACGAGCTTGATCAGTTAAAAGAATTTTACAATAAACTCTACCACCACCAAGAATTTTAGTAACGATACCATATTCACAACCTTCAAAATTAGGATTGTTTTTAGTCATATAAAGTTCTTTAAGTTCTTCAGAGTCTCCTTTTTTTTGGGAGCGTTTAAGTTTTTTAAATTTCTTACCACCAGTATTATTCGGCATATTTATTGATACAATAAATACTATAAAAATATCTTTAAATACTTTTCAAAAAGTAAAACAATTAATATAATATAAATAAATAAGAGATAAAAAATAAATAGCAAAAAAAATAGGATAATTAATATTAATAAATAGATTAATAAAAAAGGAACCAAGTATAACAATAATAGGTAATATAATAAACTTTGCACATAATTGATTTCTAATAATAATATTTGAAATAATGATAGTCATAATAATAATAGCGAGAATATTGAGATATAATAAATTATATGAGATACCGAAGGTATTAAGTTCATTAATATTAAAATCTTCTTTTTGTTGATCAAGAATAGGACATAAATTAATATTAGAATAAGTTAAGATATTATTATTAGATTGGGAATTATCATTAGATTGAGAATTATTATTAGATTGATTATTAGAATTATCAGAAATATTATATTTTTTTTTGGTAGGTGTTGAAATAGAATAATTCATAGAGTTAGATCTAGTTATAATATTTCTAGGATTAGCATTAGGGTCAGAAGGATAATTATTATTGATATCGGTAATATTAAATGGATTATAGCAATTATTTTTAACAACAATAGTTCTATTATTATTTTGAACAATATTATTATTAGAAGAAGAGATATCGTTTAGAGGTATATTATAATAGAAACATTTAAAAGAAGAATCAAGATTATTAATAGATGATAAAGAAGTGCATTCAGATTCATTTTTACAATCTTTAAGACAATCAGCGAGATCATAAGTAGAATTAGTATATAATAATTTATTATCAGAATTATTAGGATTATAATTACAGTTAGGAATACCTTGAATATTATTTTTATCAGAATTATTAGGATTACAAAGATTTGTTCCATATGAGCAAATAAAATTATCATTGAGTTTAATAGGTTTAAAATTAGTAGGGCAATTAATAAAACTTAAATTAGGTTTATTAAAAAAATCATTATTATAGAGAACATTATTATTACTATTATTATTATCTTGATTAATATTAGCAGTTCCGTCAGGATTTATAGAATAAAGTTCAGAAAGACAAAAAGGATCATTATCATTACATACAAAAAAAGATTTACTGTTAATAGCTAGTTTAGGATTAACACTACAAGATTTATTCATAAAAATATAAATAGATATAATATATTAATAGATAAAATAAAATATATAAAGATAATATAAATTAGAAAGATGAGTTATAATTTATTATTAAATAAACCAGAGGATATAATAGAAGGATTAATATCAACAATATTATTTATAGTTTTTTATATAATATATAGAGTATTAACAGAATCAGATCAAACGTTAAATAGTATAAAATCGATGTCAATGATACAGATATTAATATTATTGGTAATTATGGTAATGTTATATATGGGTTGGTATTTTGGAACAAAAATAATAAGGAATTATATATATTTGAACATGTTAGCATTAAAATAAAAAGATAAAAAAAATTAAATATAATAGAATAATATAATTAGTAAATAAAATATAATATGGATAGATTTGTATTATTAAATATTATATTAATAATATCATTTATAATAATAATAATAATATTAATAAAAACAACGGATGGTTCAATAGGATTAAAGTTAATAGTAATATATAGTATAATATTTTATTTAGTAAATATAATAGTATATAGGATATCGAGTGAGAATGATAGATTATTTAGATTAGATGAGATAAATAAATTAATATTTGGTCCAGTAATAATAATATTAGTTTATGGTTTAATACGATCGGGAATAAGTGATAAAAATATGAGTGAAGTAATATTATTTGATAGTATAGTAATAGCATCAATGTTTATATTATTTTATGGATATACGATAATTATAAAGAATGCAATAATAAGTAGAATGGAAGGTGGTAATAGAATATATTATACGAATCAATATAGTGATGGAGTAGATAACAGATTAATAAATAATTATGTAGGATAGAAAAAGAATAATCTAAAGATATAATATAATTATATGAAAGATAAAGTAAATAGGAATAGAATAACAACAATAATAGGTGCATTATTATTTATAATATTATTTGGTTTTTTAAAGACAATATTATTAAGAGATGAATCAACAAATTTTACATATTTAATAGTAATAAATACAATATTATTTTTTATATTTTTTGGATTATTTAATTTATTATAGAAAATTAATTATTATAAGTAAAGTAATAAAATAATCCGAATAAAATAAAAAAAAATAAAGATATGAAAAGTAAAAAATAATAAAAATAATAAAAAATTATATAATTTTTTATTAGGATAAGTAAGATAAAAGGAATAAAATACTTAAATAGATTTAAGTAAAGAAGGATTAATATCAGGAGGTAAAATATATTTTTTAAATTCTTTAAGATTTTTGAAAGTTTTACTAACAGTAACTTCAGAGGTTCCACAAATAGATGCGATTTTTTTTTTAGAGATATTAAGATTAAAGGTATTAGATACGAAAAAAATAATACCGACAGAGATAGAGCTAGGTATATTTTCTTTATTAATACCGAAAATATCGGAGATATTAGCAACGTAGATACAAATATCTCTATAAAAATTATTAACACCGAGAAGTATGCAATTACGACGAATAAAGTCTTCAGTAGTGTAAGGTTTGAGTCCATTAATAAATTCTTTATTAATAGAATACATAATTTCTTTAAATTGGTTACAACCGATAGTCATTTTAGTATTATCAAAGTAGAAAAGGTCAGCAATTTCTTTACGTTTTCTGGAGATACCTTTATATTTGCAAGCATAGAAAATACAAGCAGCAATAAGGCTTTGTCTTTGATCCCCGCGTTTAATAAGATCATCTTTAATCATTTTATACATACTTTTAGCTTTATCAGCGACACAACTTGGAATATTAGCATTATCACAAATTTCTTGAATAGTATTATAAACATCCATAAGACTTTTTTCTTTATATTGGATAGAGTGCCATTTAAGAGCATTTCTATATTTTTCATAACCATAACCTTGCATAACAATACCGAAACTATCATTATTAAAAAGATCATTAGAGGGAGCACCACAACGATTAGGATCACCTCCTTTTTTATTATCATCAGATCCATAGAATCTCCATTCTTGAGAGAAGTCAATAATAGGACCATTATCAATGCCACAATGAGTGCAAATATTTTTACCATCTTCGTAAATAATATCAAAAAGACCACATTTAATACATTTATCTTTTTCGTCATCATTTTTAGAAAAAGAGGATTTAGGATTAGTTATAAGAATATTTTGATTATTATTAATTTTAATATTAGTTTTATCGAATGAATTTTTAATATTATTAAAAGTTTTCCAAAATGACATTGTAATATATAATATATAAATAAGTCTTTAAATAATGAAGTTAATAAAAATCAATTTTTAATAAAAAAACTAAAAATATAAAAAAGTAAAAAGTAAAAAATATATAAAAAGAAAAAATATATAAAAAGAAAAAAAGAGTAAAATAAAAGATATATAAAAAATATATAAAAGATATATAAAGAAATATATGAGTTTTAATAATATATTTGATTTATCATCATTAACGAATAATAATAATAATGTAAGGGGGAAAAGGATAAGTGAAAGTTTTAATGAAGAATATGATGAAATGAGTGGAACGATATTAACATCGTATAGGGGTTTTATAATATTAGTAATAATATCGTATTTAGCAGCAAAAGTATTATATTTATATTTACAATCAAGGAATAGGGAGATAAGTAAGGATTTGAATAAGATACCATATGATTTTGGTGTATTAATAATATACACAACAATAATATTTTTATTCAATGGTTATTTACAGAGGATTTTTGTGGGACAAGATAAAAGATTTGGAATGAATAATGTATTTACAATAATGTTTATGTTAGGAATGATAGGATCATTATTAATATTTGTATTTTTTTATAAAGGATTAAATGATAAATTTATACAAGGTGAGAGAGCAGGAGCATCATTATTTAATGGATTATTAATATTATTAACGTTAGGAGTATATGTAATAACAACGATTCAGTTATTTAAGGCGAGTGTAACAGGTGGTATGTGGTATATGGTGAGTGGTATATTAATAACATTATTTTGTTATATGTTAAGTTATTATAATAGTAAGATAGATGTAAATTATGGAAAGATGAGAGGATCGATGTATTTATTTACTCCGAGATTTGCATTAACAATAACAATGTTTTTGTTATTTGCGAATATATTGATGGTAGGAGTTCCGAGTTTAGGATCATTAGGAGGAATGTATGTATTAGCAGGTGTATTTTTTGGAGCATTCATAGGATCAATAGCAATATATGGAATACAATCATTAGTTCCAGATCAATATGAATTTGAGTGTGGAGAGGGTGGATGTCAGCAGGGTAAAATATCCGAGAAGGATTTAGGTTCAATATTAGGGAATAATAAGTTAGTATCAGTATTTTTAATAATAATATTAGTAATGATGTTAATGTTTTATTTAGGATTATTATATTTGAATATAAGTAGTAGGTTATAGAAAAAAATAAAAAATAGATAATAAAAATAGATAATAAGGATGTATTTTGAGTTAATACCAGGATTGTGGATATCAGATTATAAATCGTATAGATTAATAGAGAAATATAAGATAGATGGGATAATAAATTTAACAAGGAAGAAGATGGATAATACAATAAATTATAATAATGGGAATGATGTAGTAGATATAATAAATGAGAATATGTTATTAATGAATAATATAGTGGTAATAGTAGGAAAGATAGAGGATATAGATATAGTAAAAGATTATATAATAAAGTATGGAAAAGTAAGTGATGTATTGGCGAATGAATATATAAATAATAAATTGAGTGAGATGAAATAAAAAAAGAAATAATATTTATTATATTATATAATATTATATAATATAAAAATCAATGGGTAATACAGTTGGAACCCCAGATAATAAAGAGAATAATATTATTATAAAAGAGAGTAATAATATATTTATGAAGAAAGGAGAAGTAAGTTTGGATAGTAATGAGGAATTAACGATAGAATTATTAAAAAAGATAAATCAGTTAGAAAGGAAATATGAGAATATAAATAAGGATATATGTAATAAAATAAGTATAACAATAGAGAATACATTAAATAAAATGAGTGTAAATAGATTAAGAGATATGAATAAAATGATAGTAGGACAGGATACAAATTATGAGTTAAGGATAAGTGAGTATGTAACAGATAATGATGAATTTATAGCGGATGGTTTAAAGGATGAGTTATTAAATATATTTGATGAAATAAAGAATAAGAATAATAGACAGAATAAAATAAATAAGGAAGGAGGAGCATATAATAATAATAATGATAATAACAATGAATTAAATAATAATAATAATGAAAATAGAGATAGAAATAAATCAAGAAATAGAGATATGAATAGAGATAGAGATAGATATAGGAATAGAGATAGATATAGGAATAGAGATAAAGATAGGGAAAGATATAGAGAAAGAGATAAGTATTTTGATAGGAATAGGGATAGAAAAAGAGATAAATATAAAAATATGGAGAATGAAATAGAAGAAGAAGAAGAAGAGAATAAAGAAAATAATGAAGATAAAATAAATAGATCAAAGGTAAATGAGAATAAGGGTTTAAAATTAAGAGAATATTTGAAGGAGTTAGAGGATTTTGAGGGAAAATTAGAAACAGTAGTAACAACAAATGAAAAGAATCAAGAAGTAAAAGAAGAAGTAAAGGAAGAGAAGAAGCAAGAAATAAAGAATTTAATACAGAATATAAATAAAGCGATATTAAATACAACATTAGATAAAGCAATAAATAATAAATTAACGGAAGGTGATAAGAAAGATATACATAATATAAATATAAATAAAGAGTTAAGTATAAAAGATAAGGTAAATAATATAAATAATATGAAAACAGATGAATTATTAAAAGTGAATAATAAATTAACGAATGATATAAAGATGAAGGTAGATAATAGATTAAAGAATGAAGAAATACCATTTACAGTATCAGAAAAAAGGAATAATAAGATAGTATTAGAAAGGTCAGAAAAGAGACAAGAGTTTAAGAGATGTAAAAAGGATAGTAATAAATGTATATTAACGAAGAATGAGTTATGTATAGCAATAAGGGATCATTATATAACGCGATTGAAGTTAATAAAATATATAAAGAGTAAGTTACCATATAGAAAGGAGGATGGGACATATGAGGGTGGAGTATGTTATAATAGATATAAGTCATTAAAGAATGGGACATATTGTTTAAATCCGAATGCATTATTAAGTTTAGATAGATCAAAGATAACAACATATATAGATAATTTAACATTTACAAGTTGTAAGAATGCAGGAGGATATTTTAAAGTATTAAGTGAAGCAGAGAAGAATAAGATATTAAAGCAGGATAATGAGTATAGTAGAAGATATTATGATATATTATTAAGGGTTCAAATAATACATAAGGAATTATTAAAAGATTTATTTAATATATTGGATATGTTAGAGATGAGTTTATCAATAAATAATAGTAAATTGAATGAATTAATATTGGTAACAATAAATAAGGTGAATGAGGCAGAATTATTATGTAAGGAGTTTTTTAGGGATGCGATAATATCAATATTACAGAATGATTTCAAATAATAGCAAAAGTAATACTATAATAAAAAATAATACTGTAAGTAATATTATTAAAAAGATTAAATATTTTTTATATATGAGAAAGATATAAAAAATTGAATAAAAAATAATAAAATAATAGAAGATAAAATATATATAAAAAGATGAATGATTTAGAGAAATCATTAAATGATATTAATTTAGATGATATATTAGAAGAAGAATGTAAGATATGTATAATAGGGATGACAAAAGAAGATAGTTATAGATTAGATTGTGGTCATATATTTCATATAGAATGTTTAAAAAAATGGTTTGAATCGATGAAAAACAATTCTCGAGTTATAGGGTCAGAAAAGATAACGTGTCCTTATTGTAGAAAAAAAATAAAAAATGAAAAAGGATTATATAAAAAACAAAAAAAAGAAGAATACGTAAAAGAAATAAAAAAAGAAAATAAAATAAAAGTAGTTTATGAAATTTTTATTGATACAATAGAAGAACCAATAAAACGATATGGATATTTGATAGATTCAAGCATTAATACAACATGTTGTGCATATACTCAGAAAGGAGAAAGATGTAAAAATAAAGGTTTTATACGTTTCGATGAAGTTAAAGAAGTTAAATCAGAGGGTTTTTGGTTATATTGTGAGAAACATAAAAAGTATTCGACATATAAAGTATTAGATAACTAAATAATAAATTGATAAATTTATAAAAAAAAGAAGATTATCTAGGTGCTCCGGGTTCCCAAGGTGTTCCAAGATTACTAGGAAGTGCAATAATGTCTCTAACAGTGGTAACTCCAGCACTAACAGTATTAATAGAGTTTCTAAAAAGGTTCATAAGTTGGTTACCCCAATTACCAATATCTCCGTCAGTGCAAGATTGACCACCAATCATATGAAATAAATAAGATTTAGTATATTTTTTGTTATTTTTATTAAGTGAATTATATTTTTTATTAGATTTAGTATTATTCATAGGTATTTTTAATAAGTAAGCAATACTATAAATATATATAATAAATAAAAATTGAAAAAAAAAGAATATAAATAATAAAATATTAAAATGTAATATATTAAATGTTATCAAATATAGATATGAGTTATATATTAGAATTATCGGTAGTATCAAATGTATCAAATAAATCAAAGAGAGATAGATTGGTGGAGAAGGTAGCTAAAAAATATAATAAAAATATTTCATCAAAAACATTAAATTTAATAGATAAAAAGAATAATATAAATTATATAGTGAATAAATATCAAAAAGATATGGATAACGATATTTAAATAAATAAAATAAAAAAAAATAAAAATTTATAAAAAATAGGTATAAAAATTGAAAAAAATATATAAAATAATAATAGATATTTAGAAATATATATTAAATAATGTCAAAGAAGACGAAAAATACGGAAGTAGATACGTTATTATTTAAAGAAGCAGAGAATAAGATAGAAAAGACAATAGCAAGTAATATAAATGATGAAAATAAAATATGTCCATGTGGAGTAAAAATAACAACAAAGAAGAAATCAGATATATTACTAGATGAGGGTTTAGAATTATATGAATATAAATTAGATAAGAAGGTAGGGATATATAAGAGATGTGAGAGATCATTATATAATGAAGAATCATATTGTTACAAACATTTATCAACATCGATGACGACACCGAATAATTTGATAATATGGGAAGATATATTAAAGAATGGTAATAAATTGAAGAAAGTTGATAAGTTTAAAAATCAAATAGAAACAAGAATACCGTTAAGAATAAATTCAGAAATGTTAGAAGATTTAGAGAAAATATATAATGATATAAAGAAGTGTTCAATAGTATGTGAGATACAGAAGGAATCAACATTTAAAGAGGAACAAAAGAATGAAAGAAGATCACGAAAGTCAAAGACTAAAGTAAAACAAGAAGTTGAAGAAGATATAACTCAAATTCAATTAGAATCATCAGAATCCACATTAGGTGAAATTCAATTAGAATTAAATAATGATGATTTAAGCGAAATTGAAGATGATTTACAAGAAGAGATAAATGTTGAACATGAGTTAGCAGATGATGAAGCATCATGTATAGAGATACCAACAAAGACAGGAGAAGTTTTATATTTAGAAGTTGATTCGAATATAGTATATAAATTAGTAGATAACGTTGAAGATGGAGGAGAGGAGATAGGGAAATTACATAAAGTAAATGATGATATAGCCCCAATATATAGGGATGAGAATAATTATATAGTTGGAAATAAGAAGACAATAAATAATGAAGAATATATAGTATGTGCGTTATCAAGTCGAGTCTATAAAGATAGGGATTTTAAGGGTATATTAAAAGTATCTAGTAGAGGAACTATGACAATTAAGCGTTAAAAAAATTGAAATAAAATTTATATAGAAACAGATTATAAGAAAAAACAAATAATAATGTTAAAAGAATATTCAAGAAATTTATTAGGATATTATGATGAGGAATATAAAGAGGAAGAGATAGAGGATTCAAGAATTTTAGATAAGGATATTAAAAGATTTGAGAAGGATGAAAGATTTCAAGAGATTTTAACATATATAAGAGATAAGTTTCCTTCGGAGAATATAGAATATATATACAATCTATCAAAAGTTTTTTATGTAATATCAGAATCAGAGATGGAAGATAATTTAGTAAAAGAGAAAGAGAGAAATATTGAAAAAATAAAAGAAATTCATGATGATGTTGATGAAAAAGAATTAGAGTCAATATTTCAATAATATATAATAAAATAAAAATTATATATTAAGAATTATAATAAAATAAAAATTATATATTAAAAAATTAAAATAAAAATTTAATTAAATAAAAAAATTAATTAAATAAAAAAATAATTAAATAAAAATATAATTAAATAAAAAATAAGTTTAAAAAATTATAAAAAAAAAAGTATTTAAAGACAATTTATATAATATAATATGTAGGTTCGTAATTAGTAATTACCTGAAAAAAAAGGTTACGGATCGGGTTTTTTAAAGTCCAAAAATTACTAAAAAGCTCTTATAGCTCAGTTGGTTTAGAGCATTGGTCTTATGAGCCAAAGGTCGCCGGTTCGAGCCCGGCTAGGAGCAAGAGGTAAAATAGTAATCACCTTCACGTGGTTTGCCTTGGATACTGTGATAAAAAAAGATTACAGTAACAAAGAATTACTAAAAAAAGCAAGGATGGCCGAGTGGTTAAGGCGGTAGACTTAAGATCTACTGGACTAAGTCCTCGTGGGTTCGAACCCCACTTCTTGCAATATGGAGAATTTGATAGCTACCTCCCCGTGGTGTTCTCTGGTTAAAACTAAAGGTTATCATATTATAAGTAGTATTACTTATAATATAAAAAATTGATAAAAAAAAGGAAAGAGAGTGAGGAATATGGTTAAAAGAAAAAGATGTTAAGTTTTGTGGGTTATAGTAATAAAAAAAAGAATAACGAAAATTTAAAATTTATATTAGAAACAAGGAAGGATGAGATAGATAGAATAATAGATAATCTAATGAATTCGTTATGTTGTGAGATATTGTATTATATAGTTGAGAATGTAGATAGAACACTAGATAAGGGTTTAATGGATAAATTTTTAGAAGAGGATATTGAGAATAAGGAAGAGATATATAGTATGATAACAAAGATACATAGGGATAAAATAGAAGAAAAGAGTATATATTTTATGAAGAGTGATCTAGATTTATATATATTTTTATCGAAGATAAAGATGATAATAATAAGATTGAATGGATTAAATAAAATAAAAAAGTATAGAGATCGAGTTGAAAAGATAATAAGATATGGAGAGTTAAATAATGGAATAATATATCCGTTAATAAGTCAAAGGATATTAGATATATTTGAGTAGAATGATATTATTAATAAAATAGTATCATAGGTGATATGGAGTAAGTTTTGTAAATAAATTAGATGATGGTGAATCCCAAAAAATAATTTAAGAACTGGACTTAAATAATATTAAAAAGATGTCTTTAAATACTTTTTTTTTTATAAAATTTATAAAAAAAATAAAAATTGAAAAAAAAAATAGATAGAAATGGTAAATGTAAGAATATTGCATTAAAGCATGGATTCAACAAATAAAATTTTTGATTTGGAAGCTGTTATAGCTAAATTACATAATTCAGTTAATAATGATATTAAATCAGATATAAAGAAAAAAGATTTAAAGGAGATATTAAAGAAGGATAAAGTGATAACATATATAAATAATAAGATATATGACTATAATAGATTAAAAAAGGAAAAAGAGAGTTTGTTACTAAGAAAGGAAAGAATAAAGTTGTCGTATGATAGTAAGAGATTACCATCAGATGAGTTAGAGGATGGATTTGAAGAGAGTCCGTATATAATAAAGATGACGAATATTTTGAATAGATTAGATAAAAGAATAGATGTTATAGAAGAAGATATAAAATTAGAGAGATCTTTAGTTTTAGATGATATTGTATGTAAGATGTTTATATTTGAGAATAATTTAGAAGATTTGGAGACAAAGGATAGTATAAAGATATTTTTGGATATATATGAAGATGAAGATGAAAAGATTCAAGAAGCATATAATATAATCAAAGAAGAAGATGAAACGGATAATAAAGGAGAGAAGAATGAAGAAATAATTGAGAGGATATATAAGCCGGTATCAGTAGAGCCATCAAGGTGGTGTAAGTTAGATAAGGTAGAGAATCCGATAAATCAGTTAGAGTATGATATTTTGGATAAAAATTTATTAAAAGTAGATTCAGATAAAAGGATACCGGATATGTCATTAGATGAATGGGTAAGAAGATTATCAGAATCGAGGGATATATCAGGTTATTTAGTATTAAACTTTTTTACGGGAAGATGGACAGTAAGAAATTACAATTATCCGCATAAGAGAGTAGAGAAAGGTTTAGATTTTGTGAGTAATAATTCGAGGTTATATAAGTTGAATGGTCAGGAGGTTATAGTAGATAATATAGACTATAAAGAGAATGATGAGGTAGAGTTAATAACAGAATTAAAGCAAACGAAGGAAAAATTAGTATGGTTAGTTCCATATAGTAAATTCATAGATTGGTTTGAGAAGTTAAAGAATGATAGGTATAATGATACGATAGATTTATATAAAAAATATAGAGAGGTAAGATCATTAATAAAATCAGAAGATTTAAGGAAGAGACCGTTGAAGGAATTAAAAGAAGTATATGAAGTTTTGAATAGTGAATGTGTATCATTAGCTAGGAGATTAATAGAATATACGAAGAGATATTCATCGAGTAATATGCCAGAGAGTATAATAAATCAGTTCATGGATTATTCAAAGAAAGAAGAAGAAATGAATAGAAGAAAATTTGAATATGAGGATGCGAAGGAGAAGAATCGTTTAATAGATAATATGAATTCGTGTCGTGCATTAATGATAAGTAAGTTACGAACAGATATAAAGGGGATAACTTATTATATTCAATGGGTATATCAGATGAAAGATATAAATGAAGAGATGTTACCATTTACGATAGGTTCATGGTCATTTGATAAGAATATAGGTTTTGTAGTATTTATAGAGTTAGTTAAGAAGATTTTGAGAGATGATGGATTATTACCAGTTAATATGAATATAATTTTGAAAGATAATACGAGATTTACTCAGGAGATAGTGCAATATGCTTATATATTTGTAGATATATTGAAAAATATATTAGAGAATAGAAATAAATTATGTTTAGATTCTTTCAAGGATAATATAAGTTCATATAGAGTATTAAATTTCATATCAAATTGTGATTTGGTAGAAGGAATAGAAGAAATAGATGAAGATATGATAGAGGAGAGAGAAATAATAGACAGAAGATTTATTAAGAAGGATAAGATAATAAAATTGGAGAAAGAGATAAAGAGTATTTTATTTAATAACATAGATAGAAGAAATAAGTATATTGATTCTCCGGTATTATTAGAGAGATTATATGAGATCTATAATATAGTAGATGAGTATAAGAAGATAAAGCCGGTAATAAGTGTTCAAGTAGAAGAAGAGATTCATCATGAGAATGGTATAGATACAAGAATACAGAAGGTAGAGAAATATGAAAAAAAGACGAATGTGAAAACAGAATCGAAGGATATAAAACAGAAGGTAACTCCGAAGGCTAGATTATCACCGAATATAGATGAAGAAGGTAATTTAGTAGTATATATGAATAGTAATACTGCTGGGTTATTGAATATAGTCAAAAAGCGTGTAATAAAGGATGATGATGTATTATATAAAGTAAATATATTTATATATATATCATTAGAGAGAGAGATATATGGAGTTTTAGGATTAGTAGAGGATGTAGAAGCATTAAAGAA
>Ga0172362_10002760_pt1 | contig 15193 bp, 8 predicted proteins | sample LakKivs1_kivu2a2_FD_114534 | JGI IMG/M metagenome (GOLD analysis project Ga0172362, IMG submission 114534) | Sediment microbial communities from Lake Kivu, Rwanda - Sediment s1_kivu2a2 | ecosystem: Environmental > Aquatic > Freshwater > Lake > Sediment | place: Rwanda: Western Province, Lake...
CTTTAGTCCGAAACGTTTCGGGAACTTACTATGGATCTGTAATCGAGTGCTACATTCAAAACCTTAAGGCGGAATTTTTCGATCAAATTAAAAAAGAATCTGCCGCTTACGAAGCACGTGTTGAATCGATCAATAAAGGTGGCTATATCGTGGACGTTCAGGGAATCAAGTGTTTTCTTCCTGGATCTCTTGCTGCTGCTAACAAAATCACAGACTTTGATTCCTACATCGGCAAAAAATTCTATGTGATGATTGATGGGTATGTTCAAGCGAAGGACATTTTCGTGGTTTCTTACAAGAAGTACATCCAGAAAATAATGGATCAGAAAATACAAGAACTGGACTTAACCAAAAAGTATCGTGGTCATGTAACAGGCACCTCAGCATTTGGAGTTTTTGTTGAGTGGGAGGATATTTTTACTGGCCTTATTCACAAAACAGAATTCGAAAACCAAATTGTTGATGGGTTCCATCCTGGTGACGAAATTGAATTTTATATCAAGGAGGTAAAGGACGATAATAGATTGACTTTAACTTTTGGTGAGCCAATCGAAAAAACTAAAAAACTTTACGAGTTAAAAAAGGCAGCGGATGAAGGAACCTCAGAAATTTTCAACGCCACTATCAAGCACAAGAGAAAAAATGGTGCTCTGATCGAATTAAGCGCGGATGGTTTAATCGCTATGATTCCACAAGACAAGCTCGGTAAAGAATCTAAAAACCTCAAAACTGGAGACAACATTCTGGTAACTGTTTACCGGGTAGATCCCGTTTTAGGAAAAATTTACGCAAGACCTATCTAATGAACTCCCATTTTGATAAATCTCAAGCTCTTTCCTCCGCTGTATTAGGATTTGAATTCGAATTCTTTTCTGATATGGTGAGAGGAAGGATCGTTGATTCTTTATCAAATCTTTTGGGAAAAAAAGTAATCCTTTCATCAAAATACCATTCTAAGATCCCTGTAAACAGCTCGACATTCAAATTAGAGCCTGATTATTCTGGTGGAAGTAAGATGAATGAGCTAATTACTGGCCCTCTTCCATATAACGAGGCAATTCCCGTCCTGATAAAAGTTTTGCACTGGATTGACCAAAACGGATGGACGAATGATAGATGTGCATTTCAATTTTCTGTAAGTTTCGACAAACACAACAGAGAACTTGAAAAAATGGAAAACTTGGATAAATTAAAGTTTATCCTTGGAATCGATGAAAATGTTGTTTATTCCAATTTCGGAAATAGAACTAATAACGTTTATGCCAAGTCCATAAAGAAGATAGTTCCACAGAACAGATTTTCTATTTTGGAAAACATAAACACAATCGACCCAAAGCTTTTCAAACTTCCTGACGAGAAATACTACGGTGCTAATTTTACTAAACTTCCAAAGGGTTATGTAGAAATACGTTATCTGGGCGGAAAAGACTACCAAAAGAAAATAACGGCAATACGTCAGGTGGTTGATTATGTTACCCTCCTCCTTCACGACATTCTTTCTGGTAAAAAACCCTATTCAAAAGAAGACCTGGAAAAATTGAGAGAGATGATGAGGCAACACACTAAGGTTGTAAGAAGCTTTTCTGATCCAGATTCTTTCTTCATGAATTACCCAGACTTTCATGTTTTGGTTGACCTGAAAGGTTACGAAGAAAATATTAAAACATACTGGTCGCACATAAGAGAAAAGATCTTTGATTTAATAGTTGAAGGTGGGGTAACTTCCTGCTTTTTCAATTATGACACATCGATTGGGAGGTTCCAAATCAAAGATGCCAAAAGCAGAGGTGCTGTTATAATCAAAGATCTTGATGTCATGGACAGCAGAATTAAGAACGGAAAATTAATGAACTGTAAACTCTATGGCTCTGAGATCAAAAATTCTGAATTGTACGATTGCCAATTGGAGCACGCGAATAAGGTGATAGATTCTAAATTCCAGAATTCTATTGCAAATTATGGAAACTTCCTTGAAAATTGCTACATTGATTGCCCACAGCAAAGTGTTGATTGCGAAATTAAAGGCGGTGTTATTAGAAAAGCCGATCTGGGAAGAAATGCTTTGGTGAGTCCAGAAACAGAAAAGGTCAAGGATTTTAACGAAATTAGGATGGACAGATTTATCACGGATTCCCGTTTGAAAAATTTGAACGACCCAATTACTAAAATCAGATTCAAAAATATAAACTATTAATCATGACTTTAGATGAGCTTATACAGGAAATTAAGGACGACCTTTCAGCAAGCTGTTCTTTACCTTATAACCTGAACGATCAGGAAATAATAAGGATTATTAATAGGGCCAAGGCTTGGATGTATGACAACTACCAGTACTCCGTCGAAAAAAGGTATTTCGTATTGGGTGGAGCATTTTTCCAGGATCCTAATTTTAGAAATACCAGGCAAGTTCAACTACCTGATAAAATCGTAACGGTTTTTGACGTCAGAGAAACTAATGGGAATGGTATATCTGGAAATCCGGACCGTGACTTCGGAGATTCTAAATTGATAGGATCTGAACTGCTACTTTCCCCATTCACAGGAGATAACTTGGTTTATAGAACCGTTATGTACTCCTATTTTGATCTTGCCAATGCGTATCTTTTGCCAACTTATGCTTTTGCTTGGAATAAGAACACCAAGAAGTTAACCCTCTTAGGTAGAGACCCAGTGCCTGCCCCACCAAATTCGTCTCCAGATAGTCAACCCGGGTACAACCTGGTACAAAGTGTGGTGGTAAGCTGTTTTGTAGCGATCGAAGATTACGAGCTATTCAATGATGAATTGTTTGTAAGATACTGCATCGCAAAATCAAGAATTTCACTTTCAAGAGTTCTTGGAGCTTTCGATTATAATTTGCCGGGTGGAGTTAAAGTTAACACCTCGCAACTTCGTCAAGATGGCGAAGCAGAGCTTACAGCAGTCCTAGATATGATTAACGGAGAGAACACTCCTTCTTATTTCTTACAGTGGAACTAACTCTGATATATATTGGGAATTTAGTTCCCGATGATAGAAATCTATAACAGAGACCCAGGAGATCCTTTTTTCAAAAGCGACGTTATTGAGATCACTGATCCAATTGAAATTTGCATTGGTCAGCTCAAAATGATTCTTTTGACCATTAAGGGTGAGGTTCTGGGTGATCCCTCTTTTGGACTTAGTTTGGAAGAACTTGTTTTCAGTATGGATCTTTCCCAAAAAGCTTTACAGGATGAGATCGATAGGCACATAAGAAACTATGTTCCTATATTTTATCAATTGGGAGGATATTTTGACGTGGAGTTCTACGCCGGAACGGAGAGAGACATTGTCTACCTAAATTTTTTCATACCCAACTACGGAGGAAAAAGCCCTCTTGTCTCATTGAAAGTAACTTAAAACTAAATGGCAACAAACATTTTTCAGAAAAATAACATTTTGATCAGGGGTCTTCTGAATGACACCTATAATTTTCTTCAGAGAACCTACAATCAAACTAGAAACGTTTTTACGGTTGCTTCAGCCTGGGGACAAATATTGTTCGTTTTAGAAAACATTTCCCAGCTCATTCTTTACTTCATCGAGGATTCGATTACAGAATTAAACATTTACCAGGCAACAAGGGATTATTCAATCAGAAGTTTGGCTAGAATTGCAGGTTACGATCCAGCAAGAGGAATGGCTGCTCAAGGAGAAGTCGCTCTGAGCTGGAACCTAAGGGAATCTGATGTTGGTGGTGGTGCGATAATTCTTTCCGGTAGACCAAGAATCCAATGTGAGCAGAATGGTCTAGTTTACACCTTGCTTTTAAATGGTCCTTCTGTTAAAATTCCATTGAACAGAGGGGCAACCTTCAATTTCAAGATTGTACAGGGAGCTTATCAATCCGCAACTTTTACCGGAACCGGGGCTGCCTTACAGAGCTACAATGTGGTATCTAAAGCTGGAACATTGATTGATCAATTTTATGTGGACGTTTCGATAAACGATCAACCCTGGAAAAAATATGTTTCTCTTTATGACATCCCTCTGAATGCAAAGGGTTATCTTTGTAGATCTGGAATTTCTGAGGGAATTGATATTTATTTTGGCAATGGTAATTTCGGCCAACCTCCTCTAAGAGGAAGCTTTATCAGAGTAGAGTATTTACAAACATCCGGTTTTAATGGTAACATCAAGGCTCGAAAAGACGCTGCTTTGACTTACAGATTCTTGGATGTTGGTACAGACCTTTTTGGAAAAGAGGTAAATCTAAATAACTACATAACTATTGCTGGAGTTTTGGATCCTTCTTTTGGAAGTGACCCTGAGCCAATTGAATTGACAAGGCTGGTTGCACCGAAAACCTCTCGTGCTTATGTTTTTGCAAACACTGAAAACTATGAGATCTTTCTTCAAAGATTTAATATCTTTTCACAAATCGAAGCTTTCACAACCTTCGGTGATGATTTTCTGGACGATGATAATGTGATTTACCTTTTTCTAGTTCCCGATGTTAGTGTTAACATTTTGGCGGGTCAGGATTACTTCAATATTCCTTCAGGAAATTTTGTTTTAACCACTTCACAAAAACTTTCTATTCTGAACCTGATTGAAGATTCTGGTCAAATGATTGCAACAACTGTTGTTAAAATATTAGACCCCCAGATTCAGAATTTTGTAGGAAACCTTGTTATTACAATTTTTGAAGGAAACGATCCCGAAATAATAAAGGATAAAGCAAGAACATCAATTTCCGAATATTTCTTGAATCTGAAAAGAAGAGACAGAATTCCAAAATCTGACATCATAGCAATTGTTGAAGCAATCGAAGGTGTAGATTCGGTTTCTTTCTATTTTGTTGGACAGACAAACGAGCAATATCACGCAACAGTAGATAATCTACCAAATGCCAGTGCTGCACAGCTTAACAGACAAATTGGCTTCGATGATTTTGGTGATATTATTATTAATTCTGGAGAACTTGTTTTGATAAGAGGCGGATGGTCTGATCGTTATGGTACATATTACGAGGTCGGAATTGTACCAGGAAAACCTTCAGCTCTAAATATTTCGATCGCTGCAGTTGTTCCAAGAACTCTTTCTACTCAATTAAACTCAGAGCAAAGAGCAAGAATCATAGCACAAAACAAATAAGAATGGCACAAGATTATTCACCCAATTTCCCGCAAAACACCGTTAATTCATATACGGTAAATGGCATAAGTTTTAAATCAACAACGCCATCTTTTGAAACCTCTAACGATCTTTACACCTCCGTTCAACAGGTACAGGAAAGATCTTATAACCTTGGATGCACAGGTTATCGTACTGTGACTACAAATTCAATAGGTCAAACCCAATATGCTCCTTGCAGCAATTTCTCCACCTACCAAACTATAATGAAACAAATGGAGGTGATAAATCCAAATAGAAGGTGGTATGAATTTGACCCTCAGGAAAATATTAACGACATCCAAGAGTCGATAAACGATAGGGTTTATGAGGGGTTTATTTATAAAAACCAAATTTTCGAAAGAACGATGTCTAATCTTCTTTTTAGAGACCCAAGGAAGGATCTAATTCTTTCTTATTACCAAAGAGTAGTTTTTGCTTTGATTGAAAGCGTTAAGCAAATACGCAACTATTTCAATTACACAGTTCCATTTAACAATAGAAGAGTATTTTAAAAAATGGCCAATTTAAATCTGAGATTTTATAACAAAAGAGGGGAGCCTTTAAATTTTCAGTACATAGGGCCAACAGCTTCGTCGACTTTAGATACCCGCTTCAACTATGTAGCTGATTCTACAAACTCCACCCCAGGGGCAGGATATTTTTCTTTATTGAATCTCTCCTCCGGGATTTTGTACTTTAACATTTTGGATCAAAGCTCGTTCAACATAACTAGCTGGTCAAACAGTGTGAATGAAGCTTTGATGAGCGGGTCAAAAATCACGCTTACCCTTTCGTTTGCTCCCGCACAAACTTTGAAATGTGTAATCTCTAGTGTTTCAATTAGCGGACAGACTTTGACCGTAAACGTTTCACAAAGGATAGGGCCACTTTTTATTTCTTCGGGAACCCCGGTTTCTTGTTTTACCACCTACGAAAATCTCCCGGATGGATATTTTTCTGGAAATATTTATTTTGACGAGGTTTCGGCTGGTCTGTACGAAAACGAGCAGCTTTTCATAGTTCAGGAGTTTTATGACACGGTCACATCTCAGCCCTTTTTAGGGTTTCCCCACACCGGAGCAACAGGTGCTACCGCTTCTCCTTTTTGGAGAACCCGCTGGGAAAATTATAGTTACGGAAATGTAGACGTTAGCGATATTATTTTCACTTATCAGATCGAAGAAAATGATCCAGAGATTAGTGGAGATCCCTCCATCATCAACTACCAAAATATAGCACTACCTATAATCCAGAATTCTGCTGATTATTTATCCGATGGCTATGTTTATACCCCGGAATCTTCCACACCATCTAGGGCTTTACAAATAAACGTTGCAATGAATGCTTCGGACATTGCAGCAGAGATTTATGAGAGAAAACTCATAATCGAGGATATCACCTACGGAATAACTGGACCTCAAAAGATAGCAGAAATCCAATTTTATGGACAAATTATTGGTGAAGATTCTAGACTTGACGTTCTAACACAGAACTTAGGCAGAGCTTTCTATGGCAGCGATTCGGTAATTTTAAGAAACCACGATCCTTATGAAATACTCCCGAACTACCTGGAGATAAACGAGAAAAGAAAGGAGCTAATGGTTGCGGGTGAAGATATCTTCCCTTATATAGGTAGTTACAAAGGTCTAATCGGAGCCCTCAAGTTTTTTGGCTATCAAGATCTTCGGATTAAGGAGTATTGGTTAAATCTAAATTACAACAAAGTAACCCTTCAACCCTTACAGGAAAATCAGGCTTTTCTTGATAACTATGAGAATCCTGCGTTCCCGAATTCGCAGAATTTAATAGCGGATGTCCTTGATAATGAGAACTCTGGAAAGTACACTCTTATTCAGACATATGGACCTAACTCCGATGGTGAATATGTTTTAGACGTTTCCGGTGAAGACACCTTAGTTCCTAGCAGAACTTACAAGAAAACTGCTCTTTTTGGACTTTATTATGATATAGTTAGAGCAAACGACCAATTAGATCCTTATGGTTATCCAATCACACAGGAAACTTTTCTTTTCACACAGGAAGAAGTTCTTCTTAAACTTTTTGCGCTCAAAGAAAGACTAAAAGAGTCTTATTTGCCCATAAATGCTAGAATTGTTGATATTACCGGCGAAGGTGTTTACTTCAATGTTTATAACACAAAGGAATGGACAGACTTTTTGGACAGAAGTGATGTTGATTCTGGTAATAACTTAGACTTTATAGTAAATCCAGACTTTGGATTTATTGAAGACTTAAGAGCTTTTGGAGTTAGAACGGATCCTTATAGTATTCAAGCTCCAATGAATTATTATGACGTTGTTGATGTAAATGTTACTGTTGCTGGTCCAACTGGGAGTGTTTTCAGATTTGCTGGGGCCACTGGGACAAGCACTTCGATTTTTGGTGCGACTGGAAATAATCCAACATTTAATCTATCTGTCGGAAAAACTTACAACTTCAACATTCTAACCGGTGGATTCACGTTTAATCTAACAACCCAATCAAATCTAACTGCAAGCGATCCTCTCGGGGTTGAAAATAATGGTGCTTCTGGTGGTGAAGTTACACTCAAAGTAAATCCACAAGAGCAATCCCAGATTTACTATTACTCCACAACAAACACAAACGGAATGAATGGGGTTATCAATATTGTTAATCCTCAAGTTTCAGATCTCGGTAATGTTGTTCCCCCGTTGGTTAACAACCAAAACTACACTTCCGGAGAAAATCAATCGATGATTAGCGCTATTTCCAATTTCTACTATTTAAAAGAAAATAGAATGCTTAAGAATCTTGGAGATGGAATTAGTGATCCCATTTCTTTTCTGGACCCTACCACAGGACAACCTTACCAAAATCCAATAGGAATGCCTTTAGTGCTTGAACTCCAAGTGGATAATTGGGTATGGGATGAAATGGGCCAGAATTGGGACACTTTAGAACTCCCTTCATTCACAAGCCAACAAGCAGCTTTAACGTGGAATACAATAGATTTCTCCGCTTATAATGAGGTTGAGTGGATTATAGAAAAGCCACAAACCCAAGTGGGATCTGGATATTATTACTCTTTCAGAGGCTATGCAGTAGATTATTATAAGTTAGCACACTTCTTGCCATATTCCGGTGAGTACACGGTTAATTGCTATCTGTATGATGCCTTTAACTTTGTCAACAGAAAAATTAAGCAAAAAGCAATCCAGGTTTCCCCTCGAGAAATAACAATTGATGCATGGACTCGATATAGAGAAAATGAAAGGTATATTTGGGAACAGACAATAAGAAGCTGGGATGCTTACGAGTCAATTTGGGAATACCCAGCAGAAGGAAAAACCTTCGATGAACTAACCAAACAAATTCCCCAAGAAATCCTGGATTTTGCAGTTTATGGCAACAACGCTCTCGAAGGTCAAAATTTACAGGTCTATTCAAATATTCCAGCTGTTGGAGCATCTGGGTACATCACCATAGATCAAGATATTCTAAATGTAACTAAGGCATACTCTCCCTACATTTCTGGGAACCAATATGGTAATCTCACTATTTTTACAGCATCCCCACATAGCTTCACTTCAGGCTCGCAAGTATTCTTAAGCGGGTTTATGCCAGAGATAGATTACCAATGGGAAATTTCAATTCCACAGGGATCTACGGGTTATTCTTTTGAGATTCCTTATGTTTTGGGACTTACCGCTGGCGTTGCAGCTACTGGTGGAACAGGCTCAATATCTGGCGGTACAGCATACTTTGTAGACCCGTCATATTGGACACAACAAAAAGTGACTGGCGGGGGAAGCATTTCAGTAAGTGTCAACGGTAGAGTAATTGGTGCAACTAGTTCCGGATCTAACCTTCAAGCAACGGTAAATTCTATTGTCGAAGAAATAAACTCAGTAATAACACAGCCTGACTATTTTGCTCAATCTTTTGATCCTAGTGCCGAGCCTGCTCAAATAAACATCGTTGCAGATACAAGTACAGGAAATATTGGAAATGGTGATCTACTCACTGCTACACTAACCGGCTCTTTGAGTTTGGTAAACATAAACAATCAGCTTTCTGGCGGATCGACGGGGAGCAATGGCTATCTCGATTGGAACCCAGTTACCGGAGGATTCCCGGTTGAAACACTTAAATATTATGGAACCAAAAATTTGAATTGGGACACGTTCACCGATTCAATTTGGGATGAAGCTTATGCTCACGGGTGGTATGATTTCGAGTACCAGAATGGATGGCTAGGTGGATTTGAAATTCACAGCTCAAAAGTTGGTGATAATATTAAAGTAAGTACTGGAAATGAGACAGTACCGTTCCCAACTGGCGTAACTTTTGCTGCTACTGGCGGAACTGGTTATATCAAATTGGGTGAGGTCGCGGACCAGTTAAACAATTCAACAGATCCAAACATTACTAATTTTTATTACCGAGTAGTGCCTTCAACTGCTTCAACACTTTCAACTACGAACGGGCCAGTTTCTCCTGTTTTCAGTTCCTTCCCTGCAACTGGTGGAACTGCTAATCCTCCAGCTACTGTCCCTGGTGCACCACCAGTTTTAATTGTTTCTTTCACCTACGCAACCGGACCATAATTTAAAATCATGTCGGAACAAATTACCATATACCAAACCCAATCGATAAACTTCACTGACACGTCTTCCGGAGGTTTAACCCCTTTTGTTAGATTGTGGAGTTTTCCTGGTGGATCTATAACTTCCGCAACAGGAGCTACAGCCACGGTTTATTATAACACCCCTGGAAATTTCAACGTCTCCCTCACTATTACAGATTCGGCGGGAACTGTAAAAACTGAGGCTAAACCCAGCCTTGTTAAAGTTGATCCTGCCTTCGTTAGTGCTAATTTCAGTGGAACCCCAACTTCCACTATTTTGATGAGTACCCCTATTAATTTCGTTGATACCTCAATCGGACAGCCTTCGGGTCCAACCAGTTGGAGTTGGAATATACAGGGTTCTATTTTTGCAACACAAAACGTGAATTACGGTGGATTTGATGATTGGTTTGCCATAGGGGGGATCCCTGGGGATCAGCCTGGCGATGTTAGGTCGGTAACCACCACACTCACCGCCTCAAGGGGTGCTTTAAGTGATATAGAAAGTAAGTCCTTCCCGGTTGCTAAAATTGGGCCTTTGGAAACAAATTGGGTAAACTCAAGAGGGTCAACGGGGTCCTTTGTTACCGATTCTATTTTCTTTGTGGAAATGAATGGAGGAGTTCCGTTAGTAACTTCGGATATTAGCTATCCCGGCAGTGAGATAATTTACAGTATTGGACTAACCTCAGGTACGCAGTCAATTACGAGCTTTCATACTACTACAGAAAACGCAAATCTTTATCTGACCGGTTGTGTAAACGCTGACCCCACAACTGGATTGACAAATTCATCGGGATATTTGATAATCGACGAGCAGTTGTACTTAAGTGGTCAACCGCAAATCATGGATGGACAGTTCATAACACCGGGTTTGGTTAGTAAATTGTACTTCACTTCTCAGTCGCTAGACCAAGCTTATAATGGATCTGGCCTTCCTCGATATTCCTACTCAATCCCTCTTTTGGAAGAAATTGCCAATTCATTATACCCACAAACCAATTCTGGTCAAGGTCCGTCTTTGAATAAAGAGTTTCCGATGAATCAAGCTTATGGTTCAACCGACTCCCCATGTGTTATATCTCCAAATGGACTAACCGCTATTGGTGCGGGTGGTGCTATTTATACTGTCACACTCCAGGTTTATTACTTCGGTGGTGCAATACAAGATGCCGTAATTCCGATGACTGCAAACGCTGGAAATGGTAACGAGATTGGTGGAGCTGGTAGTTTCTATGTTATGCAGGATACGATGGGCGGAACCGGGGTCGCCTCAATGATCAATGCTCAAATTGCGTCTTCAGTAGCGGGAGGAACTGCTACAGTCCAAGCTTACGCATCGTCTCTTTACAATACGAACGTTGGAGCCGGGATTGGTCCAACTGCTGACTACGCTGGAATAAGCTTGAAGGTTAAATCCAGGAACGTCCAAAAGATCCAATTCAGTGATAATTCAAGAAACATAAACACCTTATATGGAACAAACGTTCCTCCTTTTGCTTTTGAAATAACAAATCCCTCACCAGCAACTTGTTCCGGGGTGATGCAAACATTGGACCTTACCACTTATACCCCAGAGTTTGGAACAAGACTAGAATACGGAGCTAGCATCTACTAAGATAAATACTAACATGGCAAACACTACACAGTTTATAAATCAGGGTGTCCTGGACTCAGCAGAAAATGTTTGGTGTGCTGGCCACGACCTGACTGTTTATAACGGCCAAGCTTGGACATATTACAATTACCAAAATTCAAACGTCCCTGATAATTCACCTTATTATGCAGATACCCGTAGTATTTCAATAGATCCAAACGATACAAAATGGGTTGGCTGTGCTGTTTCTTCGAATCTCTCGCAAACTTTAATTTTTACAGTAGAGGCCGGAAATGTAGAAGCCGGGGTTTCCTGGACGATTAGCGATTTTGGTTTAACAAGTAGTCCGAACTGGGAAGTACCAACTATCTACGCAAGCCCTTATGGCGATGAAATACTTGCTTTCGTCTCACCTTTGAATGGTGGTGGGGGAACCGGGGCAACCGGTAATGTGGGAGTTACCGGAGGTTATCTTTGGTCATACAACACAATAACACAGGAATGGTCAGAAGTTTCACCTGGTTACGTTTGGCCTCACATATACGACATAAAGGCAAAAGGAAAAGATGGGGTAAATTGGGATTATTATCTGGCCACCAACGACGGTGTGCAGATAATTCCTCCTGGAACTTTGGATTCTTTCTATCTTCAAGATGGAAGTAATTACATTCCAAGCTTGAAAAAGCTAAATCAATCAAATTCCCCTCTTCCCTCTAATATCGTTTATTCCGTTTCATTTGACGAGGAAGGACATTATTGGGTAGGAACTGACTATGGACTAAGTTACTGGGATTCTGAAAAATTTTATAATTGGTTGGCTCCCGGTAATCTATCCGTTTCTTTGGTTGTTGCCAGACCGAATGGGCATGTGTTTTTCAGGTGTGGTGACCCATTTGCAGTCCCAACCACCACAAGTGGTTTTTTTCATTTTAACGGAGATACTTTTACTCAATATACAACTTCGAACTCAAACCTTCCGTCCGATCTTGTTATAGACATTTTACTTGCTCCTGACAAATCAACCAAGGGAAGTTTGACGGTTTATCCCAATGATCTTTGGATAGTTTCAGGTAACTATGTTGTGCTTTTCGATTACATAATTCCCCACGTCTATGCTTCGAGCAAATACGAGGGTACAACTGGATGGAACTTTATTTATTACACACCAACAGCGACTGGCGCCACGACGGATTCAGCAAAACTTCCCAAGGCGGAAAGATTTGACTGGGTTTATCCATCCTGGCAGGGGTATGAAAATGCTGATCTTTCTTTAAATCATCCGGGAATGGATCCAAGAAATCTTTTCCTGACTACAGATTTTAAAGCAATAGCAGACGGACGTGCTGGTAATCAGGATTATTGGAACTGGGGGGAAGTTATTCCTTACGATCAGAAGCTAGAAGCAGAACAGATTCAGGATTATTCGTGGTTGAATGGAATCACTGGGGCAAACCAGATTACAATCTCGTCAGTGAGCAGATATAAAGAGCTAAATGTTTTAGCTGGATATACTGCAAACCCAATAACAAATTTTGGGGCGTCGAGCAATAGCGAGTCTCAGTTTTTGGTGCAGAATCCAAATCCAACTAACGGAACACCAGGAACACAGAATTTTGGCTTCGTAGCCTTCTACACTGATAGCGGACAAGTTCAGGGATCTATCCCATTTAGAGGTTATAGTACAAGAGTTCTAAGTGCAAAACCTTCTTTTGACAACTCCTCTTTAATAGTTCTTGGCTCATATTCCAGGTATGTAGAAGGTGGAAAATTTGTTTGGGGCTCAGAATATCCGACTGCGGCTGGTATGACCGTGACTGGTGTGACTGGTCCTACTGGAGGCCCTATTGGATTTTCAAATATTGCAACTCCAGGAATTACTGGTAGCTATGATTATCCTTGGATTCTAAATGCTGCCACTGGAGCCACTGCGGGGGTTTACATTCCCCAGCCCGGATTGCTAACCTCTACGATTGGTTATTTTCTCGCTGAGGTAGACTTTGAAATAGGAGATCAAATAAGTTACGGTGGTATTGATTTTTCAGGTGAAACTTTAGCATCAAAATTTTGCTTGAAAAATTTTAGAACTTTCCCTGGTGCAAATTCTTCAAACGACCCTGCGGGACATCCAGCAGGAACTTACCCAACACAGGTAAGAAAATCTGATCTCTCTATCAGCCAGAATTCTATCAGGTTTACTGGTGGTATTACTGGCGGAATATCCACGCTAAAAGACGAATACGGGAATTCTAACGATTCTCCTTCTTCTCCCGATTTCCTTTTTACTTCTTACTATAATTCATCCTACACCATGAGCGGTTTGGTTGTTGAGCTAAACTCTGATTTTTATTTAAAAGGTGGAACTGTTGTTGGAATGACTGGGGGAGTTTCTTCTCTTGATACAATTACGTCTTTGCCAAACGGACAAACCTTTTTGCTAACTGGAACTTCAAACTATGATTTGAGCTATGGAAATCTACAAGTTACACACGCAACGGGCGGATTCAGCTACCCCTGGTTTATTGTTTCAAATTCAAACAACCAGGGATTAACCGGTTCGTTTTTTATAAATAGTTCGAACGGAAATTCAAACTTTTCCTTATGGGAAGATACATCTGCAGGATTTTCTAGTACTAACAAACTGTACACGGCTATGCTGTTTACAGGTAATGCCACGTTGCAAAATTATAATGGTTTAAGTCTTTCAGTAGAAGGAGCCTCAGGGGCAGTAAATGCAGCTGTCTTTTCGATAACTCCTGGCGGAAAGGTATCTTTAGAATCAAATTATGAGATATTACCACAGTCTTATGAATCCGCTTATTTTGCTTCAATAAGTTCAGTGCAGGGGGTAAGAGAAAATGAATCTTATTACTTGGCGGTAAATTATGATACCACCCCAGGAATAACCGGAAACGGAAACGTGATAATTAAGAGGTCTGTTTCAGGAACTTTTGTGGATAGTTTTTCGACCTTTCCGTCTGATCCAAATTCAGGAACCCAAAGTCCATTAAAATTAAGTGTTACCCCAGATCTTAATATTTTCTTGGCTGGTGGTAATTTGGGAATAACAGGTCCGACCGGTTTACCTTATCCTGCTGGAAATCTCTCTTTTGTTTCTTTGTTGGAAAGTTACAAACCCCCTGTTGGAATAGATCTTGGAAATATTATTTCTAGAGCTGGATCTGGTGCTTGGACCTGGGTCGATGTACACAACTCAAGCAACGATTTGTACGTCCCTGTTTTATCGACAGTTTTCTTTTCCAATTACGACTCCTCAATCTTCGGAAAACAAAACAACCGATGGGTATTGAGTAATTCAAAAACCGGGGAAATATTATTGGACGTGAAATTCACTCCATATTTTATTTACACCTTTACGACGCCAGGATACTATTCTTTTTTCAATTCTGTTGAGGATTCTTTTGGAAACGTATATGAAATTACAAAACCAGCATTTATTAAGGTGGTAGATCAATCTATTCCAAAGGCAGATGATCCAAACCCATTTTTTGTAAACTCTGCCGATTATGGATACGTTCCTGCTGGTAAAGGTTTTGAAAATGAGGCGGAAAAGCTGGACAAGGACATGTTGGAACAACAAATCGCCATTATGAAGCAAAACTCGCAGCCTTTCGGTTCTGGACTTATCCTTAATAATGACGAGAATTCAACCTTCAGAGGTAATTAATTCCTGGGCTTAATAGTCCCGGTTCCTCCTACGTTTTTGTATTTCCACTCCTCGTATCTTTTGACGATTTCCTTCAGAATTTTACTTCTAACGATGTCTTCATCGCTGAATTGAAACTCACCTACACCATCTACACCTTTTACTAGATCTACGAATAAGGGCA
>Ga0172362_10002762_pt1 | contig 15186 bp, 19 predicted proteins | sample LakKivs1_kivu2a2_FD_114534 | JGI IMG/M metagenome (GOLD analysis project Ga0172362, IMG submission 114534) | Sediment microbial communities from Lake Kivu, Rwanda - Sediment s1_kivu2a2 | ecosystem: Environmental > Aquatic > Freshwater > Lake > Sediment | place: Rwanda: Western Province, Lake...
CGCCAGTTTCTCCTGTAGCACCAGTAACACTCGCACCTGTAGCTCCAGTTACGCCTGTGGCGCCAGTTGCTCCAGTTTCACCAGTTACGCCTGTAGCTCCAGTTACACCAGTAGCGCCGGTTACGCCTGTGGCGCCAGTAACACTCGCACCTGTAGCTCCAGTAACACTCGCACCTGTAGCTCCAGTTTCACCTGTAGCACCGGTTACGCCAGTGGCGCCAGTGGCTCCAGTAACACTCGCACCTGTAGCTCCAGTTACGCCTGTGGCGCCAGTAACGCCTGTAGCTCCAGTTTCACCCGTAACGCCTGTAGCGCCAGTAACGCCTGTGGCGCCAGTGGCTCCAGTAACACTCGCACCAGTAGCTCCAGTTACGCCTGTGGCGCCAGTAACGCCTGTAGCTCCAGTTTCACCAGTTACGCCTGTGGCGCCAGTAACGCCTGTGGCGCCAGTGGCTCCAGTAACACTCGCACCTGTAGCTCCAGTTACGCCTGTGGCGCCAGTGGCTCCAGTAACACTCGCACCTGTAGCTCCAGTTACGCCAGTAGCGCCTGTTTCTCCTGTGGCGCCAGTAACGCCTGTGGCGCCAGTGGCTCCAGTAACACTCGCACCTGTAGCGCCAGTAACGCCAGTGGCACCAGTTACGCCAGTAGCGCCTGTTTCTCCTGTAGCACCAGTTACGCCAGTGGATCCAGTAACACTCGCGCCTGTAGCGCCTGTAGCGCCTGTAGCACCAGTAACGCCTGTGGCGCCCGTTAAACCAGTGGCTCCAGTAGCGCCAGTAATACCTTGACCGGTAGCACCAGTGACGCCAGTAGCACCAGTGGCGCCCGTTACACCAGTAGCGCCAGTAGCGCCTGTGGCGCCATCGATACCATCTAAATTTACATTATAAGTTGCATTTCCAAACGTCCCACTTCCAATATTAGCGATTGATCCTATAATCATTGCTCCTGTTCCACTAGTATAGCTAGTAACTGTACCCTCAAATCTAGCGGTGCTATCAGTTTGTTTTACTACAACTACAGAGTTTCCAGTAATATATGCTAATCCAGTACCTACTGTAATTGAAACACTTTCACCAATTACAGGAGACAAGTTAGCAGTTCCACTCGTGTTATATCTATCACCAGACAATCCAGTAGCGCCCGTGGCGCCGGTAGCGCCTGCAGCCCCATTTCTACCAGAATTACCTTGTTTCCCTTTGGGACCAGTGGCGCCAATCGCGCCAGTCGCACAACAGCTTTTCACTTCAGCATGTTCATTATTAACATTAAATCTCGCATTATTATAAAAGCCTCTTGGCAATGTTTTCTTCACATTTTTACTAATATTTTTTAAAAGAGTTGTTGAAACAGTCCAAACCATCTTCTCATCAATCATTTCTATTTTTTGTAAAATGAACGCATAATTGTAGATTCCAATTTGCATTATCGTAGTTGGTTGAAATGGTAAATTTTGATTGAATAAATAAATAAAATATTCTAAATTTTTATTATAAATCAATCTTTGTGAATAATTATTGAGAAATGTTTGAATGAATGTTATTTTATCAATCTTATAAAAAATAATTGAGTAATTATTAGTACTCTTTTCCTCAATTTTAATGTTCCCATTGAAAATTTGATTCAAATATGATTTTGCACTAAGTGCTTTTTGGGTTCCTTGTAATAATGTTAGATTCCCTATATCAAACCTTGCATTACTTAGAGTACCTGTTTTTAATCCATTTGAAAAAGTAGTACTCTGATTTTTTATCAATTTTGTTGACACATTCCAGTGCATTTTACCTCCCGTATAAGTAGCCTGTTCTATAACAAATGCGTACTTTTTCTTATCAATGTAAACTGTTGCGGTTGGCTTAGTTGAATTTTTATTAAAAAAATTTACCCATTTACTTGGTTCTTCATCAAATATTGCTCTTTTTTCTCCATCATTCCCACTAACTTGATACAAAGTTAAAACGTCCATTTTATTAAAAGAAATACGATACCCATCTGGACAGATATTAGTAATGCAACAATCTGCATAAAAAAATTGATCAAACTGTGTGACTGAAAAATTCGTAATTAAATTTTTTTTTGACATTTATTATATTATACAATATAATAAAATCTCACTCTTTGCTAAATAATTTACGTAAATTTAGAAAATATTTTGTAAGTAATATATTATGGAGGCTAATAATAATATTGTTTTTCCCCCCGAATAGTCCTGTTTTTCCAGTTCCAGAGTCAACTATTGAACAATGGCAAAAAGAATTTAGCGAACCGATTTTAAGTGAACCAGGTAATCCTTTCTCTAAAGGTGTAGTGTTTGCTGATTAAAGTTTATAAAAATTGAATTAAAAATTTGCTCAAATACCTAATAAAAAAATGCAAAGTGCAACTACAACGCAATTCACTTTTCAAGATTATACGTACTTGAAAAGTATAAAAGATTTTTTGATAGCAGAGCTTTGTTTCCCGGATAAGGTTGAACCCACAGAGGAAACGTTCGAGGATTTCAAAGATTTACATTTTATGAAATTAGTCAAAATACAAGCCAATTACGTTGGAAATATTGAAAATACAATTTATGCATCCATTGTTTTTGGATACATTTACTTTGTTATTATTGAAAATGGGACATTTTTGATGGATAATAATGAAATCTACAAATTTGTCGCTGATTACTTCAAGAAAATTGATCAAATGACAACAACGCAAAAAATTAAACATTTTATTTTTAGTCAAGGTTGTCACACAATTAAAAGTGTTACTTCACTTGCATTTTACATCGCATTGAAGAACCGCTGTTTTGAAGATGTTCGTAGAATGATTATTGAAAAATACGAAAAAGAAATTGATGGATACTTAATTCACGATGAAAAAATAGCGGAATTCTACGTTGATAGAGACAAACAGGTCTTATTGCGATATCACTCAAATGCTCAACTTTATCTCAAAATTATGGAGTACTTGTTTGACGAATTCATTCTGTTATTTGAACGTTCTTTTGAAAGAGATGAGACTATTGATGAAAATATGGAAAGAATTGTATTCTCCAGGAATTTTTGCAAGAATAAAGATATCAAGATTTATTGATAAAAATTGATTCATTTATTTTCTATGCTCGCTCCATAAAAAAATGATAAGCAAACAAACAGCGAGTAGAGAATTATTAATTCAATATATTATTTTAGCTGGGTTTTGGACACATGCAGCATTTTTATTAACAATGAGAAATGTTATCAATAAAGATGATTGTTCATTTGATGCTCGTATCCATTTTGACGCAGTAATTATATTAGAAATAATAGGTAATGTATTTATGACAATCGCAACTGTAAGTTTTAGCTTTTTATTAATGAATTATGATATGGATACAATTAGTGATAGAATTGACAAAGAGAATACTACTCGTTTTTTTCAAGGTTTCTCTTTTCTTTTCTACTTTGTTAATAGCATTATCACAAACATTGCTTTTTTCAAAAGCGATTATGTTATTGGTAAATTGGAAACTTGTTCAAATATTAACGCGGAAGTTGCCTATAGAACATTTACATTCTCCTTTGCTTGGATATTATTCCTACTTTATGCGTACATAACAATTGGAATATTATTTTTATTCTTTGTCACGATTATCATCGCAATTAAAGAATCAAATTTATTTATATGTGGTTGTGGATGGTTAAAGAAATATAGTTGTTTCTATTCTTGTAAAAGAGTATCTCCCATCAATGTAACATCACGAAACGATAGATGTATTCAAACGGAAAATGATATTGTTGTTCCAATCTCATCACTTAAAAATGAAATTAAGCCGTTTACATGCATAATTTGTATGGTGAATAACATTGATGCAATAATTGAGCCGTGCAATCATATGTGCATGTGCAAAGATTGCATAGGAAAGTTATCAAATAAGAGTTGCCCTTGCTGCAACAAACAAATTACAAATTTGAAAAATATTTATGTTTCTAATCTTCAAAATAATTATTATAAACAAAATCAAAAACAAAAATTGAATATTTTAAACACAATATTCTAGTAAAAAAAATGCTACCTTATCATTCAAAACATGGAAATATGTATTTTAACCCAGGTTTCAACAAACCACTCAATAAAAAAGCATTAGGTCGTATTGCCAAAAACAATTGGTTATATTTTAACGATGAATTTAATCAAAGTATCGATGAGATTGATGGAAGAACAATGTTCTTGAAATTAGGAAGAGAATTTAACCAGCCAATTAGTAGGACACCGCACTTTCTTCGTGGAATCATGTTTGGAAGTAGGTATAATCAACCCATTGAAAATCTTTCGAAACAATTACATTATGTTAGTTTTGGTAAGGATTTCAATTATCCAATTGATTCCTTGGGAGATTGGGTTGAAGAACTTGAAATAGGAGAACTAGATGGCTCTAATTTCATTCATCCAATCAATAATTTATCGTGTAACTTGTCGATATTCATATTAAGAGCTGGTCAAGCTTTCGATGAGAGTATTCATTTTGAAAAAGCAGTACACCTTCAAAAAATAATATTTGGAGGATATTTTAACCAGTTAGTAATTGGAGAAAACTACGAAATTGAAGAAATAGATGAAGAAGAAACAAATGATAGAATTTCTCAGGTTAGTCCAGTTATTCAAATTCCCAATGTATTCTTTCTTTGTCTTGGTTCAAATTATACTCAATCTCTAGATTTCCTCCCTGACTCTATCCAGTTTCTTTTTATTGGATATGATTATGGAAAATGGGAAGATCGCATTGATCCTCCAACGTATCCAGAAAAATATTTTAGGAGATTATCCACTGAATTAGATATTTCGACTATAACGAAATTACCAACTTCTTTGGGAAGTTTAAGAATTGCAACGAGTGAAGAAAATTTAATCGAATTGAGGAAAAGATTTCCTAATGTTCATATTGGAAACCCTGAATACATTAACATTGAAATACAACAATTTAAGGATTCATCAAATTTTGTTTGATTATTAAATTTATAATCCAATCTTTGAAAAAATTGAATATTTTCAATTTTATTTACTTTTAAACTATGTAATGGAAGATTGGATAAAAGACCAGATTAAATTTGGGCGAACAATTTGCCTTTATGATAAATACTGGAAACCAATTTATCTAATCAATCCAATCAATTACAATAAATCATTATTACATTTTATTCAAGATACTTTTGACCCCAACTCTAATCACCTCATAGCGGATAATAAAAATCTACGTTGTGGTGTTCCAGGATTTAATTTTTACACATATTTTCCCAATAAAAACAATCCTATGGAAATATTTGAAGTTTTCTCTTATTTTGAAGAAATAAATACTTTATTAAAAACACCACATTGGAGTCATCTTGGGAAAGAAAGTAGGATTTTTCCAGATGAAATAATGGATGATATTTGGCAAAAATTTTACTCAGATATTATTGTAGAGAGAATAAAGACTTTTTTCAATTTATTAACTTGGAAATTTGATAGATATTATAGAAATTATTATGTTTATTTACTCTTGTGCTGGATAGAAAAAAATTTTGATAATATTTTTTCAAGATTGATTTTAACAGATAATAATGTCAAGACATTATTTGGAATGATATATAATGAAATAATGGCAATAAAAAAGAGAAATTGCACATTTGAGGCAAATTGTCCCCAATTCAAGGAATTGTTTCGCAAATTTATGACAATTCTAGATACTTGTTGAAAAAATGAATATTTAATTTATAAAATATATGTTAATATAGAATGGAAGAACATTTATCGATATTTGATGACATTTACTCTATTAAAGATAATATTAGTGATGAAATTTTTTTGAAATTGAATAATAAAGTTCAAAAATTAATAAGTGAACTAAAAGAATGTAAAGCAAAATTAGTTGAATATGATGATGAAGATGATTTTTCTTCCTCACTTGGTTCCTCAATATCGTTGTATGATTCTGACTCTAGCTCATTATATGATGAAGAAGACAGAGATGATCATATTTTACCAGAAATTATCATCAATTTAGAAGCAAGTGAATTCCAAGAAGAAACAGAAGAAACCAGTGATGTTGATCTTGAAGAAGAAAGTGAAATAGAATTAGAAGGATGTCATTGTAGTGAAAAATGGATATTTCCATCTATGGATGGAGAAATAACAACCGATTTGAAATTCGATAAATATTTTTGTTTAGAGAATGAGGAAAGAATGAAAGATTGTGAAAATTTCAAGAAATTGATAGAAAAATTCCCTCTTTTGAACAATTTGTTTGCCAAACAAGAAATTCCATTCATTGATGCTCCAATGAATGAAGATTATGATTCCAAGTATGTTTCAATGATAATACGAATATTTTTATCAATTATATCTAAATTAAATTGTGATAAACATAGGGGTATAATGAAAATTGTCTTATATGATTACATGATTAGAAATAGTCGTTTTTTAATAGATAATCAAAATTTTACGAAAACAGCTCTAAAAATATTCGATGAATTTATTGAGAAAGAACCTTCATTTGTTACCTTAGCTATCGAACATAATGTAAATTATACAAAATGGCAAGAAATATTTAAGAATATTGTTATCAAATAGTAAAATCTAAAAATATAATATATGACTCATAATGTCTATGAAAGTCTTGAATCATCAAATGCTCTTTATAATCAACAATTTACACATCAATTAGCATCAACAAATCTTGACCAAATTTTAGCACAAGAGAAACAGAATGACACAAACATTTTAGCAATTAGTCAAGAAAATGAGTTGAATATGTAAAATTTATTTTATTATTATAAAATATAATGCCTCACTATAATCATCCTTTAGATGGTCCACTTCAACATAATTCATTCAATAATGTTGTAGGAGTTATTGGTCAGATCACGGAGAATAGTGTATCTGATTTAACAATTTTGGGCGAAAGAGATTTAGGAAATTAAATATTTAGATATTTAAGTTTATTTTAGATATTTTTATTTCTAAGATAATGTAATAATGGGACATCACGGTGGTAGTGTTTATCAGTCCGAAGAAGCTGGAGATTCTCTCTTCAACCAACAATACACTGACGAGCTTGGCTTGACCAATCTTGCACAGGTTCAGGCACAGCAGACTCAGAATGTTGTTGCTGGTCTTGCCGTTTCTGGTGAGAATGAGCTTCGTACTATTGCTGATGCTTAAGCAATAAGCAATGATAAATAATAACTTGTTTTGCAAAAACAATTTATTAAGATTGGAAAAATTGAATCATTTAATCATTAAGATTTACAACAATAAATGGAGAACCATTTAGACATTTTCAACGATCTTTATGCAATTAAAGACAAAATATCGGACAATGATTTCTTGGTTTTGAATAACAAAATTAAAAAACTTATTCAAGAGAATAAGGATTTACGAGATCAAAGAACAAATGATTCAAATGGCAAAGAAGAGGAAGAAGATGAAGAAATTGAAGAATATGAAGAATATGAAGTTGAAGAAGATGAAGAAGAGGAAGATCCTGACTATTTCTCAGTTCCAGGTTTATCAGTAAGAGATTTACCGCGTCCTGGTTCTCAACTAATAGAACATCAATGTCATTGTGAGAGAAAATGGGTATTTTCCTTAACAAATCGACCAGAAGGTGAATTATATAATTATTTTTGTTTTCAGACTGATCAGCAAATGCTTAATTGTTCAAATTTCAAAAAATTACTTGAATTGCTGCCTCATTTAGAAAATTTATTCCATAAAATTGATTTACCATTTGTGGAAGAACCAATCGAACAAGAATTTGCGAAAGATCAATTGATATTTACTGTTAGGGTTCTTTTATCAATAATTGATCAAATATCAGGAAAAAGAAGAAAGTCAATAATTACTTTTGTTATTTACGATTTATTGATAAGAAATGCGAATTTTTTGAGAAATAATCAAAAATTTCTTGAAGCTACTATAAGAAAAATGGATGAATTTCTTAGAGATGATGACTACATTTCTCTTGCTGAGTTACACTGCATAAACATTCAAAAATGGAAAGACATTATGACCAGTCTTATGTAAAATTATATTATAAATTCACTTATTTATTACTGGCTTTTTCTTTCTATCAGGAACGACACTATCAATTATGTGATCATACAAATGGCGATCTTTCTTGTCTTCATAAACAATCCCGTCACTTGTAAAAATCATTTTGGTTTCGTGTAATGGATGATAAGTCTTACTAAATAAGAATGTTCTATCATTAATCTTGTCATACATTACAGATTGTGAATATATTCCCATAATTTTAGGCAAGGGGATATTGATCAATGTTCGATAGTAAACTCCATAGGCTTCTAAGAATTCTATAGGATCATTATATGTATCTTTTATGTATAAAATACTAGTTTTTCTAGAATAATACATTTATATGCAAATGTGTCAAACTATAATTTAATCATTTTTTTATAATTACTCAAGTATTTTCAATTCTCCTCAAAAAATAAAATCTTGTTAGTCATATAACTCCCTAAGATTATACTCATTTTCCATTGCTTTTTGTATGGTATCATACTCAGCGAATATCTCAACAATGCCTTCACTGTCTTCATCTCTACATACTTTCTTGAAGTTTAGATTTGACAATCTCCACTTCCAATATAAATCAAGTTCATTTTTTTCACAAGCTTCTTCAAAAGAATCGCACAAAGGACAAGAACCATAACCGTTTGACTCTAAAATGAGAGCAGTCCAGCCTTTTGCACTAACAATGACAACGCCATAGATAGTACCACAATATTGGTCTCCTTCGTAAGTGTACTCTCTTTTAACAACGTTATTGAACTTGAAATATCTCGAATTTTTAGCCTCTCCAACAAGTGTTTGCTTCAAATCATATTTGTACCATGTCTGAAATTCCATTGGATGAAATATTTCGTCAGGTACGATATATGGTTCTTCATCATCACTTCGATGAGACTCGACTCGAGTACCATAACAATAATCTTCATCGTCTGAAGATTCATACTCATACTCATGTTTCTTGTCAATGTTCGCTAGAATATCAACTAGTTTTTCGAGATCAATGTTGTATTTGACTGTATCAGTTGTACAAGGTGGCAAAAAACGTACTTCAACTTCCGTTTTACTCTCCAAATTGTTTGGGACAATAAGAAGGTTCTTGTAATTCTTTGTGACTTTTAGTCCAAAGCCTTCAGCAGTTACGGTGTACCCCATCCCTCGAGCAATCGCTGGAATAAGGCGTAGGAATTCGTGTTCATTAATGGTTGGACAGGCTTTGTAACCTGCAATAAGAATTGATGTACTCATCTTTCAAAATGTGTTAAATAATATTTTTTTTTACCATCAATTTTCTTAAAAAAAATGATTTTATTAGATACTGTTCCAAATAGAATAAATGGACTTTTTGGAAGAGTATAATTACACTGTTTTACCAAAGAGGAGAGATAAACGTGAGCAGGGTAAAACATACATCCACATGAATATAAAAGTTAAATGGGATGGTGAAAAAATTCTTTGTTTTCACAATAAAAAACCACAAAGATGCATAATTTGCTATGGAAATCAATTATGTCCACATAATCGATCAAAAGAATATTGTAAAGAATGCAAAGGTATGATGATATGTGTCCATAATAAAGACAAAACATACTGCCTAATGTGCGATGGTCGCTATATATGTGGACACGGTATAAGTAAATATAAATGCTTTCCTTGTGGAGGTTCATCAAAATGCGAACATGGAAATGATAGATATTATTGTTATACGTGTGGTGGCAAAGGAGCATGTGAACATAATAAAAGGCGAAGAGAATGTAAAATATGTAAAAAAATATAATTATAAAAAAATGAATTTTAAATTTAATGTTTCTTTAATAACCAGCAATGTCACAAGTCAAGTGTTCTAGATGCTCTCAAATTGGTCACAAGAAAAACTCACCTTCTTGTCCTTTAAAAGAGGTCGCACCTGAACCAGAACCAGCTCAAGAACCAATAGTAGTTCGCTGGTCGAAGGAAATGGAACAAAGACTAGTTGAATTCGTTGATAATAGCGGTATTGAACCAAAATGGGAAGAAATCGCATTAGAGTTTGATAAAACAGAGGAAGCCTGTAAAAATCGTTATAGATCGTTGATAAGTGCAGAGGAGGAATTAGCTTCTAAATTGAAACGTGTAAAAGACGATGAAATTATGAGTATTTTATTAAAACATCAAAGTAAGTGTGAGGAATGCAGTAGAATACTCTATTGCGCTCTAAGAGAATGGAGAGGAGTTATGAAATGCGAGAAATGCTATTCCCAACATAGCCAAGAAATTGATGAAATTTGGAAAAAAATCGATGAATATGGGGAGGAAACACAGCTGAATTTTTGTGTTTTTTGCAAGATTCCAAAGAGCAATGATACTACATTCCATTTTGATCATATCAATATGTTTAATAAAGGTGATTCAATATGTTTAATGGTTAAAAGAGGTGATTCCATCGAGAAAATTAAGGAAGAGATTGGAAAATGCCAGTTAGTTTGCGAATCTTGCCACCATTTAATAACTCTTATGGAAAATACATATGGATTTACTAGATTGAAATCAAAAATTACTAAGGATTTCAAGAAAGATTTAATAAGTGAGAGTGAAGCTGTCGAGAAGACCAAAAAGAACAGTAAAATTTACACAAATAAATTTGAAAACAAAATTTACAATTTGATTGGAACAATCGCTAGAAAATAGTGATTTACGTGTTTGATAATTATAATTCCATGCATATAATCTCGATTATAGTGCTAAAAACATCTTGCTTATTCTTATAATAAACCTCGAGAACTAATTTCAAATGTATAATGTTCAATCAACAATTTTCAAAAATTATATCAATATCTTGTTTATTTTGTAGATAGCGGATCTTCAAGTCATTATCTGATTCTAAGAATCTTATAATTGCCAAGGTTATTTCATCCGGTAATCTCTTACGTAACATAGCAATACTTGAACAATATTTTCCAATCATTTTTCTTCCTTTGCAAATTCGATAAAATCTAATTATTTTATTCACTTTTAATTCTAACCAAAAATAATTATTTGTAAATTTTTTCATCATTTCGAAAATTTCGCGAGCTTCATTGCTATCCCCATCTAAAATAGCTCTTCTAACTTTACTATTTACCATATTTATTATTTTGGAAAAAGGACAATAAATTTTAGAGAAATCTAATATTTTCTCCATTTCTAAAATACTATCTGCATTTTTAATATACAATGTTCCAATCCAAAATGCGAATAGATATGCTCTTTGGAATTGCCAAATATTGCTATTTATATATCGATAATAGAAATTAGATATTTCTTGATTTAACATTCTAAAAAATTGGAGGCGTTCTTTCTTATTAGCATTCTCAAATTTTTCCATAAATAGCTTATCCCATTCTTTTATAAATTCACATTGTAAAGTAAAAATACTTATTTCCATTGATTTTAACTAATATTCTAATACAAAATAATAGAATAATTGCTTTAATTCATTTCAAGGAAAAATGCAACTAGAACTTCCATTTATAATCTGGTGATTTTGGGTGTAAGTGTCTGTCCAGTTATCAAACCTCATCCCATCGCCATAAGTAACTATATCATGATGTGTTTTTACTAATTTTCCATTCTGGAAATATTGAGAATCTATCTCGCAAACTCTATGTTGAGAGTCATACTTCACACTAACAGTTGAAGTGCACCCGTTGTTAGAAAGACCTAAACTAACGTCCATTTATTATAACAAATATTTTAACTTTCTAATAAAATAAATTATTGCATCTATTTATTTATCTTATAATAAGATCGTATTGTAAATCAGTATCTTTATCTAAGTCAATAAAATCTAATATATTACTTTTATCAATTAAGTAATCTAAATTTATATTTTTTCTTATTTTTCTCTCTTGTAGATCGTAAAAATATAAGTTATTACAAGTCCCAATGACTAAATAATTATTATGAACATTTAAATGCCCTACCCTATCCCTCAATTCAAATAATAGATATTCTTGGAGATTATCTGAATTTCCATTCCAGTCAATATAATCGATTGTAAAAATTAAGGTCTCATTGTCCATCTTAAAATGTGCTGCAAAATATACATAATTATTCAATACAAACAATTTATCTATTTTATATATTGATCTATTGTAAAAAAATAGTTTTTTTTTATAATTTTCATCCAATGTCCATATTTCATCATCACTACAAAAAAATAAATTTCCTCTTTCATCAAAACACATATCTGTTATTTTAATATCGTTATTCTCATATAATGTAACATCATTACTATGATCAATCAATTTCATATAATAATGCGAAGATCCATTATATTTATGATTTACAAAATAAGCAAATTGTGTCTTTATATAATTTATAACAAAGACGAATTTTTTCTTACCAGTTTTGTTAGTAGAGTAAAGAGTTTTTTGCTTCCCATTCGAGTTTTTGTAATAAAATAAACCATTTTGATTACCGGTCACTAAAAAATTTTCATCTTTGAAAAAATTTTGATAAAAGAATATTTTATTTTTTTTGTCTAGTATATTTTTGTCTTCTACAATAAAGTCAAAACACATATCTCTTTCATAATCATAAAAAAAAATATCATTATCTTCTAAAAATATTATTATTTCCTTTGGATATCTACTAAATTGAGCGTGTATGATAGTTGAACTAAAATTTTTTATACAATAAATATTATGGTCTTTGAAAACAATTAAGACACTTTGAATAAATAAAATGTAAATATCCTTAAAATAATCAAGTTTTAGATTGTAAGATGGTGCTAGAAGTTTTTGAGTAGAAAAGGGAAGAGCTTTGAAGAAATTTTCACAAGTCTCTTTATTATCTATTTTTGTCAAAATACATTCCCAAATATCATTCGGTATATCCATCTTACTAACTTATTGAAGAAAAAAAATTAAAAATTAAAAATAAAAAAAATAAAAAATAAAAAATTGATTTTTTTAAATATTGTGTTATAAATGTTAAAAAATGCCATATGCAAAATATAAGCACGAATACATCCACAATATCCCTTCACAAAAAGATTTTGATGAGATGTATTCAAGTATGGGAGGTGGCATATGTTATCCAAAATACCAATTTAAATGGATAGCTAATAGATGTAATAATAAAATATTTGAGGTGTCTTTCAATTTAGAATTACAATACTATTATGCAGGTGGATTTGAGCTGCTTAAAATTAAAGACGTTGAATTTGACTGTTTCATAGAAAGTAAGAAAATTTTAGATAAAGCCATTCGAGACATAATTGGCTCAGAAAAAGATATCAAAGATTTCTACGATATTTTGAGTGTAGAATATAAAAGTCCTAGAAAATTACGTTTATATGAGCAATTTGATGATAAGGCTGTAAAAGGAAGATTTATTTGTCACGTTTTTATTGAACTTTTCAATAAAATTGGATCTATGTATAAATAATTATAATTAAAAAAAGTAAATGTTTAAGTAACTATACTCGCACTAACCATAAAATTATCACCCTGTATTTGTGTTTGAGTATTTTTATCTGTGAAATCTTGTTCAGTACGCATATAGCTTTTTCCTAATCCAAAAAAATGCAGGATGCAATGATACCAGCGATGTTTCCTCTTGTATTCGACATATCTATCAATTTCTTTAGTTAATTGTGTGTCCAAGCATAAAATTTCACTATTAAAATTTATGCTATCAAAAATAATATCTTCTTTTAATTTATTTAATTTTACCATATCTTCTTTTTTATCTGCATCTGGGTTGACAAGAATTTCTGTTATTTTATTATATGTCTCGTTCAATTTATTAATTTTCACTTTCCAAAAATTCCTTTTTTTCTTGATCTCTGAGAAAATATTAGTTGAAAATAATTTGGGATATCTATATCTTATAGTTTGTGGAATAACAAATTGATTTATTTCTTTTATTTCAACTATATTTTTTTCCAAACTATCTATGAAATCATCCATTTTCTTTCCTAAAACTTCCTCTGTATTAACTGCTAGATCCGGGTTGTACATTATTTTGCCGGAGAAAAACTCACATTTTGTTTGCAACTTATCGAATTTATATGCACTTACTCTATGAGCTTCTGCCTTCGCATCTAACTTCAAATAAGAAATCATAGCCAAAATAAAGCTATTAAGTGCTGTGAAACCAGAGATAACATATTTACTGTACACAGTATCCCCCATCGAAACACTTAAGACAGTGCAAACAGCGGAGATGCATATTGCAGGTATCATTAAAACGTTCAAATTATTTTCACAGTGAACTTTTGACTCAATATATAATATTTTTTGACCTTTGAGGTAAATTGCGATTAAATCGAGTGAAGATGAATATCGAGTCTTATAAGCCCAGTATGTTTTCTCTAGTTTATCGAAGAAATCCCTAAATGAGAGAATATCTCGATTAATCAAATTATTTTTAGTCGTTTCAAAAGGTTTCACTATTTTCACTAGATCAGATGGCTTAAACGCTACAACTGCATTATTTTCTTGAGGTGGTGGATTTGGTTGCGATCCTTGAGGTGACTGTGGTACCTGAGGAGATTGTTGTGTCATTCTCATCGATGAATCCATTCTTCTAATTTGTGGATTGCTTAAATTTGGAAGTGGTGGAGGAGGTGGAGGTAAAGGAGGGTTCACTCCAGCTGCTGGGTCTGCCATTAAATATAAAATTAAATTTATAAATAATTTTATACGTTTATTATGATTTATTCATTGATTCATTTATTTTATAATATTTTTTAAGCCAATGTAATGAGATCTCCATCTTGCAAAATTCGATAGCTATCTTGGTCTATAACTATTCCAAATAATCTTCCTATAATACGATGTTGTAGTTCTCCAATTGTTGTTCCCTCTTCCACATACCATTTCAAACAGTGTGTTCCAGTCTTAAAGAAATTTATTTCCAGCAATTTCAAATCTAAATCCAGCCTATCCTGGGATTGGATAAAATAATCACTAATTTTTTTATTGTCATCTAATATTTTGTCCTTGTATGATAATTTGAGCAAATTGATTGGAATTTTATGGTGCTTATTGATTGACTCTTTTAGCTGTGATATAGTATCACTATGAAAGTTATCATCAATTATGCACGAAAATTTTCCAGAGACAATTTTCACAAAGAACATTTTATTATGGATTATATAACAAAAAAATGAATCATTTTTTA
>Ga0172362_10002763_pt1 | contig 15185 bp, 9 predicted proteins | sample LakKivs1_kivu2a2_FD_114534 | JGI IMG/M metagenome (GOLD analysis project Ga0172362, IMG submission 114534) | Sediment microbial communities from Lake Kivu, Rwanda - Sediment s1_kivu2a2 | ecosystem: Environmental > Aquatic > Freshwater > Lake > Sediment | place: Rwanda: Western Province, Lake...
CATCATCACATCATCTCATCATCAGCATCCAAGGGGATGAACGTGGATATCGAAAGATACGTCGATCAATTGACATCCCGTGCCCGAGCGGCGGCGCGGTCGCTTGCGGTGGCGGGCACGAGGCGCAAGAACGATGCGCTGGCGTACATGGCCGACGGCCTGGTTGCGAACGCCGCCATGCTGAAGGCCGAGAACCGCAAGGACCTCGATGCCGGAAAGGCGGCGGGGCTGTCGCCGGCGATGCTCGACCGCCTGACGGTCGACGACAAGCAGCTCGCGAAGATGGCCGGGGCGGTTCGCGAGATCATCGCGCTGCCGGACCCCGTGGGCGAGGTGATCGACGGCTGGGTGCGGCCGAACGGCCTGAGGCTGGAGCGCGTGCGAGTGCCGCTGGGCGTGGTGTTCATGGTCTACGAATCGCGCCCGAACGTTACCATCGACGCCGGCACGCTGTGCCTGAAGTCGGGCAACGCGGCCATCCTGCGCGGCGGGAAGGAGTCGATCAACTCCAACCTCGCCATCTACAAGGTGATCGCCGAGGCCCTCGTGAAGGCGGGGCTTGACCCGAACTGCATCCAGCTCGTGGAGACGATCGACCGCGAGGTGGTGAGCCGGCTGCTGAAGGCGAACGGCAAGGTGGACGTGGCCATCCCGCGCGGCGGCAAGGGCCTGATCAAGGCGGTGATGGAGAACGCCACCATCCCCGTGATCAAGCACTACGAGGGGATCTGCCACGTCTACGTGGATGAGGGCGCGGACATGGAGATGGCGCGGGCGATTGCGTTCAACGCGAAGGTGCAGCGGCCGGGGGTGTGCAACGCGATGGAGACGCTGCTGGTGCATCAAGGCGTTGCGAAGGCGTTTCTGCCGGCGATCGTTGCCGATCTGCGAAAGGCAGGATGCGAAGTGCGCGGCTGCGCCAAATCGCGTGCGGCCTGCCCCGCCATCACCGCCGACGCCACCGAAGACGACTGGCGGACCGAGTACCTCGATCTGATCCTGTCGGTGCGAGTGGTCGATAGCCTCGACGAGGCGGTGGATCACATCAACACCTACGGCTCGCAGCATACTGATTCGATTGTGACGCGGGACGTGGCCCGCGCGGATGCGTTTGTGGCGCGTGTCGATTCCGCCTGCGTGTTCGTCAATTGCTCAACGAGATTGTCGGACGGCGGCGAGTTCGGCCTTGGCGCCGAGATCGGGATCAGCACCGAACGCCTGCACGCCCGCGGCCCCATGGGGCTGCGCGAGCTCACCTGCTACAAGTGGGTGGGCCGGGGCGAAGGGCTGGTGCGCACGTGAGGGTAGGGGCAGGTCGAGCGATGTCTTCCTGCGACCGCGACGGTCGCCGCGAGTTGCCTGCCCTTGTCATGAACAGATGACGCTATTTCGCAATTCAGGCAAGGGCAGGCAACTCGAAGACTCGACCTGCCCCTACTCTGGAACCGGGAGATTATCAATGAAACTGCGAATCCTGCTCATCATGGGCCTGCTGGCAACGGCCTGCCTGGCTGACGCGGCCCAGGACATCAAGAAGATCATCGATCAGGCTCCGGTGCTGGCGAAGGCGGGGAAGATCAATGATGCGGTCGGGCTGCTGCTGCAGGTGGAAAGCCTCGCCGGGCGGACCATCCTCGAGAAGAAGACGCTGGCGGCTGCCTTCCAGCAGCTTCATACGGAGCTGCTGCGTCGCGACGAGCTGGCGTTGCTTTACAAGGTGGCCGAGCGCGCCCGGAGCTTGTTCTCGAGCGAGAAGCAGGCGGGGATCAACTTCGGGGAGGCGTGCGTGCTGAGGGGCGACTATGACGCGGCCGCGAAAGTGCTGCAGGAGGCCGCCAAGCAGAATTCCACGTGGTTTGCGTCGGGCAAGGCCGACGACGCCCGGCTGCACCTGCTGCTGGCACAGGCCAGCCTTGTGCTGAACAAGCTTGGCGACGCGGTTGCAGCCGTCGAGACGGCGATTGCGGCCGATCCCGCCGATGCCCGCAGCCACTATGCGAAGGCGCAGGTGATGATGCGAGCCGAGAAATGGAGCGACGTGGCGGCGTCGTCCGCACTGGCATTCAAGCTCAACCCGAAGCTTGCCCAGCCGGTAGACTACCTTGTGCGAGCGTCGTGTTATCAACGCGAGCAGGCGTACGACCAGGCGCAGAAGGTGGTGGAGGAAGGGCTGTCAAGATACCCGACCGCGTCGGGAATGCACTGCGCTCTCGGCCACATATTCCTGGGCAAGAAGCAGGCTGCCCCGGCGTTCTACCACTTCCAGTACGAGATCATGCTTTCAGGGCCGCGCTCGTCCTACACGGAAGAAGCGAAGGACCAGATCGAGATAATGACCGCACTGTTGACGAGGGAGAAAGACCCGGACGACTATCTGAAGGTGGCGTACGGCGCAGCGGCATTGATGAACATGAAGCCCGGGGGCTACGAGAAGGCGATCGATAACATCAAGAAGGGTCTGCGCGCGAACGGTGACAACTGCCTGCCGCTGCAGGTGCTGATGGGCAACGCCCAGACGGCCCTTGGCAATCACGACGAAGCGGCCAAGGCGTTCGAGGCTGCGCTCCTGATCGATCCATTCTTTGTGCCGGCCTACGTCGACCTCGGCGATGCCTACGAGAAGCTCGGCAAGAGGGAGAAGGCCCTCGAGCAGTACGGGAAGGCGATGACGCTGGACAAGTCCAACTGGCGCGACAAGGAGATGATCGAGAAGGTTGAGCATCTGCCGAAATAGGTGAGGTGCAAGACCGTTTCCATGAACGAGTTCCCAATTCCAGTTCGGCAAGTGTTCTTGACACGAAGGCACGAAGGCACCAAGGGACACGAAGCCAAGAGGAATACCCCTTGCGTACTCTCGCTTCTTCGTGCCTTCGTGCCTTCGTGTCGAGAACACACATTAACAGGCGTGTTGCCCTCCGACCGTCGGTTCTTCTGAACATGCGTTCAGAAAAGGCAACATCGCATCTAACTGATTGACCGGCCTGCACTTACAGCCGTGAACGTCATTGTTCGCGGCTTCTGCATGTCTATTTTGGGAAGCGCGCACCACACCTGAGCATTTCCGAGCGCCACGGATTCCCCCCGCACATCGTCAACGTAAGTGATTGCGCCATAAGAACTTACGGCGGCATGGAGGATTGGACCAGCCATTTGCCACCGGTTTGGCATGGTAATTGCATGCGTAACAAGCGTTGGATGACTGGTCCGTTGGGGCTTTGACAGTTCGCTCTCGCGAATGGGGCGCGGGAGCATTGCACTGCAAGTCGTTTTTCGCCTTACAGTTTCCATTTCTGGCTCCGCTGCTCGCGTCCGGGCGAGGGGTCGCCCGGAGAAACCGCGATCGGCGGAATGATGGTTGCTCCGTTTGCACTAGCATGGGGTAGTTTTCCGTTATCTGGGGGTTTTCAGCATGAAGAGAAGCATCCTTGTTCTGGCGTTTGTGGCAGTGGCCGCGGTTGCCATGGCCAATTCACCCGTTGTGCCCACGCCGCCATGGCGCGGCCTCGAAGGCACCACGCTCGAGGAATGGCAGTTCAACACCAATGCGAATCCTGCCCTTCCGGATATCGTCGGTAACCAGTACGGCCAGCCGACCGCCGTAATCCAGACGGGCGTCTCGTCCCAGGGTTGGATCGGCAGCATCCCCGAGGTGTATGGCAATCAGCAGGGCATCTGGGATCTCGGCGGCGCAGGCGGAAGCATCACGCTCGACATCCCGAACCGCCCGCTGTCATCTGAATTCAAGGAAATCTGGGTGACCCTCACCTATTTTGCGGACGTTTCCGCCGCCGCCCCGACGGTCTCCATTCCGGGTGCTTCGCTGTATGGCGAGCAGTTCGACCCGATCCCCATCGAGGGCCTCCCGACCGGCGGCGAATGGATCACCGAGGTCAGCATCTGGCGGATGTATCCGAATCCCGATTCGGAGCAGATCATCATCACGTCCGACCCCGAAGGGGGTTCGCTGGTGACGGGCGTGACGGTTGACACGATCTGCGTTCCCGAACCCGCCACGCTCACGCTGCTGGCATTGGGCGGACTGGGCCTGCTCATCCGCCGCAAGCGCTCGTAGACCACCTGCACTGCCTCTTGGGCTATGCAGTACCGTACTCGGGCCAGCTAGAAGAACAGTATAGTGTTCTTCCAGTTGGCCCGAGTGCATTTCAAGGCGGACAGAGGACAGGGACGCAGTGTCGGCGCGAACAAGTTGCAACGGGCAGTATCCCGCGCCTGCAGGCTGTATCCCCGTGTACCTGCCTACCTCAGAATCACGCACACCCCGTATGGCCCCAGCTTCGCGGTGGCGTCTTCGTAGGTGCCGACGATTGCCTTGCCCTTCTTGCCGAGGGCGATCTCGACGGGTTCGGCGACGTGGCTGACGATGAACGTCGCGGGGCCGCGCTCGACGACCTCAACGAATTCGGGCGTCTTCGGCCCGGCCGGCACGCCCGCCGCGTTCAGCACGTAATCGATCACCTCGGCGAACAGGCTGTCGTTCAGGCTCACCGCGCCGAGGTAGATCGATGATCCCTTGCCCGTCTTCTTCTGCACGGCGGCGGGCTGGCCATCGTAGTCGTCGCCGGTGAACTCGAGCAACGCGGATCCGCCCGCGAGTGCGAGGTCCGCGATCCAGGTGCCGGCGGTGCCGGTCACGTCGTTCTTGCCGAGCCTGCCGGCCACGGGGGCTTCGATCTGGCGGCGGTTGGGCCGCGGCACCCACAGCGCTTCGTCCGGGCCGACGCAACTGTGCAGATACATCCCGCCGTCGATCTTCACGCCCAGCAGGCTTTCAAGGTGCTGAGGGCCGGGGGCCGGAATATAGTTGTCGTTGAAATCGCGAATGCCGATCTGCCCCGTCGCGAAGACGGTGCCGCCGCCCCGCACGTACTTCCGCAGCCCCGCCGCCAACTCCTCGTCTATCATCATCAGCGTCGGCAGGACCACCAGCTTGTAGCCTGCAAGGTCGCGGCCCGGCGGAACAACGTCGGCCAGGACGTTGCGGCGATACAGCTCCTTGTGGATGCGGAAGATATGGCCGAGGTAGTCAACGTCCTTGCCGATGCGGGCCGACTCGTACGCCCACAGCACGTTGTAGTCCTGCACGAACGCCACGGGAGCTTGCGGGAGCGGGAGATCCTGCAGCGTATCGCGCAGCCCGGCGATCTCGCGGAAGCACGCCTTCACGGCCTGGTAGCGGTGGCCCGGCTTGCCCGAATGCTCGAGGATTCCCTGCAGCTCCTGCTCCTGGCCCGACAGGCAGGTGCGCCAACGGAAGACCATGTGGGCGTCGCCGCCGTGGGCAACGTTGCTCCACGCCCACGCGCGGAACTGCTCGGGATGCGGCGGCTTGCCGTGGTCGAGCGCGCCCGAACCGGTCTCCGTGATCCAGTAGCGCAGCCCCGGCTTCATCGCCCGGAACACGTTCATCGCGCATGCGTTCGTGTCCTGCGTGCCGATGTCGAAATACAGGTCGTCGCACGCCACGTCCAGCCGGCCGAACAGTTTGTAGTAGTCGATGGGCGAGAAGATCGGCCCCATGCCGTTGGTGGTGACCATCGCGGATGGATGGTTCTTGCGGATGATCGCCGTCTGCCGCAGGGCGAAGTCGATCATCATGTCGCTCCAGAAGCGCTTGCTGTCGAGCTTGCGGCTGGAATAGAGGTCCTTGCCGGGGTCGGCGAGGGAGACCTGCGACCACTCGGAATAGTCCATGCTCCAGAATCCTGTTGCCCAGGCGCGGTTCAGCTCGTCGATCGAGCCGTAGCGGCGCTGCAGCCAGGTGCGGAACTGCGACTGGCAGTTGGGGCAATGGCACCAGCCGGCTTCCGGGCCGAACTCGTTGTCGAGCTGCCACGCCACCACGTTCTTGTGGCGGCTCATCTCGGCCGCCAGCTTCTCGGTGATGCGATCCGAGTGGCGGCGGTAGGTGTCCGACGTGCTGCAATAGTGGCGGCGAGAGCCGTGCACCGCGCGCGAGCCATCGGCATGGACGAGGCAGACGTCCGGATACTTCGACGTCAACCACGCGGGGGGCGTCGCCGTCGGCGTGCACATCAGCACGTCCACCTTCTGCTTCGCGAGGGCATCAACGCAGTCGTGCAGCCAGTCCAGCGTGAAAACGCCTTCTTCCGGTTCCATGCGGCACCAGGCAAACTCGCCGATTCGGGCGACGTTGATTCCCGCCTCGTGCATCAGGCGGGCGTCCTCCGCGAACCGCTTGGGGCCCCAGAATTCGGGATAGTAGGCGCATCCGAGGTACTTCATGCGTTCGGTCTCCTTGAGGTATTGGCAGGCGAATCCGGTGAGGTCGCCGGCGCGTCCGTGGTTTCCGCGGGCCATGCTACATGGAACTGCATGGAGAATCAAGGGCGGTTCGGGTGTGGTTGGACGCGGTTCACGCCCGCCTGCTTGGCCCGCGTTCCCGCGCTTTTCCCGCGCTTTTCTACCTTGAACTCCCGTTTTCCGTGTGGTATAACAAGTCGCGTGATCCCCGCCGCACGGCGGGTCATGCCATGACCGGCCGGCCGGCCGGCTGTCATGGGCAGGATTGCCGACGCAACAAGCGGCGCCCATTGCCCGGCATTGCCTGTTGAGAATACCATCGCAGCCTGTCGGTGATTCGAGGAGATCAGGGATGACAGATCGAGCGCCGAACCGTGACCGCGCCATCGAGCCGCCCGATGGGATGAACGGCCTCGAGGCCATGCTCGACAGCACGGACACGCTGGTAGCCTGCATGGACAGGCGGTTCAACTTCGTGCGGGTAAACCGCGCGTACGCCGAGGCGGATCAGCAGGTCCCATCGTTCTTCCCCGGCAAGAACCACTTCGCGCTCTACCCCAACGAGGAAAACGAGCGCATCTTCCGGCGCGTCGTGGAGACGGGCGAGCCGTTCTCAATCCATGCCAAGCCCTTCGTGTATGCCGAGCATCCCGAGCGGGGTGTGAGCTATTGGGATTGGACGCTGACCCCCATCAGGAATGATTCGGGGCTTGTCACGGGCGTGGTACTCTCCCTCGCGAACGTGACCGCCCGCGTGCTGGCGGAGCATCACCTCCGTGAGAGCCAGCAGCGCTTGCAGGCCATTCTCGACAACACCACCGCAATGATCTACGTGAAAGATCGCGAGGGGCGCTTCACCCTTGTGAACCGCAGGCTGCTTGAGCACTTCGGCTTCCGCACCGAAGACATCATCGGCAAGACCGACCGCGAGCTTTTTCCGAAGGAGCTGGCCGACGTCTACCGCGAAAACGACCTGAGGGTGATGGAGTCGGGGCAGCCTTGGAAATTTGAGGAGGCCTATACCGCTCCCGAAGGCACCCGCACCAATCTTTCGGTGAAAGTGCCGCTGCGCGACCCTTCCGGAAACGTCTACGCCACGTGCGGCATCTCGGCCGACATCACCGAGCAGAAGCGGGCGGAGCACGTGTTGGCGAACTACGTGCAAACCTTGGTGGGTATGGCACCCATCGCGGTGGTTACCGTAAATGCCGCCGGCCAGATTCAGAAAGTGAACAGGTTCGCCCTCGAGCTTACGGGCTATACCGAGGATGAAGTGAAAGGCCCCGGGTGGCTGGGCCTTCTTGCAGAACCTTCCGAGGCGGAACGCCTCCTTCCCCTCATTGCGAAGGCTTTCGAGGGCAAAGCCGAACAGGGTGTGGAGGTGCTGATGCGGGCGAAAGATGGCCGTCAGGTCGCCATGCGCTGGTATGTCGCCCTCCAGAAGGACGACCGCGGCGAGCCGTCCGGGCTAGTGGCCATAGGTGCGGACGTCACCGAGTCTCGCCAGAGGGAGCAGCAGCTCGTGTCGGCACGCCAGGATGCGGAGGCCGAGCGATACCGGTTGCTCGCCGTGCTCAATGCAGCACCCGTGGGTGTGGCCGTTGCCGATGCCAACGGACGCATCGTGCTCCAGAACTCGGCCCTCTACGAGATATGGCGCGACCAGCGACAGCCTCCGTCGGACATCGACGACTATCAGCGCTTCGCGGGGTTCTGGCCCGACACCGGAAATCGGATAGAGCCGCACGAGTGGCCTCTGGCCAAAGCCGTCACTGAAGGCCAAGTGACCGCGGGGCAGGAAGTGATCTTCGAGCGGCTCGACGGCTCGCACGCTGCCGTCATTCTTTCAGCCGCGCCCGTTCGCGACGCCGATGGCCGCATCATCGGCGCGGTGGTGACGGCGCTCGACATCACAAGCCGCGAGGAAGCCGAACAGGAATTGCAGGCAAGCCAGGCACGCCTCGCCGAAGCCCAACACATTGCCCACGTCGGCAACTGGGAATGGGTCATCGAGATCGATGCACTCCTGTGGTCGGACGAAGTTTTCCGGCTGTTCGGCCGCAGCCCGCAGGAGTTCCAACCCACCTACCGGCTTTTCCTCGAGGCGATTCATCCCGAAGACAGGCAAGCGGTCCGCGAGGCGGTTGACAGGGCACTGCAGGGGAAGGAGCACTATGCGATAGATCACCGCATTGCGCTTTCTACCGGCGAGGTGCGGGTCGTCCACGAACAGGGCGAAGTCACCTTCGATCAGTCCGGCCGGCCGGTGCGGATGGCGGGAACCGTTCAGGACATCACGGAGCACCGCCGGCTGGAGGAGCAGCTCCGCCAGGCCGCCAAGATGGAGGCTATCGGCAGGCTGGCGGGTGGAGTGGCCCACGACTTCAACAACTACCTCACCGCCATCAAGGGCTTCGGCAGCCTGCTGGCCCAAGGGCTTCCGGCGGACAGCCCCCTGCACGAGGACCTCCATGAGATCGCCAAGGCCGCGGAGCGCGCCCGGCAGCTCACCACGCAGCTTCTCGCGTTCGGCCGCCGGGCCGTCGTCAAACCCGAAATCATCGATCTCAACGAAATCCTCGCCAGCATGGCCAAGACGCTCAAGCGGCTTCTCCGGGAGGATATCGAGCTGGTGGTCGAGCCGGGTCCCGGGCTGTGGAGCGTCAAGGCCGACCCCAATCAGGTTCAGCAGGCGATCCTGAATCTTGCCATCAACGCCCGCGATGCCATGCCGACAGGGGGCCTGCTGCGGATCACGACGCGCAACGTGGCGAGCAATGGCGAGGGCCCCCGCACCAAGGCCAAGCCCGGCCGATGCGTCGAGCTGGCCGTGAGCGACACCGGCGTGGGGATGGCGCCGGACGTGCTGGATCACCTCTTCGAGCCGTTTTTCACCACCAAGCGCACCGGCGAGGGGACCGGCCTGGGGCTTGCCACCGTGCACGGGATCGTCACGCAGTGCGGCGGGCACGTCGCCGTCGACAGCCGCCCGGGTGAAGGTGCCACTTTCAGGCTCTGCTTCCCGGCCGTCGATGCGCTCGCCCATGTGCATCCCGAAGCTCCGGAAGGCGAGGCGTGCCCCGGCGGCACTGAAACGATCCTCATCGTCGAGGACGAAGATGCGGTGCGCGACTTCATGGTCAGGGCATTGCGGACGCTCGGCTACAGGACACTCGAGGCACGCAGTCCCTCCGAGGCCGAAAAGATCGGCCGCCAGCACGCCCGGGAGATCGACCTGCTGCTCTCCGATATCGTGATGCCGGAGATGAACGGGCTGGAACTGGCCAAGAGGCTGCGAAACGTGAGGCCCGATCTGCCCGCCCTCTTCGTGTCCGGTTACCCCAAGGACGCCATCCCCGATCGGAACATTGCGGAGGCCGACATCGAGCTGCTGCTCAAGCCCTTCACCATCGAGGAGCTGTGCGCCAGCCTCCGGCGCGTGCTGGGTGCAACGCGAAAGAACAGAGATGAAGGAGGGTGACCGGGAATAGCGATATACCGGTCTCCGTCGCTGTTCCTGCGAATGAAGAAGGCATTGACTCTGGCGCGCCGGCGTGGTACAATTCCTGCACCAGACACGCTGATGCTCGAGACGGGTGCCGGCTTCTCCCGCGGGGCCGTCACTTTGAAGAAGATCTATCAGGCGAGCGGGGCCGTGGCTTTGCTTCACAGCTCGCCAGGACAGAAAGGAACCGACATGGGGTCATCACTGGCGGTCAACGGCGGGCCGAAGACGAGAACGGTGCCATTTCCGAGCTGGCCGGTGTGGGACGGCAACGATGAGGCGGCGCTCCTTGCCGTGTTGCGCAGCGGCAAGTGGGGCGTGCTTGGCGGGCAGGATTCCCGCGTGCGGGAGTTTGGACAGGCCTTCGCCGCGTATCAGGGCGCGAAGTACGGCGTCCCCGTCGTCAACGGCACCGTGGCGCTCCGCGTGGCACTGCTGGCGGCGAAGCTCGCCGAGGGCGACGAGGTGATCGTCCCGCCCTACACCTTCCAAGCCACCGCTACCGCCGTCGTCGAGAACAACTGCGTGCCCGTCTTCGTCGACGTTCACCCCGATTCCTACAACCTCGACCCCGCGCTGATCGAGGCGGCGATCACGATGCGCACGCGGGCGATCATCCCGGTTCATTTCGCCGGCCAGGCCGCCGATATGGACCGGATCATGACGATCGCCCGGCGGCGCAACCTGATCGTGATCGAGGACGCCGCCCACGCCCACGGGGCGGAATACAAGGGCCGGCGGCTCGGATCCATCGGCCAGATGGGATGCTTCTCCTTCCAGTCGTCGAAGAACCTCACCAGCGGGGAAGGCGGGATCGTCATCACCAGTGACGACCGTCTGCTCACCCTGATTCACGCCATCCACAACTGCGGCCGCATGCCCGACAGCGAATGGTACGACCACCGCATCCTGGGGATGAACTACCGGCTGACCGAATTCCAGGCGGCGCTGCTGTTGTGCGGGCTGAAGCGGCTGGACGAGCAGACCGCCCGGCGCGACGCGAACGGCCGGTACCTCAACGCCAAGCTGTCGCAGATTCCGGGCATCCGGCCAATGCCGCGCGGGCAGGGCGAGACGCGCCATTCGTATCATCTCTATATGTTCCGTTATGACGCGGCGGCGTTCGGGGGAGTGCCCCGCAAACGCTTCCTCGAGGCGCTCGCCGCCGAGGGCGTGCCGTGCAGCCCCGGCTACGACATCCCGCTCTACCGCCAGCCGTTCTTCCTGCAGAAGGCGTTCGGCCCCTATCACGCCAGCAAACGCCCCAACCTCGACTATGCCGCCGTGCAGTGCCCCGTCTGCGAGAAAGCCTGCAGCGAGGAAGCCGTATGGCTGTTCCAATCGATGCTTCTGGGCGACGCCAACGACGTGGACGATATCGTGCGGGCGATCAGCAAGGTCTATGATCACCGCGAGGAGCTGCGATGAAGGCGGGCGCGAGCCAAGTCTGCATCACCCCGGCTGAGCGCCTCGACCTGACGGGCTACTGGGACCGCGTGCAGCCGATGACCGGCGTGCACGACGATATCTTCGCGAAGGCGCTGTTCCTGGAGGCGGACCGCGAAAAGCTGCTGTGGCTTCACTGCGATCTGCTGGGGCTGGACATCCGCCGCGTGCGGGCGCTCAGGCCGCGGCTGGCGAGCCAGTTTGGGCTGGCGGAGCGCCAGATCGTGATGAGCGCCACGCACACCCACGCCGGCCCCGCCACCATTTTCCTGCACGGCTGCGGGCGCGTCGATCCGGCGTATCTCGACCGGCTGGACGCACTTCTGACGGAAGCCGCCGCGATGGCGGTTCCCAGGGCCGAGCAGGTCACGATGCGATTCGCCGAAGGATGCTGCTCCCTCGGCATCGACCGCCGCCGGAAGTGGTACAAGTTCGAGCGGCACGCCCACACCGATGCCACGCTGCCGGTGCTCGCGTTTGAGAACGTTGCTGGCGAGATGGTCGCGGTCATCACGAACTACGCCATGCACAACGTCACGCTGGGCGGCGGGAACCGGCTGGTGTCTGCCGACTGGGCGGGCGTTGCGGCCGGGATGATCCGCGCGAGCCTGCCGGGCGGACCAGTGGCGATCATCAGCAACGGCTGCGCCGGTAATCTCAATCCGCCGGAAACCTCGAATTCATTCGAAGGCGCCGACCGCGTAGGGAAAGCGTTCGGCGAGGACGCGCTGTTGACCTTCTCCGAGGGCGAACCGTACAACCGGGTGCGCATCGCCAGCGTGATGAAGCGCCTCGCCCTGCCCTACATCGTCCCCACTCGTGAGCAGCTCTCGGCTGAATGCGAGGAATCGATTGCACGATACGGCCATCGGGCTGAGTTGGAGGAGTGGCGCGACAGCGTGCTCGGGATGATGGATGCCGGGGCGGGCGCGTCGTGCGACATCGACCTGCAGGCGTTTCGCATCGGGCCGGCGTGCTTCGTCGCCATTCCGGCCGAAGTCTTCTCGCGGATGGCCAATGATCTCCAGCAAGCCTTCGGCCCGCACACCTACGTCGTCGGTTACGCCAACGGCTGCATCAGCTATCTTCCATTCCGCGAAATCTACGAGGAAGGCGGCTACGAGCCTGACCTCGCGTTCAAGGTTTACGGCACGCTCAAGCTGGCGCCGGAATCATTCGATCTTGTGCGGGAGGCGGCGGTGGAGCTGCTGAACCGATTGAATCTGAAGGAAAAAGGCAAGAGGTAAAGGAGAGACAACCGGCCTCTTATTTTTTCATTTTTCCTTTTGCCTTCTCACTCCAACAGCATCTCGCCCCACGCGGCGGGCGTCAGGCGGATTTCGGTCGGAACGTCGGCCACTGTTGATGTGCTCCTGTTGGACCAGTAGATGCGTTCGACAGTGACGCCGCCGTCGGGATCGGAGAACAGCACGCCGGCGTCGCCGCTCAGCACGCTGCCCGGTTTCGGCGTGAGCTCGCGGCCCGCCAGCGTCTTCCACGGCAGGCTCACCGCGAAGGTGTAGCCGTCGTCCGTCATCTCGATTCCCGGCTTCACGTCGTCCAGCCTCTCCACGCGATCGACAACGACGCGACCCATCGGCGAGCCGAAGATGACGGAATCGGCCGCATGCTTCGGCGGCGGGTCCGCCTTCGCCTCCGGCTGCTGCACACTTGTTGCCAGCCGATATCGGTAGATGATTATCGCGGGGCCGTCCTTCGTGCGGGTCATCAGCACGCGGACGTCGCCGGGGGCAGGCTCGGCCCGATTGGCCGGGGCGGCCGGATCAAGCCCGAGCTGCAGGTCGACGCTGTCGCCCGTCTTGAATAGCATCTGCCAGTTGTCGCCGGAGTTCATCAGCGGGCTGGCGTCGGATATCCTGTATCGGAGGTGGAGCGCGGCTTCGTCGTATGCCAGCCACACCTGCCCGACCGGCTCGTCGCCGGCCTTCAGCGTGATTTGCGGCTTTGCGTCATTCGCGATCTCGCCACGCGGCACGGCAGCGCGATGCCGCCCCTCGCCGGCTGCTGCCGCCGCGGCGACCCAAACCATGAAAATGACGAACAGCGTTCTCACGGCGAAACCTCAGGCACGGACGACCACGGACTCGCGCTCGGGCAGGGACACGTCGATGGGCGGGAACTCGCTGCACGTCGCCGTCACCGGCAGGACGCGTTCCCTCCGAACGAATCGGTCACCCCCGCATCACTTCATCGTGAAACGCCAGGTAATTGGCGAGCGGGACGTTGTTCTCGAGCTCAGTCGAGCTGCCGATCAACAGGCGGCCTTCGGATCCGCATTCGCTGATGATCCTGCGCGTTTCGCGGCGAACCTGCTCCGGCGTGCCCGTCGGCAGCAGGTGCGTCACGTCCACTCCGCCCACCAGAATCAACTGCGGCCAGCGCCGCCTGATCTCATAAATGTCCATCCCCGCCGCCTTCTCGATCGGGTTCAGCCCGTCGATTTCCGCCGCGATCAGATCGTCCATTATGTCCATCACGTAGCCATCGGAATGGAAGATCACCTGCTGGCCGCGCTTGTGGCACCGGCGGCAAATCTCGGCAACGTCCTCGAAGAACCCGATCTCGTTGAACATGACCTTGCTGAACATCAGCCGGCCCTTGAATGCGACGTCGGAATAGATCATGGCGAGGCGGCACGTCTCCGCGTGGGCGCCGAGCTCGATCCCGCGATACGTCTGCCGCTCGAGGGCCCGCAGCCAGCGCAGGACAAGCTCGCGGTCGTCCGCCCACAGATACGAAAACATCTCCAGCCCGCAATATCCAAACAGCGCGGTGTTGATCGCCGTGCTCGGCGTGCAGTGGATGAAGATTGTGTCGCTCAGCCGCCGGTTGAACGCCTTCTGCTGCTCGACCACCTGGGCCTGCTGCTCCGGCGTCGGCTCCGGCTCCGCGTCGAGCCGCTCGAGGTGCCCGCGAATCCACCGTGCCCACTGCTCCGGCGCCGTCAGCGCGTGCGTCTTGATCCAGCCCGTCCACCGATGCGACACGCGGACGTTTCCCATCTCGTCGACCGATTCCGCGCCCTCCTTTCCGGGCCGCGGCACCCACCCCCGGCTACCGTCGAGCGCCTCGCGTACTGCCGCGAACGCTATCGCCTCGTCGTCGACGCCATCGAACGGCCGCCCCGCGAAATGTTCCACCACGGCGTCGTTGCACAGAATATCGAAAATCGGCGTCCGCGCCGGCCTTCTGCCGCCGCACGCATCATGCACGAGCTTGCCTGAACCGTTCATCCTGATTCTCTGGGTGAGCCTGTTGATACCGACCCGATCAGGCCACAATTCTACCGGAAACGCCTGCCATTGTCAACCCCGGTGAGGACGTCGATTTCCGTTGACCTTCCCGCTCCCGTGCACTATACTTGAGCTTATCCCACCGATGGCGGGATGATCAGGAGCGAACCAATGAACAGGATTGAACAGGCGGTCTCAACGTTCAAGGAAGGCTACAACTGTTCGTCGACGATGCTGTCGACGTACGGCCCGTCGCTGGGCATGCCGCGCGAGCAGTGCATGAAGGCGGCGTGCGCGTTCGGCGGCGGCCTCGCGCGCTTCGGCAAGACCTGCGGAGCCGTCACCGGCGCCCTGATGGTCATCGGGCTGAAGTACGGCCAGGCCGATCTGAAGGACATGGACGCGAGGATGAAGACCTACAAGCTCGCGCAGGACTTTATGGCCGAGTTTGCCAAACGCAACAACAACACGCTCGACTGCCGCGACCTGCTTGGCGTCGACATCGGCACCGAGGAAGGCCTGAAGAAGGCGATGGAGATGAACTTCCACATGGAAATCTGCCCGAAGTTCATTCAGGATGCCGCCGAGATTCTCGAGCACATCCTCGCGAGTGAAAGCTAACGCCGAGCCATGGCCGACAGATCGCCGGAATCATTCATGCAGGAGGCGCTTGAGCTTGCCGCTCGCGGACGCGGGCG
>Ga0172362_10002764_pt1 | contig 15185 bp, 12 predicted proteins | sample LakKivs1_kivu2a2_FD_114534 | JGI IMG/M metagenome (GOLD analysis project Ga0172362, IMG submission 114534) | Sediment microbial communities from Lake Kivu, Rwanda - Sediment s1_kivu2a2 | ecosystem: Environmental > Aquatic > Freshwater > Lake > Sediment | place: Rwanda: Western Province, Lake...
CATCGTCTTCGGCGGCTTCAGCGCCGACAGCCTCCGCGACCGCATCAACGACTCCACCTGCAAGGTGCTCATCACGGCCAATTGCTCGCGCCGGGCGGGCAAGAGCGTGCCGCTGAAGGCGATGGCCGACCAGGCCGTCAAGAGCTGCCCGTCCATCGAGAAGGTGGTGGTGGTGAAGCGCACCGACGAGCCCTGCGCCATGGCGGCGGGGCGCGACCTGTGGTACGACGACCTGGTGGCCGACGCCTCGGCCGACTGCCCGCCCGAGCCGATGGGCGCCCAGGACCCGCTGTTCATCCTGTACACCTCCGGCTCGACGGGCAAGCCCAAGGGCGTGGTGCACATCACCGGCGGCTACCTGCTGCACGCCGCCTTCAGCCACAAGGTCATCTTCGATGTCCACGAGAAGGACATCTACTGCTGCGCCGCGGACATCGGGTGGGTGACGGGGCACAGCTACATCGTCTACGGGCCGCTGTGCAACGGCTCGACCAGCGTGATGTTCGAGAGCACCCCGCTGTATCCCGACCCGGGGCGCTACTGGGCGATGATCGACAAGTGGAAGATCAACCAGTTCTACACCGCCCCGACGGCCATCCGGGCCCTCATCCGCCAGGGCGACGAGTGGCCCGCCAAGTACAAGATGGACACGCTGAAGGTCCTCGGCACCGTCGGCGAGCCGATCAACCCCGAGGCGTGGATGTGGTACTACGAGAAGGTCGGGCGCAGCCGCTGCCCCATCGTCGACACCTGGTGGCAGACGGAGACCGGCGGCATCCTCATCACGCCGCTGCCCGGCGCGCACACGATCAAGCCCGGCTCGGCCAACCGCCCGTTCTTCGGCGTCGAGCCGGTCGTCCTGCGCGACGACGGGGCGCCCTGCGGCCTCAACGAGGGCGGCAAGCTGTGCATCAAGAAGCCCTGGCCCGGCATGGCCGTGACGATGTGGGGCGACCACGACCGCTTCATCGAGACGTACTTCACGATGTACCCGGACATCTACTTCACCGGCGACGGCTGCCGCATCGACGAGGACGGCGACTACTGGCTGATGGGACGCATCGACGACGTGGTGAACGTCAGCGGGCACCGCATCGGCACGGCCGAGGTGGAAAGCGCCCTGGTGAGCCACCCGAAGGTGGCGGAGGCCGCCGTGGCGCCCATGCCGCACGACATCAAGGGCCAGGGGCTGTACGCCTACGTCACGCTGAAGGACGGCGTGGAGCCCGGCGAGGAGCTGAAGAAGGAGCTGGCCAGGCACGTGCGGACGGAGATCGGCCCGATCGCCGTGCCCGACAAGATCCAGTTCGCCAAGGGCCTGCCCAAGACGCGCTCCGGCAAGATCATGCGGCGGATCCTCCGAAAGATCGCCGAGGGCATGGTCGACAAGGCGAGCCTCGGCGACACCACCACGCTGGCCGACCCGCACGTCGTCGACGAGCTGGTCGCCGGAAGGCAGTAGCTTCGACAGCTCGTCCGGGCGCAGCGCCGGACGATGCGCTCGCCGCCTCGCGGCAGGCCCCACCGAAAGGGCTTGCCGTGAGGCGGATGAGTTTACGTGCTCGCCCTGTTCCCCGTTGACCTCGTACGGAGCAAGACATGACACAGACGGCAACCGCATTGGACAACCCGCTGGAACCGACGAAGCACCACGGCTGGAGCGTCACCTTCGCCGGCATGGGCATCAACCTCGCCCTGGGCGTGCTGTACACCTGGAGCGTCATCAGCAAGGGCGTGCCGAAGGAGTGGGCCTGGTCGGAGGCCGACAAGAGCTGGCCCTACTCCATCGCCTGCCTGGTCTTCTCGTTGATCATGGTGCCGGCGGGGCGGATGCAGGACCGCATCGGCCCGCGGATCGTGGCGACGATCGGCGGGATGCTGGTTGGGCTGGGGATGGTCCTGGCCAGCTTCACCACCTCGCCGGCGGGCTACATCATCGGCTTCGGCGTGCTGGCGGGGGCGGGGATCGGCTTCGGCTACGCCTCGGCGACCCCGCCGGCGGTCAAGTGGTTCCCCAAGGCCCGCACGGGCCTGATCGCCGGGCTGGTGGTCAGCGGCTTCGGCCTGGCCAGCGTGTACGCCGCGCCGCTGTCGCAGTGGCTCATCGGCCTAGTGAAGGTGAGCGGCACGATGCTGATTCTGGGCATCGGCTTCCTGGTGGTGGTCATCGCCCTGGCGCAACTGCTGCGCCCGCCGCACGCGGGCTTCTCGCCCGAGCCGGCCAAGAGGCCCGAAGCCCGCGCCGGCGCGCCCCTGCCCGCCGGACCCGTCCGGAAGGAGGAGTTCGCCCCCTCCGAGATGCTGCGGACCTGGCAGTTCTACCTGCTGTGGTTCATGTACGCCTGCGGCGCCGGGGCCGGGCTGATGATCATCTCCAAGCTCGCCAAGATCGCCGTCGACCAGGCCGACATCCAGCTCGGCTTCCTCCTGGTGGCCGTGCTCGCCGTCGGCAACGGCGCGGGGCGCATCGTCGCCGGCACCGCCTCCGACAAGATCGGGCGCAAGGCCGCAATGTTCATCTGCTTCGTCCTCCAGGCCGTCCTCATCGTCCTGCTCAGCCAGACCCGCGCCGGCGGGGCGCTGGCCCACCCGGCCGTCCTGGCGGTCGTCTCGGCCCTCATCGGCGCAAACTACGGGGCCAACCTGTCGCTGTTCCCCTCGGTCACCAAGGACTACTACGGGATGAAGAACTTCGGCGTCAACTACGGGCTGGTGTTCACCGCCTGGGGCGTCGGGGGCTTCATGCTCGCCCTGCTGGCCGGATGGGTCTACGACGCCTACAAGACGTTCCTGTTCGCGTACATCTGCTCGGCCGTGCTGCTGGTGATCGCGGCGGTGGTGACGTTCGCCGTGCGCCCGCCGCACCACCACGAGCCGGCCGGCGCGGCGGCATGACGCGGCCGGAGGCGATGCTGCTGCTCGGCCCGACGGGATCGGGCAAGACGCCGCTGGGCGAGGCGCTGGCCCGCCGCGGCCTGGGCGGGCGGCGCTGCGTGCATTTTGACTTCGGCGCCGCCATGCGCCGGGCGGTGGTGGCAGAGCGGCCCCCGGCGGGCCTGCGGGCCGATGATGTGGCCTTTCTGCGGCGGGTGCTCGAGACGGGCGCGCTGCTGAAAGATGAGCACTTCCCCATCGCCGGAAAGCTGCTGCGGGCGTTCCTGGCCGAGCGGGCGGCCGCGGGCGGCTGCATGGTCGTCCTCAACGGCCTGCCGCGGCACGTCGGCCAGGCGCGCGACGTCGAGGCGATCGTCGCCGTCAGGGCGGTCGTCGAGCTGGCCGCCGACGCCGACACCGTCGCGCGGCGGATCGCCACGAACGCCGGCGGCGACAGGGCCGGGCGCCGCGACGACGATGCCGATTCCATCCGCGCCAAGCTCGCCCTCTACGCCGCCCGCACCGCCCCCCTGCTCGACCACTACCGCCTGCTCGGCGTGCCTGTCTGCCGGATGACCGTCGCCCCGGCCACCACGGCCGAGGAGCTCGCCGGCAGGATCGAGGCGTGGGGCGCCCAAGCACTTGAGCGACGTGCCGGCGCGGGCTACAGTCCAGGATAGTGGTCCCCGACCGACGGTTCGCCCGGCAACCTCGCAAGAGAAGGCGAAATCCACCGGGAGGACCTGATGGCCGACTGGGAGCTGGCCGTAGGCGGCCAGCAGCCGCACAAGATCGCCCCACTGCGTTGAGGTGAGCGTTGTTGCCCCGAGTCAAGACAGTCAGGGCCCTGCCGGACTACGAGCTGGAGCTCGTGTTCTCCAACGGCGAGGTGGGCATCTACGACTGCAAGCCACTTCTCGCCTTTGGCGTGTTCCGCGAACTGGCCGGCGAGGATTACTTCCGGCAGGTTCGCACGGTCAATGGTACGGTTGCCTGCCCCCACGAGCAGGACATCTGCCCCGATACCCTCTACCTGGACTCGCGGCGGATGGCTCCGAGTCCAACCTGACGGCGCGCCCCCGGGCAGTGGCTTGGCCAAATGTGGGCCTGCCGCACCATCGAGCCGCGCGGCGAGGTTACGGCCGCAGGATGGAAGCACGATGCCGCATCGCGCCACTACGACAGTCTGGCAGGAGCTGGCTGGCGCTGCCGGAGTGTGGGCCCTGGCCGCGGGGCTGTGCGCGGCGCAGAGCGCCGAGCCGCCGGCCGTGACACGCAACGCTCCCGACGACGGCTACCGCGGCATCTGGTACATGAACCAGCCGTCGGGCGACGAGTACGTCTACAAGTACAGCGGCGGGCTGGGCACGTACTGCGCCAAGCACCAGCCGTTCGCCGCGTACTGCAAGGCCGCCCACAAGACGTTCTTCTGCTACGGCGGGGCCGCCAAGGGCAGCCTGCGGCGACTGGTGCACATGGTCTCGCTGTTCGACCACACCACCGGCATGGTGCCGCGCCCCACGATCCTGCTCGACAAGAACACCGACGACGCCCACGACAACCCCGTCCTGTCCGTCGACGCCAACGGGCACGTGTGGGTCTTTTCGACCTCCCACGGCCGCGGCCGCCCGTCGTTCGTCCACCGAGGCCTCCGGCCCTACGACGTGAGCGCCTTCGCCCGCGTGGCGGCGACGAGGCCGGAGGCCGACGGCCGGCGCGTGGCGATCGACAACTTCTCGTACATGCAGGCCTGGCACGCCGGCGAGGCGGGGTTCGTGTGCTTCTTCACGCGGTACGGCTGGCCGGCGGCCAGGACGCCGGCGTTCATGACCAGCCGCGACGGGCGGGAGTGGTCGGCCTGGCAGCGGCTGGCGGCGATACCAGCCGCGGCTACGAATCGGGGCCGAAGAACGACCCGCGAACCTGGACGACCGCCCGATGGACGGGCAAGGAGTGGCTCATCCGCCCCGTGACGACCTCCGACAACAACTACGACATGGGCTCGCCGTACCTGGAGGCCGACGGCACGTGGCGGATCATCGCTCCCACCGCCACGGGCCCCCAGCCGTAAAACCCCGGCGGCGAGATGGTCATGTGGGCCGGCGGCGACCAGGGCGCGACGTGGAAGGCCGTCAGGCAGCTCACCCGCTCCAGCCCGCGCAACCACACCTACGCTCGCCGGGCGGTCAACGCCCATCCGGACTTCTACGCCTTCTGGGCCGACGGCGACGCGCGCAAGCCGTCCGTCTCGCAGCTTTACTTCTGCGACAAGGACGGGCGGGTCTTCCTCCTGCCGCCACAGATGCGGGCCGAGCGCGAGAAGCCCCGCCTGCTGGAGTAGCCCGCCGGCACCCCGCGCCCGCGGCCAGATCCTGACCGCCCCTTGCATCTTCCCGGCTCTGTGGAACGCCGGACGGAGGGCCGGCCACTTCCGTGACGGGTTCTTCATGCGCCGGTCCCTCGCCGCTACAGGGCCGCGAGGATGCCGCCGTCGACGTAGATGATCTGGCCGTTGACGTAGTCGCTGGCGGCGGAGGCGAGGAAGACGGCGGCGCCGACGAGCTCCTCCGGCCGGCCCCAGCGTCCGGCGGGGGTGCGCCGGCAGATCCAGTCGTTGAACTGCGGGTCGTCGGCGAGCTTGCGCGTCATGTCGGTCAGGAAGTAGCCCGGGCCGATGCCGTTGCACTGGATGTTGTGCCGGCCCCATTCCGTGGCCGCGGCCCGCGTGAGCATCCGCAGGCCGCCCTTGGCGGCGGAGTAGTTGGCGATCGTCGGGCGGTGCAGCTCGCTCATCAGCGAGCAGATGTTGATGATCTTGCCGGCGCGGCGGGCGATCATCCTGCGTCCGACGGCCTGGGCGACGAGGAAGGGGCCGGTCAGGTTCGTCTCGAGAACCTCGCGCCAGGCGGCCTCGGGCATGTCCTCCAGCGGATGGCGCCGCTGCAGGCCGGCGTTGTTCACCAGGATGCCGATGGGCCCGACGTCGGCCTCGACGCGCTCCACCGCTGCGGCGACCTCGCCGGACTTCGTCACGTCGAAGACCGAGCCGTGGGCCGTCAGGCCCTCCGACCGCAGCGCCGCGACGGCCGCGTCGAGACGCCCCCCGTCGCGACCGTTGAGCACGACGGCGGCGCCCGCCTGCGCCAGCCCGCGCGCGACGGCCAGGCCAAGCCCCCGGCTGGAGCCGGTCACAAGCGCCGTCCTGCCCGACAGGTCGAATAGGTTCACAGCCATGATGGGCCCAGTATCACGCTTCAGCGACGAACAGTCCAGACTGTCGCGGGCGGACCGGTCACGGGAGTGACCATCGCTTCGCTCGCGCGTTTGAGGAATGGACCCGCTCGGCGGGGTTCTCGAGGAGACGTGCAATGCGCGGACTGTGTTGCGGGCGGCGGCGGCGTGCGGTGGCCTGCTCTTCGCGGGCATCGCCTCTCGCCGCGGCACCTCACCCGGGGGAGCCGGCCTTGGGGCGGTAGTCGCGCCGGTCAAGGCACGCGTCGTAGAGAGAGCGGTCGATGCGGATCCAGTCCGTCCTGTCGATGCCACGCTTGTTCCGCGACGTCGGACTCGAGGGAAACGCGGAAGCCACCTTCACCCATCGGCCCTGTTCGCGCGCGATCAGGCGGACTTCCTCTGCCACTTCCGTCAGGTCCTGGTCCTGGCTGAAGACCAGAGCGACATCGTATGCCTGCGAGCGGCAGAGCCGGATGATGTCCAGGGCAATCCGCACGTCGATGCCCTTCTCCTCCCCGGCAATGAAAGTGTAGGTCGACCCGTCCGGAAGCCTGATCGACCTGGTCCGGTAGCGCAGCGGCCGCGAGAACACGTGAACGCCTTGGCGCCCCATCACCGCAAGTTTGCCGGCCCAGAAGGTCGCCCAGAACGAGTTGTCGGCGGCATCGGGCACGCCGGTGTAGAACCGCGTCTGCTTGGGGAACCAACCGCGGGCCTGGCAGATACGCCCCGCAAGCTTCACGATGTCGAAGTTCGGATAACTGTGCCCGAAGGCTTCCTTCGCGGCGTAGAACAAGTTCTGGCCGTCCACGAACGCGATGGCATTCTTGACGAAAGGCGCCGAAGGCAAAATTCACCTGTCGCCCCAAAGATAACCCCGCCTGAGGCCTTCCGGCATATCAGGCGGGGAGCAGATACTCTCCACCCCTGCCGAAGCCGCTGGGGCATCGGCCGGGGAGCAACTCATCCCGTATCAGTATAGCCGACATCCCCACCGTGTCAAGATCGTCCGAATTCGCGGTTGACTCGAGACCGCCCCTGCCCGCGGGGGCGCGGAAACTGGCCGCTGAAGTGACCGGCCCTCGCCGTCGCGCGTTTCAGGAATGGACCCGCTCGGCGGGGTTCTCGAGGAGACGTGCAATGCGCGGACTGTGTTGCGGGCGGCGGCGGCGTGCGGTGGCCTCGTTTGCGTTGGCGATCCTGGCCGGGCTGTGCGCCGCGCGTGCGGCCTTGGCCGCCGGCGGGCCGAAGGTCGTGTCGGCCGAGGCGATGATGGACCTGAAGGCGGCCGTGCAGACCGTCGCGGCGGACAACTTCCGCCTGGACTTCGAGCTGGACGCCGCCGCGCCGGTCGCGCGCGGAGACGCCGACATCCGCGGGCACGTCTCGCGCGAGGCGGGCAAATGGCAGCCGGGCGCCGCCAGGGCGCGCGGGTACAACACCGCCGACCACCCCGTCGACGGCAGCGGCCTGACCGTCAGCGAGACGGCCGTCCGCGGCACGCTGAAGCTGACGCTGGTGGCCGACAGGTGGGATCCCGACCGCAACCCGGTGGAGCTTTCGTTCGAGATCGACGCGGCCGTGACGGCCCGGCGCCAGGCGGAGGCGGACGAGCCGGTGCCGGTCCAGTTCTGGCTGATCCAGCCGAAGAGCCAGGGCGTGGCGTGGAAGTGCGCCGGGACGTACGCGGCGACGGTCGGCGGCAAGGCGGTGAAGGGGGCGTTCCGCGGGACGTTCCAGCTTCCGCAGCGGCCGGGGCTGTGGAACATGGGCACGCACGACGGGTCGGGGCTGAAGCTCGACTTCGACATGGGCAAACGGCGCGTGAACTGGAACTGGGCGCGCGTAGCCCTCTACGAGCTGCCGAAGGTGCGCGACCTGAGCGGCTGCGACGGCCTGCGAATCGCCATCGCCGCCGACAAGCCGCGGGCGGACGTGTCGGTGAGCGTCTGGCTGCAGGAGGCCGACGGAAGCTGGTACTACCTCAAGGGCGGCGTGCCGCTGGTTGACAGGCACAACGAGGCCGTGCTGCCGTTCGAGGACTTCGTCGAGGCCGAGTGGGTCGCCCCCGGCAACCACATGGACGAGGACTACGTGCTGGACCTTTCGGCCGTGCGCACGCTGGGGGTCGGCATCGTGAACCCGTTCGGCTGCGGCGAGGTGGGCTTCACCGTCACGAAGATCGAGCTGGTGAAGCTGGAGCGGCAGGCCGAGGCCCCCGCGGCGGCGGCGGTGACGGGGCGGACGCTGAGCGTGAACGGCTACGAGTTCGTGCCGCCGGGGCTGTTCGGGGGCTACGCGCCGGACCTGCCGCAGGAGTACCGCCCCGGCTGCCAGCGGTATCTGTACGCCCCGAGCTACCCGCGGATGGGGGGGCAGATTCAGGCGAAGTTCCACGAGGGCAGTTTCAAGGACTTCAAGGTCCTGCTGACGCTGCTGACGGAGGGCAAGGACCCGCTGTCGGCGCACCTGTGGGAGCTCGTGCCGCAGCAGGAGGACAAGCGCGGGCAGAAGTCCCGGCGCGTGCCGCGCTCCGCGCGCGACCTGGCCGACGTGCTCAACCGCCTGCTGCGCGACAAGGCCCTGTACGACGCCAACGCCTGGGCGGGCGTCAAGCTGAGCGGCGAGCTGAAGGCCCTGGCCGCGACCGCCGCCGCGGCGAAGACCGAGACGCGGCGCATGCAGATCCAGCGCCGGCTGCTGGACGCGGCCTGGCCGGCGCTGCTGGAGCCCATGCCGCCGCGCCCGCCCACCGAGGCGTTCTACATCGAGTGCTTCGGCGAGCGGTTTCAGTCGGCCCCGCTGCTGCACAGCCGCAACTGGCGGGAATCCCTCGCCAACTTCGGGCGCACGTTCGCCGGGCACGCGAAGGACAACGACTATCCGGCCGTCTTCGAGTTCTGGAACGAGCCGTACCTGAACTGGGCGGAGCGAAGCCGGCGGAACTACAGCGCCGGCTTCTTCAAGCCGCCCTCGGCCGACGGGACGGTCCAGGTGCTCTACCGCAGCCGCGACGGCAACAGCGTGGCCGGGCCGGTCATTCCGCACCTGAAATGGACCGACGGCATGGTTCGCGACCCGACGGCGTTCAGCTACTGGTCGGGCCAGGGCAACGGGTGGATCTACGACACGATGTTCGCCGCCATGGGAAAGGCCATCAAAGACACGTACCCCGGGGTGACGGTGATCGCCGGCTGGGGCTTCCGCTGGCACGAGGACCACTGGGCGCCGTGGTACACGCTGTACAAGAACACCATCGACCGCGGCATCGCGTGGATCGACGGCATCCACGAGCACCACTACCAGGGCGACACGACGGCCATGAACGGCTCCTACGAGGTGCTGGTGAGCTACTGCAGAACGGCCCACGACAAGTGGGTGCCGACGTACAACACGGAGTGCAACGACCTGGTGGACGCCCCGGCCCGCGGGCCGATCGGAACGCCGGAGAAGGTAGCCGGCGCCCGCGACTATCGCCGGGGGACCTACAACCTGCGCGACATCATCTACGACGTGCTGCAAAGCCCCGACAAGCACCTGGCCCGCACGATGATCCACCACAGCCAGGCCCCCGACGGCACGCGAGTGTGCTTCACCATGCTCAAGGAGCTTCGCGGGCGGCTCGTCGAAACGAAGATGTCCGACGGCGACGTGTGGTGCGTGGCGAGCATCGACGGCACCGACCCGCGCGCCATGCCGCCCGACGGGTCCGGGCCGAGGCTCTGCGCGCTGGTCTTCAACAACCGCCGCCATCCGCGCAGGGTCGAGCTGACGCTCGACGCCCCGGCCGGAATGACCTTCGGCGAGGGCGTGATCCAGTATCCCGTGCTGAAGCGGCCGGAGTGGAAGCTGTCGCTCGGCGAGGAGAAGGCCCCCGCGGGCGGCGCGAAGCGGCGGACGTTCGCGCTGGAGCTTCCGGCGCGGGGCGCGTGGAAGATCGCCCTGGCCCTGAAGGGCACGCCGCCCGGCGCGGCGCAGGTGGTCCGCAGGCAGTTCTTCGCGGACAAGATTCTCACAGAAGCGCTGAGAGGCAAGCCGGTGACGATGACCGTGAAGATGGACAAGGAAGCCCTCGCCAAGGCCGCCCGCGCGTGGCTTCGCTGCGTGGTCGAGGACGTGGCGCCGGGAGAGGGGGCCGTCGCGGTCAACGGCAAGGCGGAGCTGGAGCTTCCCAAGGCCCTGACGGCCGACAACGGCAACCGCATCGTCGAGATTTGGATGGACAAGGCTGCCCTGGGCGAATCCAATGAACTGGTATTCCGCGTCAACGCGGGCAATCATGCCGGCTACCGCGTGGACATGGCCAGCATCGTGCTGGAGACGGCGGCCGCCGGCGGGCCGTGATATGTCCTATTGGACCCATGGAGCCTATACTTGGCGCCGATGGACCTCCTGACCCTCAAAGAGCTTGGCGAATGGGCGGCGATGGGCTTCTACGAGGCTGCCGCGGAGCCCTGGCCGGCCTCGTACGGGCGGGCTTATCGCCGCCTGTACGAGAACATGGAGATTGTCGTTCCCGACGGCCGGCTGCTTGTCCCCGCCGAGCCCCTCCCGCACGCCAGGACGTGGACGGAGCACGGCGTCTGGTCGGCCACGAGCCTGATCGTCGACCACAACCACCACTGCGGGCTGCGCGTCAACGACTGCGTCGCGGAGGACAGGAAGAAGGCCTTCCCGCAGCACGCGGCGTTCATCGACGCGCTGGCGGCCGACATGAAACGCCGGCTGGCGCACTTCGGCGGCTACACGCACAGCAACCCCGACATGCGCCGCGTGGTGGGCGAGGGATTCGACGCGATCGAGGCCGAGCTGGACGAGGCGCTGGGCGACGAGCGGGCGAAGTCGCCGTCGCCGGACGGCGGGGCGCTGCCGCTGCTGCGGGCGCTGAAGGACTACGCCGCCGGCGTGCGGACGTTCCACAATCGCACGCGGCAGGCCCTTGCCGCGGCCGTCGCGGCCGCCGGCGGCCCCCCGCGCCGCGACGAGCTTGCCGCCGTCGCCGAGGCGTTCGATGGCTGCTTCATGCAGCCGTCGCGCACGTTCCTCCAGGGCCTCCTGGCCGTCAACTTCGCCTGGATGCTCGACGGCTGCGACAGCATCGGGCGGTTCGACCAGGTGCTGGGCGGGCTTTTCGAGGCGGACCTGGCCGCCGGGCGGCTGGATATCGCCTTCGCCCGCCGCCTGCTGGACGAAGTCTGGCAGAACTTCGAGCGGTTCGACGGCTGGAACATGCAGATCGGCGGCCAGAGGCCCGACGGGGCCGACGGCACCAACGCCTTGACGTTGGAGTGTATTGCCGCGTGCGGTCGCAACCGTCACCGCCGTCCGAACGTTGCCTTCCGCATCACCGGGCGCACGCCCGACAGCGCCGTGGTGGCCGCCCTGCGCGTGCTGCGCGGCGGCTCGGGGCGGCCCGCGCTGTACAACGACGACCTCTACGTCCGCACGCTGCGGGGGATGGACCTGGGGTTGAGCGACGCCGACGCCCGGGAGATCGGCTTCGGCGGGTGCACCGAGACGATGATCTCCGGCCTGTCCAACGTCGGCAGCCTGGAGGGCCAGATCAACCTGGCCAAGTGCCTGGAGCTGGCGCTGCACGACGGGCGCGACCCCGTTGGGGGCGAGCAGGTCGGCCCGCACACGGGTCGGCTGGCGGACTTCGCCGACTTCGACGCCTTCCTGGGCGCGGTGAAACGGCAGATACAGTACGCCACGGATGCCTTCGCCGCGCGCGACCGCGAGCAGCTCCGGCGGCGTTTCACCGCCGGCGACCCCAAGATGGTCCGCACGCTGCTGACCCGCGACTGCGTGAAGCGCCGCAGGAGCTTCGAGGCCGGCGGGGCGCGCTACAACTGGGCCGTCGTCAGCTACCAGGGCATCGCCAACCTCATCGACGGCCTGGCGGCCGTGCGAAAGTGCGTCTATGACGACCGCAGCGTGGCGTCGGAAGAACTGCTGGCGGCGCTGGCGGCGGACTTTGCCGGCCACGAGCCGCTGCGCCGGCGTCTGCTGGCGGCGCCGAAGTTCGGCAACGACGAGTCGTACGTGGACGACATCGCCCGGGACATCCTGCGCTACGCCTGGCAGGAGCTGTATTCGCACTCAACGCCGCGCGGGGGGCGGTACATCGGCTCGTGCATCCTGTTCGCCACCTACGGCGACGCGGGGCTGCGCGTGGGGGCAACCCCCGACGGGCGCGGCGCCGCCCAGCCGCTGGCCGATTCCGTCGGCGCGTTCCAGGGGCGCGATACCCACGGGCCGACGGCGCTGCTGAACTCCGTGACGAAGCTGCCGCTCTCGCTTGCCGCCGGAACGCCCGTCCTCAACATCCGCTTCCAGCGCAGCATCCTGGAAAGCGATGAGAGCCTGGCCAAGGTCGCCGCCATGGTGCGGACGTTCTTCGCCGCCGGGGGGATGCAGATACAGCTTTCCGTCCTCAGCCGCCAGGAGATGCTCGCCGCCCAGGCAGAGCCCGACAAGCACCGCGACCTCATCGTCCGCATCGGCGGCTACAGCGAGTACTTCGTCCGCCTCAGCCGTTCGCTCCAGGACACCGTCATCGCCCGCACCGAGCACGGCGTGTAGGCCCGCGGCGGGCGACAGCGCCCTTGAGGCGCCCTCTGACAGGCGGTAAGCTCGCGTCAGGTCGAGCGATGGATGCACGGGAAGTGGACATTCAGGCGGCGATAGCGGAGATGGTTCGCCGGCTCGTCGAGAGGTTCCATCCGCAGCGAATCATCCTGTTCGGCTCGCACGCCCGGGGCACGGCCGGGCCGGACAGCGACGTCGACCTGCTGGTCGTGACGGAAGTCAGCGGCTCGAAGCGCCGGCTCGCCGTCGAGATGGACCTGGCGCTGGCCGACCGCAAGCTTCCTCTGGACCTGGTTGTCGTGACCCCCGAGGAGATGGCCCGGTACCGCGACGTCGTTGGGCACGTGCTTTATCCTGTCGTCCGCGAAGGCAAGGTGCTCTATGACCGCGCGGCCTGAGCAGGGCGAGGTCGTGCGGCAGTGGGTCCTCAGAGCCGAAGAGGACCTGCGGAATGCCGAGCACACGCTGACGCTCCGAGAGGACTGCCCGTTCACTACGGTGTGCTTCCATAGCCAGCAGTGCGTGGAGAAGTATCTCAAGGCCCTGCTGGCGCAGCATGGGATCCGGTTCACGAAGACACACGATCTGGTGGAACTGATGGGCCTGCTGCCGGAAGATGCGGCCCGTGGGCTGGTGGTAACAGAGATCGGTCTCTTGAGCCGCTACGCCGTGGAGACGCGCTATCCGGGCATCTGGGACCCGGTGGATCGGGAGGAGGCCGAGCAGGCAGCGGCAACTGCCGGGGCGGTCCGGAACATTATCCGCAAGCGTCTCGCGCCGGCGGCGCTGGAGTAGCGTCGTTCGGAAAGCTGTAGCCGCGCTACTTCTTCACCGGCCCCAACATGCCGGATGCGTCGTCGTTGAGCAGCTTCGTGTCCAGCTTGTCGAGGATGATGACCCCGTGCAGCGTGCCGGCCCGCGATGGGTCGTGCCAGGTCCAGACGATCTTGCCGTCCTTGTCGAACTCCACGAGCTGCGCGCCCTTGGCACTGTCCTTGGCGCCGTGCCCGGTCCAGTTGCACATCACGACGTGCCCGTCGCCCAGCACCTGGAAGCCGCCGGCGAAGTGCAGCCCCAGCTCCTTCGCCCGCGGGTGCTCCTTGCCCCCCAGCCGCCGGAGGACCTTGCCCTCGCTGTCGCATTCGATGACGGCGGGATCGTAACCCGTCGCCACCCGCAGGCCCCCGCCGGGCAGGCGCAGGGCCATGTAGCCCCAGGTCCCCTTCGGCAGCGGCCAGGTGCGGATGACCTTGCCGTCCGGGTCGCCCTCGATGATCTGCGCGCCGGAGCCGAAGAGCACCGTCCCCTCCGGCGCGAGGCGCATCAGGCGCGTCTGGCCGTACTTGAACACGGCCTTCTTCAGCTCCGTGCCGTCGGGGTCGAGCAGGTGGATGGTCACGCCGCCGCTGTTGCAGGCCAGGACGGTCTTCCCGTCGGCCATGCGGCGGGCGGTCTCGCATTTGGGAAAACCCTTCACCTCGCGGAGGAGCTTTCGCGTCTTGAGGTCGTACTCGCGGAAGCCGCCGCCGCTGGCGGAGACCATCACCTTGTCGTCGCCGATGAGCTGGACGTCGCGGCAGCGGTCGCCGAGCTGGATCGTCCAGTCCTGGCAGGGGTCGAGCTGGTTGACGTGGAGCATCTGCCGGCGGCTCTCGTCCATGGCCAGGAAGCGGTGCTTGATGGCGGCGGCGGGTGGGGCGGGTGCGTCGGCGGCGCCCGCGAGGGTCGGCGCGATGGCGGCGGACAGCAATGCGGCGGCGGTCAGCAGCGTTCTCATGGCCAGGCTCCTGTGGTCGCCTGTCGCGACGCGGGCAATCATAGCGGCGCGGGCGGCGGCGATGCCACTGTCTTCGGAGGGGGCCGGTCGCGCTGTGCCAGCAGGCCTCTCCACGCGGGCGCCAGCCACACGCGCGGCCCACCACGCGCCCGGCTCCGGTCCCGCCGGTTTCCCCGCAGACTCGACACCGCTGCATCGCCACAGGCGCTTGCGGCAGCCGACCATTGCGCCAAGCCCGCGAAGCGGCCGACCGGTCGGGCGGCAAGTCAGCCGGCGCCATGGCGGGGGGCCTCGCCCGGCCGGCGCCTGAAATCCCGGCCGCTCGACGGGATTTCCGGCGCCACAGCGACGAACGAGCCCTTGGACGACCCTGGACGCCCCCGGGGCCCGTTCGTCGATCTTTGGGCCAAAATCCCGTCGAGCGGAGCAGATTCTGCCGAAAATCGGAATAATCGGCGCAGCGGGGAACGTGCGCCGCCTTTGGGGCGCCTTTGCCATCGACCTCGCCCGGCCGGCGCCTGAAATCCCGCCCGCTCGACGGGATTTCCGGCGCAGGAGCCACGAACGGGCCCTCGGACGACTCCGGACACCCCCGGCCGGAGATCGCCCCGGAAAATCTCGTTTCGCGCCCGGCTCGGCATCCAAACGCCCATCGGCTCCCCGATGTACATCGGGGGCGCCGCGCGGCCGGCGCCGGCGCACGGCCGGC
>Ga0172362_10002766_pt1 | contig 15176 bp, 21 predicted proteins | sample LakKivs1_kivu2a2_FD_114534 | JGI IMG/M metagenome (GOLD analysis project Ga0172362, IMG submission 114534) | Sediment microbial communities from Lake Kivu, Rwanda - Sediment s1_kivu2a2 | ecosystem: Environmental > Aquatic > Freshwater > Lake > Sediment | place: Rwanda: Western Province, Lake...
GGCAACTGTGTAGCAGACATGCTCATCCAGAGGCGGCACAGAGTCAAGTCCTTACCCACTAATGACCTGATGGTCATAGACGCCGGCTCTGCGCCGGAAGGCTATACCTCGGTTATTCGACAGTACCGACCTGACTTATTGATACTGGTAGACGCCGCCGATATGGGCTTACCCCCAGGTGCTCTACGCATAATCACGCCAGAGCAAATCAGCACTCTGTCCTTTTCCACTCACCACATGCCTCTCTCCATATTCATATCTTATGTAAATGAATTTTGTGGAAGCATCCTTCTGGTCGGAGTACAGCCCAAGCAAACAGAAACGGGTGGTCTCATTTCAGAAGCGGTGCGCCAAAGTATAAACACATTAACTGAAGCCATTCTAGACGGAAGTATAGCTGAAATTCCGCGGCTTAAGTAAGGAAGCTAGCTCTGTTCGGGTGGTTTATCTGCGGCTGCGGCGTCTGATTTCTTTCGTTTCTTCGAGCCTAGCAGCTCGCCGCTGTCAACGATTACCAGTTCATCGGCATACTTATTATAGCTGGCTAGCAAAAATTCCTCCGTCATGGCCAGCGTATTCACTGGACAAACGTCAACACACTGAGCACAGAAGCAACAACGTGAGATAACCACTCTGATCTTTTTTTCTTCAGGTAACCACTCGATAGCCTGGGTGGGGCATACCTTGTAACACTGCTGGCAGCCAGTGCAATTTTCCCGATCGTAGGCAATCTTACCGCGGAACCCGGGCGGTACGGTGACTGGCGGATGCAGCTTCACTTCCTGCCTGGCCACTCTGTCCAGAAAGGACAAAGTGGAGCTGGGGGCATATTTAGCCGGAAAGATATTCGTCGCCGGCTTTCGGAAGAGCTGCTTTAATATCGTTTTTGCTGCTTCAAACATTTTCATGATACCATCAAGTCAACTGATAGCAGTACCAGACCAAAGAAACTGATGAGGGTCATGGCTATTATGTAGACCCAGCTTGCCTGACTTATCTTAAATCGTGCCATTGCTGCACGTATCACCGATATACTAATGAACATCACGGCAAAGACCTTGACCAGAAAGAATAAGCCGTCCACTATCCCGGCAAGGACAGGCACACCAATTTCAACCAGAGGGGAGAGGTTATATGGAATGAATAGAGCCACTACTAATGATGCAAGAGCAAAAGTTTTTATTATATCAGCGAGGTAGAACAAACACAGGTTTCTACCCGAATATTCAACCAGTAATCCACCAGCGATTTCAGTTTCAGCCTCGGCTATATCAAATGGCACTTTGCCAGCCTCACCAGTTGTAACTACCAGGAGAGCAAACAACAAAATCAGCGAGCCGATTATTCCCAGCGGCCCAACCAAACTCCATATAGGAGATCCGGCGATCGTAGAAAACATAAATGGATTGTCGGCGGCACGACCAATGCGCCAGGCGAGAGCGACTACAGTTACCGCCAGAGGGAGTTCATAGCTCATCATGATGACCATCTCCCGCTGCGCCCCCACAGTGGCATATGGTGAGCTCGAAGCAAAACCTCCTAAGACAAAAGCAAGAGGTGGTAATATCAATAGGTATATTATTAATATCGCATCACCAAATTCTCCCAAAAGTGCTTCCTGCCCAAACAAGGGTATATAAAGCAATAGTAAAGCCGAAGTTATCAGACAAACAAATGGGGCTGCCGTGAACAGCCAGGAGATAGCACCATCAGGAATAATGTTCTCTTTCATAAGCAGTTTCCGCACGTCGCGAAAAGGTTGGATTACGGGAGGGCCTACTCTCCCTTGCATGTGAGCCACCAGCTTACGGTCTACGCCTCGGTATAACAAACTAAATATAGCGCTGAGGCCCATAACGCAGATGAAGGTAGCTATGATTACAATCACATTCATGATTTCATCTCCGCAATTTTTTGGTCTTTTGAAGGGAGAGGTGATGCAACTCCGCGTAGCTCATTATCGACTTTTTCCTAAGGGTCCGGTCCGTAATAATCATCCGATTAGTACAGGACATACAAGGGTCAAGGGAGGCAAAGGTGATAGGCACATCGGCAATCTGCATGCCTTTGAGTATAATGGGAACCGACATCAAGTTAACATAGGTGGGTGCCCTCACCTTCCAGGTGGCCAGGGTGCTCTGTCCAGCCTCCAGACGTACATAATGTATGACTTCACCCCTGGGTGCTTCGGCTCGCCCGACACCTTCACCTTCTGCTTGGGTCAGCGCCTTCAGCAGCACTGCTGTCTTTGGTTGTGCCAGTATCGGACCAGGCGGCATTTTCTCCAGACACTGATCAATGATTTTAATCGCCTGCTTAACCTCCAGTAATCGAACGATGATCCGGTCATACACATCGCCTACTACAGTCCCGGTGACTATGTCTGGAGTTATGGCTTTGACATCCAAATCAGCATAGGCAGCGTAAGGCTGGTCCTGCCTCACATCTTTAGGGACGCCGCTTGCCCTACATGATGGTCCAACCGTGAGCAATTTTAATGCATCTTCTCTCTTCAGTATGCCTACATTCTTTGTCCTCATCTGTATAGTCTTATCGTCTAAGAATACCTTTTTTAGCTGGTCAAATGTGCTTTTGTAGTAATTCAGGGATTGTCTAATCCTGGGAAATTGCTCTTCAGTAATGTCTCTTCGCACTCCACCAATTTGAAACATAGCCTTGGTAACCCGGTTTCCTGTCACGTATTCAATTAAATCCATTATTTCTTCCCTGACCCGCCAGACAAGATAAAAGATGGTGTCAAAGCCAATCTCGTGAGCGGCAACCCCAGCCCACAATAGATGGGAATGTATGCGCTCCATTTCAGCAGTAATCGTCCTTATGTACTCGGCGCGCGGCGGAGGAGTGATTCCGGTAGCGTGCTCAACGGCCATAACGAATGCGAACGGATGACATATATTGCAGATACCACATATCCGTTCCGCCAGGTATATAGTCTGGATAGGATTGTTTCTATTCATACCAAGCCACTCGATACCGCGGTGGACCTGTCCCGCAAAGATATCCACATCCACAATCTCTTCACCGTCAACAGTCAGAGCAAGCCGAATCGGTTCCTTCAGCGCCGGATGAATTGGCCCTACGGGGATGGTATATGTCGCTTTTTTCGTCTCTTCCTGTATCATTTTGGCTCCCTTCCCGGCAGAATCCTGAGCATGTCATCGGGCGGGCTCTTCTCATCTTTTCTCCAGGGATAAACACCTTCGGGAAAATCCTCGGGAAGGAATAGTCGCCTTTTATCTGGGATACCAACCACCTCTACTCCCATCATTTCCTGGGTTTCCCGCTCGGTAAATAGTGCCCCGGGAATGATATCTGTAATTGTCGGTATCTTCAGGTCACTCTTGGGTAGGTTTACCCGCAACCCCAGCGATACCTCTTCAAGGCGATGCCCGTAATATATCGTGAAGTGATATATTAACTCGACATTATCGCCAAGGTCACAGGATGAAATTATCGCCAAACTGGGATATTCCTGAAGGTTACATAAATGTTCCACTGCTTCTCTAAATGCCTCTCTCTTTACGTATATCCAAATCGTTTTGAAAACATTCCTCTGGACAGCAACTTCGCACTGATAGATTTTGGCGTCAATAAAGCCATCTCTCAAAGCCGTCTTGAAGCTATCAACTATTTTGCCAGGACTCAGTAATTCCATTTAGCTAACTCCCTGCTCAGCTTTTTCGAGCTTTACCCAAGCTTTGACTACTGCTTCTATGATGGCTTCGGGCCGGGGTGGACATCCGGGGACATAAACATCCACCGGTATAATCTGGTCTACAGGTCCCGCCAGGCTATACGATTCGTAGAATACGCCCCCTTCTATGCCGCAGTTACCAACTACCACGACCAGCTTGGGGTCAGGTATTTGTTCGTATATACGCTTAACTCGCGACTCCATTTGCTTGACCACCGGACCCGTCACCAGTAAAACGTCGGCATGTCGCGGCGAGCCGACAAGCATGATGCCAAAACGCTCAACATCATACCTAGGGGTAAGCACAGCTAGAATCTCAATATCGCATCCATTGCACGAACCAGTGTTGAGATGGTAAACCCACAGTGCTCTCTTAAATGCCTTTAAGCTCAAATTCCTCTCCCATATTGCTTTAGATTATCCAACTAACTCGACAACAAACAGTATTATGGCACTTATAGCCACAACAGTTACGAACCAAACTACATAGTCATTTACTATGCCAGTATGCAGTCTTACGATCCCATCATAATATTCCTTAAGGGTTTCAAAGAATCCCCAGTATGCATTACTCCCTCTCACCTGGCGCTGCTCTGACCCGGGGACCTCCTCCCCGCAGAGGAAAATTTGTGCCTGTTCCTCACCCTTCTTATATTTTTCCTTTCCCCGCTTTCTGAAGAAGTAGACTATGACCATCACTACAGCAAAGGTAATGAGCCAGATAATGGGATTCCAGAACTCGTAGCCAGATTCTATAATTAACGTCATGGTACAATTCCCACGATTGCGTTGATGTATGATGTCTGACCCACTAAAGCATCGGTGGCCGGGCGCACTATCCAATCAACAATTAGACCTGGAAACAGACCAAAAATGATGATGATTACAGCGAAAATGGTCATGGCTGCTATCATCGCTTTTGGTACTTCTTTTATGTCTTCATATTTAGGCAACAATGCTCCGGTGAATGCCGAGAAAAAAGCTTTGACGAAAACAGCCAGAGTTATAATTGATACTAATATGCCAATTATAGTTAGGATTGGGTTAAATTGATATACAGACTCATAAATCAATATTTTTGAAGCAAAGCCATTGAAGGGAGGAAGACCAGAACTGGCCAGAGCTCCAAGCAGGAAAAACGCTGCTGTGAACTTCATGGTATGCCCGAGACCTCCCATCCGGTTAATGTCTCTAGTGCCGATGCGATAAAATATCGCCCCCGCGACCAGGAAGAGGAGTCCCTCGAATAGAGCATGATTTATCACATGAAAAATAGCACCACTGATAGCCGTCGTTCCGTAAGTTCTTAAGGCTGTCCGATCGTCCAAAACGGCAAGTCCGACCCCGAGCCCAACCAACATAAACCCAGCCTCGCACACGCAATTATAGGCAATCAAGCGCGTGATATCCGTTTGCCGAACAGCCATAGTGACCCCAATAAACATGCTCAATATTCCGATGGCTATGATTATCCACCCTACCACAGCCAGGTCGAGAGTAATCCCATAGAGGGTAAAGCATATTCTCATAAGGGCATACATGCTCGCTTGACTAGCTGCTATAAGCAAAACAGTTATGCTTACCGGCGCGACTGAATAGGTATCCGAGAGCCACATGTGCATGGGAACACCACCCAGCTTCATAACAAAGGCAGATATTAATATGACCAGAGCTATTCTATCCAGCATCGTATATTGTATTGCTGCGGCAAGAGCCCCTATGTTGAGCAAGTTGTACTGGGCATATAGCAGGCCAATAGCAAATAGGACCATCAGGGACGCAATGGCAGATACAACTATGTATTTGAATCCGCCTTCTTGACTATCGGCAAACCTGGTTCTGAAAGCTATCAGCGCTGCCCCCGAAATAGAAGCTATTTCTAAAAAGACGAACAGGTTAAACAGGTCACCGGTAAACACCATCCCGAACGTGCCCGCTATCAAAAGCAGCAACAGAGTATAGAACCTGTTCTGTCCCGTCTCCCCTTTCATAGCGGACAGGGAATATATTACTGCCACTAGAGAAACAATTGTAACTATTATGCCCATAAATACAGATACACCGTCCACTTCCAGAATTATTCGCACCGGCATCATAGTGCCCTCGGGAATGGTAAGGTTAGAAGACGTGGCACCAAGGGTATAAGTGTGGATACCATTGAGGATGACGTCTTTTGCCAGGGCAAAAACAAGAAACGCGACAAATACCAGACTACCTATTACTACTACATTTCTGGCTTTCTTATTTGCCATGCCGATTAGTGGCGTTAGAAATGCTATCAACAAGGGTATGGCTATAATCAAGATGGAAGAGTGACCTATCAGGGTAGCCAAATTACTATCCTTTCATCCTTCTAGATTTTTTTGAATCCAGGCTTCCAGTATGACGGTAAATGCGTATGACCAGGGAAAGTATTAGAGCCGAGGTCGCTACAGCAATAACAATGCTGGTCAAGGTCAAGGCCTGTACTACGGGAAGTACCATCGGCCCTTCTGGTGCATCTGTATAGATAGGAGCAATACCGCCTGTCCGATAACCTAGAGTTACTAAAAAGAGGTTAACAGAAGACGACAAGATGGTAATGCCCATCACGATTTTTATCAGATTTCTTCTGAAGATAAGAATATAAAGCGCTATTCCCATAAGCACCACTGCAGCAACGAAGGGGAAGTTCCCGATAAGGGTCCCGGTCATTCTTCCATTTCCTCCCCACTGGAGAAGAGTGCCAGGGCAAGAACGGCTGCCGAAAGCCCGGCTGTAACTTTCAAACCAACACCCAGGTTCATCAGTGGAATAACGCCCCCCGTCCAGACATCACCAGGATTGGAACCAGTCGGCGGGATGCCTCCAAATATCTGTGAGCCAACCAGAAAGTTATAAAAGAAAACAGTACCTATACCAGCAAAAGCCACCAGTATAAATAGCAGGGCACCGCTGCTTTCAACCACAGAAAGGCGTCGCTCCCGGAGAGAATTCTTAATGTGACCCGAGCCAAAAGCCACAATTAACACGACCACACCGGAAGCGATGACGGCACCGCCCTGAAAGCCACCACCAGGCGTAACATGCCCATGTATAATGACATAAAGACCAAAAACTAACACAAACAACATCAACTGGTTAGCAACGGTACGTACAATCTTAGACATAATTACGTCTCCTCTTTCTTTTCACCAGCTCGCAGAACAAGCAGCACCCCTGTAACTGCCGCGAAGAGCACAGTGGCTTCTCCCAGCGTATCGAACCCTCGGTAGTCAAACACAACTGCTCCCACCACGTTATTGCTCCCCGTTTCCTCCTGGGCGTTGTCGATCATATACTGGTCCATCGTGGAAGGTGGTTCTCCGAACGGGTGCACCATCTCAAATCCCCCGATCACCAAGAACACCATCAGTACAATCAGGAAAAGCCAAGCAAAAAATTGCCTCATGGTTACTCCTTCCGCTCCGTTGCTTTGATAGAGATGATAAAGATAGCTGCGGTCACGGCCGCTCCAACTCCTGCCTCGGCAATTGCCACGTCAGGAGCCTTCAAAAGATAAAACTGAAAGGCCAACAGCAGACTCATTACCGCCAGCACCACCACCGCATACAGCAGGTCCCGGCATACAGCTACAAATACGGCACAGGCAATCATTGCCAGTGGCACAATTATATACAAAGCCGTGACGTCAGTCATTTTCTTTCTCTTCCAGGTCATCCACCACCGCTTTAGCAGGCTTTTCCCCACTGCGATGTGCCGCCCGGGCCATAGCGTGAGCACCGGTGGCATTGGTAATTAACAGCGCCACCAGCGCCAGCACCGCATGTATGCACATTACAGACTGAGAGGAATAAGCTCCTTCCAGTGCCCATGTTCCGGCGGCCTGCACGATTACTGCAGTTATAAGGAAAATAGAGCCAAAGGTGGTGCATTTGGTAGCGGCATGCAGCTTGGTGTACATATCAGGAAGGCGATGGAGGCCAATGACCCCGACCAGATTGAAGAAAAGGCCAATTCCTATGAATACGTAGCTTACTGTATTCAGCGCATCCACTAAAACTTATCTCCCTGAATGTATTTGGCCACATACAGCGTCATGGCGAATGAGAGCAAGGCATATACGATAGCCACATCAACGAAAATCACTTGGTCAAACATCATCGCCAAAATGACCAGACTGGCCACCACCAGGGTGTTGATGGTGTCAAAAGCCACCAGCCTCGTCGGCGCTCCGGGCCCGATAAAGACGCGTGCAATAGCAATGCTAATACACACCACCATGACTATGATTACTGGCAGCCAGGTCATTCTGCGATTCTCCTTGCCCAGTCAGGGAAACTGTCGCATATCGGACGGTAATCTCTGGGCATGTCCTTGAGCACCTTAGGGTCAATATTTATCCAGTGCACGTATAGTTCGTTGGTTTTCTCGTCAACATCCACGCTCAGTGTTCCAGGAGTCAGGGTGATGGAATTAGCCAGGATAGTAAGTGACAAGTCATTCTTCAGGTTGGGGTTTATTTTTACGATGGCCGGGTTAATCCGGCCGGTGATGACACGGTAGGCTACATCAACATTGGCTTTAGCCATGGCAAAGAAAAAGGGGAACAGATAAACAAGGAAAGCAAACCATCGCGCCGGGTTCAGCATCCGCAGATTTTTACCGATGAACCGCTTCCTGAGCAGAGCACCGACCGCCACTGCGAATACCGCTCCGATGATGAGTTCGGCTCTACTCCACAAAAAGACGGCGTCGCCGCCGATAGTGAGAACGAGATAAATCAGATAAGCAACCGCCGTCGTAATTAGAAAACTCATACTTTACCAGTCAAACAGCTTCTCAAATAAGAGGAATTCTCTTTCAGAGTTTGCTCCTTTTCTGTAGTAGCCTAGTTTTCCCAAAATCTTTACATATGCCGCCAATTGTATATCGTCTCACCACAAATTATCAAGACCCCATTTTCACCTTTACACGAAGATGGAATGTTAGCTAGTTACCTTCGTATCGCTTAACTTTCTCAAGCTGATAAGGTTAACCGGGTATGTGAAATTTCTATTGCTTTGTAACATTGCTTTTCACTTGTGCTAATATCCAGGAGCACCACCTTTCTATCCCCTCGTCAGTCTTGCAGGAAAGCTTAAAAATTTTGGCTTTGGGGTTCAGTCCTTCGACGGAATGGCGAAAGGTGGTAATATCGAAATCAACATAAGGAAGAAGGTCCATCTTATTTATTATCACAGCATCGGCATCGCTAAAGATCAGGGGATATTTAATGGGCTTATCGTCACCTTCGGGCAGGCTGGAAATCACTACTCGTTTATGTTCTCCCAGAGTAAACTCGGAGGGGCAAATGAGATTGCCCACATTTTCGATCAAGAGCAGGTCTATGTTATCCAGGGGCATATCCTCTAGAGCCGACTCAATCATGGCAGCCATTAAAGAACAACTTTCCGGCATATTTCGGGTGTTTATTTGAACTACTGCTGTTGCCTCGCTCTGCACTTTCTCAGCATCTACTGTGGAGGCAACATCGCCTTCGATAACAGCTACATTCAACTTGCCTTTCAGCATAGTCAAAGTTTGTAGAATAAGGCTCGTCTTGCCAGCACCCGGGGCAGACATAATGTTGAGAGCGAAAACCTTGTGCTTATCCAGCAACTGCTGATTTCGCTTAGCTATGGTCTCATTAGCCTCCAGAATGTTCTGTATGACTTCGATTTTTTTCATTCGACTTCCATGCTTTCAATATGAAGCTCTCGTCCCTTGGATAGTTCTATACTCTGGCTCCGGCATTTAGGACAAGACCATAGGGTATCTTGGGGTTGAAAAATCGTGGAACAATGCCGACAACGCAATTGAGTTGGCACCAATTCAAAGTGGAGTATTGCTCCTTGAGCGATGGTATCTTTGCTCATAGAATCGAAATAAAACTGAATGCAGTCAGGGATAAATCCTGACATCTCGCCGATTACTAAGTTAATTTGGATGACCTTGCTAGCTTGCGCCTCATTAGCTTTGGCTAAAGCTATATTAACTATGTTTTCAGTTATTCCAAATTCGTGCATTTGGTCAAGCAAAGCAAGCTGCTATATTGTAAACTACTTGTTGCTTCATTTCAATCCATCGAAGAGAGAACGTTTAATAACATCCACTTGCCATCCTCAGTCCTTGATCCGATGTCTTTGCCAGCGCAGATAAGCACTCCCTGACGACTCGCACCTATATCGCGCCGGGGCTCCTCCGGCTGATTTCGTCAGTCCCGCAATAACATAAGAGAAGTGACATTCCACATCCTTCGCCTTTTATCTTTGTGATTTTAACCCCGAGTCAAACAAGGAGAACAGGAACGAGCACTAACTCTCCCACGAAAATCGTAAGCTTCGTAGGACGAGGAGTTACTACCCGCTAAAAAGAGGCGGCATATAAAATACCGCCCTACGGAAATGTTTCCTCTTTTTCTTTTGGCTAACATCAGCCTCTCTGAATATGCTTAATGTTGTCAAGCCCTTTTCAGGATTTTTCGGTATCGGCTATTTCTATATCAGGATTTGCAATTCATCAGCGTCTCTTGAAAGAGAGCCAAACATCAAAGTGAAGATATCAAGATGATGCCAATCGCTTCTGAACCAGCCGGACCACCTCCGCCGGAAATTGCGCAACCTCCACCCCAGCCTCTTGAAGCGCAGAGATCTTGCTCTGAGCCGTACCTCTTCCATCTCCCTGGATAATAGCCCCGGCATGCCCCATTCGCTTTTCCTGAGGGACATTCAGTCCAGCGATGTAAGCAACAACCGGTTTGGTCATTGATTTTTTGATGTATTCGGCTGCCTCTTCTTCCTGCACACCACCAACTTCACCTACGAGCACCACCAGGTCAGTATCAAGATCTTCCTCAAACAGGCGTAAAAGCTCAGGTACATTTGTGAACACTACAGGGTCTGCTCCAATTCCTGCTACAGTGCTCTGCCCAAAACCAGCGGTGGCGAGGTTAACACTGACCTCGTAACAGAGAGTTCCGCTCCTGGAAATCAGTCCGATTCGGCCCGGATCAAACATATTCCCTGGCATGATCCCCATCTTAGCCTCGCCTACAGTGATAATGCCTGGACTTGTCGGGCCTACGATCTGCACATCGCTATCAGTGGCATACTCGCGAATTTCCATAACGTCATGCACAGGTACGTGCTCTGTAATCACAACGATAAGCTTGATTCCGGCGTCAATTGTCTGGATGGCTGTCTCCTTGACGCCCTGAGGAGGTATGAAGAACACTGATGCCTCAGCACCTCGTTCGGTCACCGCCTCGGCTACAGTATTATAAACAGGAATGCCTTCTACCGCCCAACCACCCTTTCCCGGGGTAACACCGGCAACGATGTTCGTTCCATACTCCAGCATCCACCGCGTCTGGCTTTGTCCTACCCTTCCGGTAATTCCCTGTATCAAGACCTTCGTCTCTCGGTTTAGCAGAATACTCATATCGTTGCCTCCAGAAGTCCTGCTAAATACTCTATGGCTTTCTCTGTAGCAATATCGGTGACGACATGCACTCCGTGTTCACGAAAGATATCCCATGTCTCCTCCTGTCGGTTCCCCAGAGCCTTGGCTACCACAGGGATACTAACATTATGTTCCTTCATGTATTTCCCGACCCCTTTCGCACCTTCGTGTATTGGGTTAATCCCACCATAGATATTTATGAATACAGCTCTTAGCCCTTCTTTCTGCATCACAAGGTCCATCGCATTGTACAGAAGTTCTGCCGTGATACCTCCACCCGTTTCCAGGAAATTGGCTGGTCTCATCTTCTGTTTGATAATATCCATGCTGGCCATGCCTAACCCTGCTCCACTGGCAATAAGTCCTATATCACCGTCGAGTTCCACGTATGTAACCCCTATCTCACGTCCCTTTCGCTCCCGTGGATTATCAATCCGGCCTTCGACGTCCAGATTAAGATCGGTGTGCCGATATAAGCTTGAATCATCGATTTCCACCTTGGCGTCAAGCCCCAGATACTTACCCTGAGTAGTTCGGGCAAGGGGATTTATCTCAGCAACCAGACAATCGTAACTTTCAAATACCCGGTAAAGTGCTGTGAGCATGCTGGCTACTTGAGTCACTTCATGTCCTTCCATGCCTACTTTGAGGCACATCTCTCTTGCTTCCGTGAGACGAAGCCCTTTACTAATAGAGACGGGCCTCATCGCTACCGACTTTGGCTGCTCCGTCACTAACTGATTCACGGATACGCCGCCCTTGGAGCTCACGATGGCCACCGGTGTGCCGCGGTAACCGTCTATGGTGACCCCCAGATAAAGCTCCTTGGCCACATCGACTTTCTGAGCCACCATTACCTGTTGTACAGGCAATCCTCTCACCGACGAGCCCAGCAGACTTTCGGTGCCTCTCTCTACCTGGTCGAGCGATTCAGCAGCTTGTACAGCACCAGCGAGCCCTCGACCTCCTGTCAGCACCTGAGCCTTCAATATTACAGGCAACCCAATCTCCTCAGCCTTCTTCCGAGCCTCTTGCGGAGAGGTCACCACCGCATTACGCGGCACCGGGATACCCTTACGGGTAAACAATCCACTTGCTTCAAATTCATATAATCTCATAGGCTATCATCACCCGGCGTTCGTTAAAGAATATCACATTGAGGCAGTGGAGTCGATTTTGTGAAAAGAACGCACGCTTCGATGCAAATACCAGGCGGGCACACATTTTGCAGTGAAAAGAGATAAGTGATAAACTGCAAGACGGTCCTTGAGGATCTGAGTGTAAGATAATATAAAGGTAAAGGGAGATATAAAGATGGCAATCAAAACCGCTGAGCAGTACCGTGAGTCACTGAAGGACATTAAACCTACAGCATATATTCTGGGAGAAAAAGTGGATAAGGTTCATGAGCACCCACTGATTAAACACATGATAGCAGGGGTGGCCAAGACCTATGAGATGGAAAACGACCCGGAAGGTAGCCAATACCTGGTGACTAAGTCGGACTTGATCGACGAGGACGTGAGTCGCTTTGTCAAATTCTACAAGAGTCCCGAAGACCTTCTGGCTAAGGTGAGAATGCTCAGATTCCTCTCCCACCAAATCGGCACCTGTTATATGCGATGCACGGGCATGGATGCGATGAATTCAATCGGTATAGAAGCATACAACTGCGACCAGAAATACGGCACCAGTTACTGGGAAAGATTGCAGGAATTCGTTAAATATGTTCAGAGGAACGACCTTGTCGTATTCAGCGGTGTAACGGATGTGAAGGGAGACAGGATGCTTCGTCCATCTGAGCAGAAAGATCCTGATATGTATCTGCACATAGTGGATAGGAATAATGACGGCATTGTGGTCAGGGGAGCGAAGATTCACCAGACCGGTTCATTCTGTGCCCACTGGGGACTGGTTGTACCCACCAGAGAGATGCGCGAAAGTGACAAAGACTACGCCGTCTCTTTCGCTTTCCCCACGGATGCTGAGGGAGTTATCCACGTTTACGGCAGGGGGACACTGGAAGAGAGACCAATGGAGGGTTACGACCTGGGCAATGTCGAATTCAGTAAGTTTGCTCCTCTGGTCATCTTCAAAGACGTATTCGTGCCCTGGAAGTATGTATTCCTGTGTGGCGAATATGAATACGCCGGCGATATGGTGAGGAACTTCGGCAACTATCACCGGCATTCACACGGCGGTTGCAAGTGTGGCGTTGGCGATGTTCTCATCGGCGCTGCTGCCACGGCCTGTGACTACAACGGCATGGCGAAGAGACCTTCACATATCAACCACAAGCTTGCCGAGATGCTCAAGGTGACCGAGGCCATCTACGGATGCTCCATCGCTGCATCTATTGAATCCAAGCCGACTCCGTCGGGAATTTACGCCGTCGATCCTGTGCAGTCGAACATCTCCAAGCTTTACGAGGGCAAGGAGCTGGCAGAGGTCGTCCGGATGATGATCGAGATAGCTGGAGGCATGGTGGCTGATGTTCCATCGGATAAGGACTTCGAGAACCCGGAGATCGGCCCGCTTCTCCAAAAATACCTCAAAGGTGCGGAGAACGTATCTACAGAGAACAGAATACGGATGTTCAGGTTGATTGAGAAACTTGCCTTCGAAAGCAGGGATATCGTCTCGAATATCCATGGAGCAGGCTCGCCTGAGACACACCGAATGACTGTATTGAGGAGCTCAAACATCGACGAGAAGAAGGGCTTCGCCAAGAAGCTCGCCGGCATTAAAGAAGAAGCATAGATACGTGAAGCAATCCGGATAAGCACGAAAAGCCACCGCCCCATTTTTGTATTTTTTAGCCAACTGGTTCCGGGTTCAAGTCCTGTACGGCCCACCAGCTAAATCATCAGAATTTGCTAACGAACTTTTCACCACCACAAAAGGCAAGGTGGTGCCGAATGGCACCACCTGAGCTAAATTTCATACTGTGCGAAGTATTGGACCGTGTACTCAGCTCCTCGAGAATTGCCTTGTGGCACCGCTATTCGACAAAAACTTTGACCGTTTCTCCGTCACTGCCCGCCACATCCACTTCAAGTTCACTCAAAGCTTCGAGAAGTTCGTCCATGTCTTCTGGTTTCAGATTACGCATGTCGAAATCTATACCTTTCTCACGCAGAGCCCCAACGACTTTATCTCTGGCTTCGGGTGGCAGCAGGGAAGTGAACTTCATACCGGAGCGTATTAGTGCCATGGGCACACGCACATTGACACGGTCGCCCTTACCACCGTGCTCATGTTCAGAGCCAGGCACAATGCAGACGCGCAGGTATTTAGACTTCATCTTTTCTCCTGTCCCTGCCTTTGGAGTCCCTTCAGTTGCGCCCACTTCAGATTCCAGCGCACTGAGGAGCCGATAAGCCTCATCGGCGCTTATCTTGTTTTGGGCAAGCATCTCCAGGACCCTTTTCTTGTTCTCATCCATGTTAATATCCTCCTTTAACATTTATACTGCAGAAATATATATACAATGATGGTCACCCTGAATATCGACCTTGAGGCCACGCATTGAGCAGAGTCCCTCGAAAACAGCTCCGAAAACATGCAGCGCCCTTTTCCGCCAGCCCCTCGGCCAGAAAACGAGGATTGCGATTAATATCAGTGGTGACACGATGATAAATACTGCCAGCGCCAGCGGCAGCAGTAAAAAGATGGGCAGCCACAAGCCAAATCCCCTTCTCTCACCTCGAATTTTCACATGCATCAACATAGGTGGACGCTTCATTTCGATAATTTCCTTATTGCTTCCTCAGCGGATATTTCACCACGTTCTAGCTCATCAATCACTTCCTTATCAGCGGCAATTTTGATGATCTCGACAAACTCGAATTGCCTGGCGATGCGGTTAAGCCTGTTTTTCACTGTAGGATAGCTTATGCCGAACATCTCCTCCATCTCCTTAATGGAGCCGTGACAGCGGATAAATGCCATCACAAAGACCTGGTCCTCGGCTGAGAGA
>Ga0172362_10002767_pt1 | contig 15173 bp, 19 predicted proteins | sample LakKivs1_kivu2a2_FD_114534 | JGI IMG/M metagenome (GOLD analysis project Ga0172362, IMG submission 114534) | Sediment microbial communities from Lake Kivu, Rwanda - Sediment s1_kivu2a2 | ecosystem: Environmental > Aquatic > Freshwater > Lake > Sediment | place: Rwanda: Western Province, Lake...
CGGGCCGGGCTTGGCCAGAGCACAATTGTCGGTATCGGTGGTGACCCCGTAATCGGCCAGACGTTCATGGATGTGCTCCGACGCTTCGAGCAGGATGAACAAACCAGGGCTGTGGTTATCCTTGGCGAGGTGGGAGGATCCCTGGAGGAAGAGGGAGCAAAAGCCACAGATCTTCCTATTGCGGCGTATATTGCAGGCATCTCGGCACCACCGGAGAAGAGAATGGGTCATGCTGGCGCTATCATCGAGGGAGGGGAGGGGGACGCCCGTTCGAAGATAGCCAGGCTGAAAAAGATTGGAGTCCCGGTGGCTTCGAGGCCTTCGGAGATCCCACGCCTTATCAAGGAGATTCTTTAAATGAAGAGGTGCCAGGTATCGAACAGGGGCTTCTCTCCTGAAAACCATTTAATCCTGCGTGTACTATTACATTTGTACTTTAATACGGAGGAAAGATGAGCGATCGCCAAGGCTATAACCCTACGACCGGAGAAGAAGAACTCCAGGGCCCGGAACGATACCTGCGGCCGGGCGAAGAACTCCTGGTATACACCCCGGATATCCAGATAAAAAAATTCAGGTTCGATGCCTATCTCACCAAAACCAGGCTCTTTCTCACTGACCAGGACGAAAAAACTCCTGGAGTGACCGCAAAAGAGATCCCTATCAGGTCAGTGGCAGACACCTACCTGGAGCACTCTCCATCTCAGGAACCCATTCTTGTCCTTTCCATCCGGACTTCTGATGACGATATCCGCACTATGAAGATGGTGTTTGTGCATACAGGTGCAGACCGTCTCTCACAGGCCGAGGAATGGCTGCACCTCATCCGGCATGGCCGCCAGAAGGTTGCATCCCATCAGAGCGCAGATCAGGGTCAGTCCGAATCCGCAACACCCGTCATTTCCCCGGAAGCCCGTGCCTTGTCAGAGACCATGGTGTTTCCCGAAATTACCCGGGTTGAACCGAGATCCATTCCACCCCAGGAACCCGTGATGCCTTACAATACTGAAAAAACCCGGTCTCCTATGCCGACTCCACCTGCGCGGGGATCGGAGAGTCGCCAGGCCGCAAAGCCTCCGCAGGACGCTCTCATCACCCAGATACAGTTCTGCTTCCACTGCGGGCACAGGCTTCCTCCTGATGCCAACTTCTGCCCTTATTGTGGCACCCGCATGCAACAGGCACATTCCCCCGCCGGTAGCCCCGCCCCGGTCCAGACCATGGGTGGTGCGGTCAAACCGGAGAGAACCCCTGAAAAGAAGAAGAGCAGGCTGGGATGGCTGCTTAGGAGAAAATGACCCGAATCACTCTTTTTTTTCCGCAATAATCATACGGACACGAGCACCCTTGTGATAATCGTCTGTGATATCCTTTTCAACAAGTATAGAAAAACCTTCATTTGATAGGGCCGCACGGTATTCATCCGTCAGATACGGTTCCTCCCGTGTATACTTCTCTTCACCTCTGTCCTTGCCTTCTATGCTCCACAACTGCCATTCAAGAGCCTGGTACATGTCAAAACTCTCTCTGCCCATCGACTGGACATTCACAAACACCCCTTTAGGATTCAGGGCATCTGCAATGCGGCGTATCATGTCGATCCGCTTTCCGCTTGGGTTCGAAGATGAGAGGACCAAATCATATCCATTGCCGATATCATCGGTGAAAAAATTCCCCCCACTGGTATGGACCCTCGTTGCTCCGTATTGGCTGATATACCGGCTGGCCAACGGGATTATATAGGGAAGATCAAAGACCCAGGCATGGAGGCCCGGATTTGCAGAAGAGAGCATTATGGCATAGAGCCCATGACCTCCTCCCAGGTCAATCATCCTGCGGAAGGAATGAAAACGGGGAAGAGCTGTGATCTCCCGGGTGACACGCTGCAACCTCCCACAGAGGGCATTTTCTGCCATGGCCGGCAGGCTCATCTCCCCAAAGAACTCGGCTGCCTGGTAAGACACAGGCCCCAGCACGAGTATCTCGGGAAGCTGCAACCACAGATCGCAAACATGCCGCCAGGTCTTCTCTACGTAGGCACCCTGGCAATATGGCGAAGTCCGGGCAAGAAAGGTGATTGCGAGCAGAGTAGAATGATACTTTCCCTGTGATGAGGTGACAAAACCCATATCTTCGAGGATTCTGCAGATGGGTGCAACCACGTTTATCCTGGTACCGGTTATGCGGGCAAGTTCATCGGGAGTCAGTGGGGAGGTGAGGTGATCAAAGAAGGAATATTTGAATGCTGCAGCCAGGGCAGCAACCCGGGCCAGCCCCTGCATACCAAGATCGATCTGTTCGAACAGCGGTTCTGGGCTCACCGGGGGTTCCCGACTCAAAGCACTGTCAATGTCCATCATCCTCTCCATCTGGCCTCTTTTTTTCCAGTCGATTCTCCAAATGCAAGAAGCTCGAAAGGAATGATTATGTTACCTTCCGTCGTTTTAATAATGATTATGCGTCTGGTGATCGAGGGATTTCATTGAGACGAAATATAAAGATAGAAGCACTGCATCAGATCCCACTGGAACGCCAGGAGATCGAACTTGTAGAGAGAAAATGCATAGGGCACCCCGACAGCCTGGCTGACGGCATCGCCGAGTCCATTAGTAGCGCCCTTTCACGGGCATACCTGGAGGAATGCGGGGCAATTTTGCATCATAATACCGACCAGGGCGAGATCGTGGCCGGTGAGTCCCAGCCGAAGTATGGCGGGGGAAAGGTTATCCGGCCCGTTTACATGCTTATTGATGGGAGGGCAACCAAGCAATTCAATGGCATCAGCATCCCCACCGATGCAATCGCGGTAGAGGCTGCCCGCAATTACCTGCGGAAGACCCTGACAAACCTCAACATGGACCGCGACATTATCGTCGACTGCCGCCTGGGAACCGGTTCAACCGACTTGAGAGATGTCTTCAAGCCCTGCCAGAATACACCCCCCAGAGCCAACGATACCTCTTTTGGCGTTGGGCATGCCCCCTTCTCCGAGACGGAGACTATCGTCAGGGAGATTTCTGACTACATCGACCAGACATTCCGTCCGAAACACCCGGCTGTGGGCCAGGACATCAAGATCATGGGGCTCCGGGACGGGAACACCATTACCCTTACCCTTGCATGTGCCATGGTGGACCGGTACTGCTCTGGACTTTCCGAATACATCGAGCACAAGGATCTGCTCCAGGAGCACGTGCTCAAGGTCGCGAAGCAGCACACCAAAAGAAAAGTCATAGTTGCCGTCAACACAGCTGACGATATCGACACCGGAAGTGTCTTCCTCACTGTAACCGGGACTTCGGCAGAGATGGGAGATGACGGTTCTGTAGGGCGTGGAAACCGCTGCAATGGCCTCATCACTCCCAACCGCCCGATGAGCATGGAAGCCACCAGCGGGAAGAATCCCATCAACCATATCGGTAAAATCTACAATGTCATCTCCACACAGCTTGCACAGGAATGCGTTCATAAAGTCAACGGCATCGAAGAAATCTACATCCGCCTCCTCTCTCAAATAGGAAAACCCATCGATCAGCCGCTTGTCGCCAGCGTTCAGATCCTTCCCCGCACGGGTGTTGACGTAAAGTCAATCAGTTCTGATATTGAGGCGGTCGTGGACAGGGGTTTATCTGACATCACCTGCATCACCGAGAAGATCATCCGTGGCGAAATCAAGACTTTCTAAACCTGCAAAGAGTCCGATGCTGTCTCATCAGGTTCCCGCCGTCCGCCTTGCCATACCCAACAAGGGCCGGATTTCCGAACCAGTGATGGAACTAATGGAAAAAAGCGGTCTCCACCTCCTCGACAGCGGCGAGAGAAGACTGGTATCCCGCACTCCCGATCCCCACGTTGAAATCCTCTTTGCCCGGCCGGTTGATATCCCCGAATATGTGGCAAACGGGGCGGCGGACCTAGGGATTACAGGCCATGATATGGTGCTGGAACGCGAGTCTGACGTAGCAGAGCTTCTTGACCTGGAAATAGGGGCCGCTACTCTTGTTCTTGCAGTCCGTGATGACGCCGCGTTCCAGTCCCCGAAGGATCTCAAAGGAAAAAGAATTGCAACCGAGTTCCCCGTGATATCACGACAATACTTCAAAACAATGGGAATCCCAGTCACCCTGGTCCCGGTCGGAGGCGCGTGTGAGGCTACGCCATATCTCGGGATAGCCGAGGCCATAATCGATCTCTCCAGTTCGGGGAACACGCTCCGTTCAAACCATCTTCGCATCCTGGATGAGGTCCTCCCAACCAGTACCCTGCTGATTGCGAATAAAAAGTCTCTTTCATCAAAAAAGACAAAAATCGAAGAGATCCAGCTCGCCCTCGAGAGTGTGATCCGGGCCCGCGGCCAGTGTTACCTGATGATGAATGTCAGGCGCTCATGTATCGATGAGGTAACTTCGGTCCTGCCCGGCCTCTCCGGCCCCACCGTGATGGAGGTTGCATCCCGGGAAGACATGGTCGCAATTCACGCAGTTGTCGACGAAGAAAGGGTGTACCAGTTGATACACCTCCTGAAGAGGGCGGGTGCACGGGATATCCTGGTCATGTCAATCGAGCGGATGATCCCCTGATATGCGCGTATTTCCCGCTGTTGATATCCTCAATGGAAAATGCGTACAGCTGATCCAGGGGAAAAAAGACTCTGCCACGCTCTTTGGAGACCCCCTTGCATGTGCACATCGCTGGCTGGACCTCGGTGCGGAGAGCCTCCACGTGGTGAACCTCGATGGGGCGTTTGGAGATTCGTCCCGGAATGCCGATAAGATCCATAATCTTATAGAGGATACAGGGGTGGAGATCCAGTTAGGCGGGGGTATACGCTCCTTTTCCGACGCCGCATCCTGGCTGGATACGGGTGTAGAAAGGGTAATTCTCGGGACCCTTGCAACCAGGGACCCTCCTGTACTGAAACAACTGAGCGAAGAGTACGGGAGCGCCCGGATAATGGCTGGCGTCGATGCCAAAGGAGGAGAGATTACCATCGAGGGTTGGCAGAAAAGTGGGGGAGACTATCTTGTATGGGCAGAACGATTTGAAGGTATGGGTGCAGGTTCACTTCTCTTCACCAACGTTGACGTGGAGGGTCTGCAGGCGGGTATCGATCCGGAACCGGTTGCGCGGTTGTTACACCGCACCCGCCTCCCTGTCACTGTTGCAGGCGGAATCACAACTGTTGCGGACGTCAGGGTCTTGAAAAACCTTGGGTCTTCAGGGGTGGTTCTTGGTTCTGCCTTATACAGCGGAAAGTTGCACTTGCACGAGGTTATGGAGGCGGCACAATGAGGCGCGTACATATTCAACGAGAAACAGGGGAGACATGTATTGAGATTACTCTCGACCTGGACACCCCTTTTGAAGGGGAGATTACAACCGGGATAGCATTTTTCGATCACATGCTCACTTCGATGACACGGCACGGTCATTTTGGCCTTTCTCTCACGGCTGAAGGAGATCTCAAGGTGGATGCCCACCATACCATCGAGGACACAGGAATAGTGATCGGTCAGGCGTTAAAGGAATCGATCGGTGAAGGAAAGGGTATTACCAGGTTTTCGCATGCCATCGTTCCCATGGATGAATCACTTGCGACCGTGGCTCTCGATTGCGGGGGGAGAGGATATCTGGTCTTCCGCGGGACGTTTTCCCATCCGCATGTCGGCAACGTGGAACGGGAGATATTTGAACATTTCTTCTATAGCCTGTGCATAAAAGCAGGTATTACGGCTCATCTTTCCATGGAGGGGAAGAACGACCACCATAAGTGCGAGGCTCTTTTCAAAGCGTTTGGTATCGCACTTGGCAGGGCTACCCGGATTGAGTATGACACAAACAAGGTTCCGAGCACCAAGGGTGTCTTCTGATCCGTTTATCCTGGAATAGGTTGAATATTTTTTTCGGGGGTCCCAATCCAAAGTAGGATCCCGAATCTTTTTCATCTCCTTGCTGAAATGCCGAGATTTCTTTTCAATAGTTGAATGAAAGCCTGGTAAGCGCGTCTTTTACCGTGATGCGGACAAAGCAGTTTTCATCGGTGCATGCACGTGTGAGTGGCTCGACTGCCCGAAAATCCCCAATCTTCCCCAGGATTGATGCTGAAACAAACCGAATATCCCTGTCTTCATCTTCAAGCATAAATATAAGAGGTCCAACACTGCGTCTATCCCCGATCTCCCCGAGAGCATGAGCTGCAGCGATTCTGACTCTCTTGTCCTCATCCTTCAGGGCAAGGAGAAGATACTCCACTGCAGGTTGCCCCTTCTTCTCCAGGTCTGCAATTAACTGAATGATGTCCGGCCTGGTCTTTTGCGTCAAACACAGCAGATGCCCTGTCATCAGCGTCCCCCTGCGATAACCCTCTTGCGAGGGCAAACATACATGGATCGAACAGGTAAAAATGCATGCGCCAGTCACTTATGCACGGCATACTCTCATTTAATAATTCATTCCTTTACCCTGCTCCGGGCTCAATACACCCTCACAGGGGTGTTTTTAGAAAAGGGTTGATGCCACCTTGATCGTCGTGTTGCTGCAGGGCGTTGTGTAGAGATTTGGGAAAAGGTAATGGTTATGCGGACTTGGCCGCAAGTTCCACGTCCTCTTCCTTGATCGTTTTTCTTCCTGCGTGAAGGGCCAGCCGGTTGGCTTCCTTGGTCAAACTCGCAATATACTCCTCAGCTTTTGCAACGAGGGCAGCAGCAGCATCGCTACCTACTCTCTCAGCACCATTCTTCTTGGCAATTCTCACAACTGCAGCAATAGGTAAATCTGCCATTGTATTTTACCTCAATTCAAAAAATGTACCAGGAAATATTTAAACATTTCGTGATTTCCGTGCAATTTATCCCCCAATATGGTTTTCCGTTGATCTCTGGAACAATTACGGAGGTGGAGAGCAAAGAAAGCCTTTCTCTTCAATTAACCCTGAAATTTTTGTTATTTCGTAAAAGAAACAGTAGAGATGAGTTTTTATTTATCGAACAGAGTATCTGCCAGGTGAAGTGCATTCACGTACTCTGGTGAGGCGCGCGAGGTATCCACGAAGATTCTATCGATATTTAGGACAGGTGCGCCATGTCCGTGACCCGATCCGAGAAAAGTCAACGTACGAAAGATCAAATTGCCAGAGATGCCATCTGGAGCGATAATGATACTGCATACCTGTATGGCATCCTCAATCAGTATCTGGAAATGGCGTGCACCGGTAAGCCTTGCAACCAGCTCCGCCTGTGCCATGCTTTCATCTACACGGGGATGCCTTCCCACATCCCCTAGCCTCCCCCCGGAGAGTATAGCAACTTCCCCTGAAAGACCAATACAACGGGCAATTCTCTCAGCATTTTTCACAAGCGATACCTTCTCAATAACAGTCCAACCCTCATCGACTCCCACCGGAGCAAGGAGGAATTTCCTTCCCCCTCCGGTTTCCAGAAGGGCCCCCCGCTCAAGACGATCCACTCCCGCCGCTTTTTTTAGCGCTGAAAGGGTGGCGTTCGCGGGGAGCGTGCCCCTTACGGCAGCGTCAAGCCTTCCCTCATAGAGATCCCGGATAAGAGCTTTTTCTGGATGTGGATCTTCCTTGAGAGTCACATCACCGTTCCCGGAAAAAGTTCCAGGACGACAATAACAGACGGTGCGGGATATACAGCGGGACTGGAGGACACTTTTGAGAACTTTCTCGCTTTCGTCCTCAATACCAATTCCAATCCTTGTTGCGGTCATGAACCATCATCAGAAAAGAGACACATTATACCATTTTTATTGAAATCAAATACCTGTGATGCCTGGTCCCCGAGGACAAGCTGGAGAGTCCTGCTTCCTGACACCTCTCCTACGTTGCATGCAGTCATTCCCACTTCATTGAAGCGCCTGCATATTTCCTGTACATTTTGTGGGGCTGCCGTGAGCACGAATCCCATCCCCGGGTAGATTCTTACCCACTGCTCAAACGTTATGCCATGCACTTTGAGGTCCGGGGTGGGAATTCTGTCAATCGCGATGGTGGCTCCCTTTCTACTCACCTCAAGAAGCATCCCCAATGTTCCTATGACTCCCGGGTTGCTGATGTCCTTCCCTGCACTGACCAGGTGATCACGGCCAAGTCCTTCCAGGACCTTTATCTGATTCCGTACCTCCTGCGGGCTCTTCATAGTTACCGAATCCCAGTTAAGGATGCATGAGGGATGAACCCTGCCATGGAGGTCCACTGCCACCACTACACTGTCCCCCTCCCGTGCAGTATGCGAATATATAACCCCATCCTTTGCAGCAGTACCGAGGATGGCTACATCAATCACGCTGTAGGGGGTGTCCGGATGAAGATGCCCACCTACGATAGGCACTCCAAACTGGAGCGAGGCATCATGCATCCCCGAAATGACCTTCTTTTGGATACGAGTGTCGGATATGGAGAAGACATCAACCATGGCAAGTGGGCGCCCCCCCATTGCAGCAATATCGTGGATATTGACAAGGACTGCACAGTACCCCGCCCAATAGGGGTCCGCTTCCATCAACCGGCTCCAGATACCGTCCGCGGCGAAGAGGAGGACTTCATCTCCATGTTCAATCACTGCTGCATCCTCGCCGAATGAGGCTAGTATCCCAGAAGAATCGATACGGACGGCTTTCACCATCTCGCCGATGGCATGTTTCCTCCTTACCCCCTCATACTCCTTGACCACCGAAGCAATGGTTGCCGTGGATACGCCGTTCAATTCCATAGAGCCAGCAGGACCGGTTATACTATCTCATTGGAGCATCATCAGTGATAATTTATTTGATACAGGGTCCAAACAAGAGGCATGGACTGGGCGGAAAAATACCGGCCTGCCCACCTTGACGAGGTAGTGGGAAACAGCACCGCATTGCGCCAGATGCTGGAATGGGCCAAGACATGGAGTCGGGACAAGAAACCGCTCATCCTTTACGGAAAACCTGGAACAGGCAAGACCTCCAGCGCACACGCACTGGGCAATGACATGAGATGGGAGATCATCGAACTCAATGCCAGTGACCAGCGGACGAAGGCTGTTATTGAACGGGTTGCCGGGAGTGGAAGCACGACGGGGAGCCTGACAGGGGCAGCGAGGAGATTGATCATCATCGATGAGGCAGACAACCTGCATGGGACTGCCGATCGGGGTGGTGCCCGGGCTATAATCGAACTCCTTAAAAGTTCCCGTCAGCCGATAATCCTCATCGCCAATGATCTCTATGCTATCCCGGGTGAAATACGCGCCCGCTGCGAGGGCGTGCAGTTCAAGGCACTTCAGGCGCGCTCCATTGCTCCACGGCTGAAATACATCTGTGCCGCAGAGAAAATCTCCTGCAACGAGACCGCCATCCGCCATATTGCTGAAACGGCCAGGGGTGACATGAGAGCTGCGGTCAACATGCTATATGCATCTGCAGCAGGGAAAGAGAAACTTGAAGAAGATATCCTCCCATCACAGAAAGACGAACGTTCATCAATCTTTGACCTGATCTTGGCACTGTATGGGAAGATGCCTGCTGATTCCATCCTTTCCATGGCCTATGAGGTAGATGAGACCCCTGAAACCCTTATGCAATGGATAGAGGCGAACCTGACAGGGATCGACGACGTCGATGTCCTTGATCGTGCGTATCTCTCCCTCTCCAGGGCCGACGAATTCCTTGGATTCACGTACCGGCAGCAGTATCACACCCTGTGGCGGTATGCCACCGCCCTTATGGTGCTTGGTGTGGGAAGTGTTACCGGTGGAAAAGGCTTTCACGCTCGTATATCCGCCCCGGAGCGCTGGATGAGGATGTCATCCTACCAGAAGCAGAAGGCTGTGCGGTCTTCCATGCTGCGAAAGGTCTCATCCTCTCTGCATATGCCACAGAGAACGTTGCTTGAAACATATATGTCTCCATTGGGCATGGTCATCGACCGTGACCCACTTACGTATGCCCGGGATTTTTCACTCGACGCCGAGGAGCTTGACCTTTTCATCCATGACCGGAAGAGGGCGGTATCCGTCATGAAGATACTTGCTGCAGAAGAGAAGGAAAAAGAGACCAGAAAAGAGAAGGAGTCTGGAATTAGAAAAAAGCGGGTTGGGGGAGATGCCGCGGGGCAGAAAGAGCTTCTTACCCAGGAAAAAGAACTGCCCGATAAGGAAGGCGGGACGGAGAAGGCATCGGGCATGGATCAAAAGACACTCTTTGGAGGATTCTGACTGCGACAATATCGGTGCAGAACGACTCCGCAGTCTATCAGTTCCCCTCCATCCCCGAAATATTCAAAACCAAGGTGATAGACCAGAAGGTCACAGTTCACTTCTTCCGCCAGGCGGATAAGGGGTGGGATCATCTCCTCGTGAGGGCGGATGGAATAGATGAGATCAAGTCCCCGGTAATGTCCCTTCTCGGGTGAGAATATGTCATCGTAAATGAGACGTATCTTTTTTAACGGAGGGACGGGTCTTGTATCAGTGCAGAAAACGGCAAGCCCGGCATCCCGGAGCATCAGGGCTGTATCCTGGTTCTTCCCCACACCGACTTCTGCAACGTTCTGATAATTTTTTGCAATATAGGCGGCAATACACCGCTCAATATGTTTAAGCCCCGCCATTCCAAGATATAATGAGAGATGGACCTGCTTATTTTTTGGGATGATGCTGCACCCTCCGGCATCCAGACTGCGCTCTGCAGGGAACTTGCTGCACTCCTCCCCTTCACACCCCGCGTCTGCGAGAGCCATTTCGTGGTGACCGGTTATATGCCTTCCCGAAGGCAGACCGATGCAACTGCACTCCTCGATTCTCTCGATCTCTATAAAAAACGATCCGGCGCAAAAGGGCCGGTTCTCCTTGTTGTCTCTGAGGATCTCTGCAGGACAGGTGACGAATACCTCTTCGGCCTCTCCCGGTACTCCACCGGGAATGCAGTAGTCTCCACCGCCCGGCTGGAGAATGAGTATTATGGACACCCGGCCGATGATGCCGATCTCATTGATCGCCTGACAAAAGAGTCTGCCCATGAAGTTGGACACCTCCTGGGTCTCGCACATTGCCGGAACCCGGAGTGCATAATGTATAATCCTCTCCTTTACGAAGACCTCAACCGACAGAAACGTTGGTTCTGTCCAGCATGCCAGGAAAATCTCAACCGTCCCGAATAAGACCCCGAAGTCATCGCGAAGTTATTCCCTTTACCGGTATCACTCCTGCATAATAAAAAATCCTGCCTGCAGAAAATATTCGATAAAATAACAAAAACAGAAAATACCGGGAAAAAGTGTTGGGAATGAGTTCAGCCGAACAGGGCACCAAGCCCTGCCATCCCGCTCTCTTCCTCTTCCTTCTTCTCTTCCTTGCTTGGCGCTGCAGCGGCGGCAGCAGCCGGCGCAGCGGCGGCTGCAGCGGGAGCTGCAACTGCAACGGCAACCGGGGCGGCGGCGGCCTTGCTGATGGCCTCTTCGATGTTGATGCCTTCGAGGGCAGCAACCATGGCCTTTACCCGAGCCTCGTCAACGGCGATACCGGCAGCAGTCAGGACTGCCTTTACATTCTCTTCCTTGACCCCTTTTCCTGCCTTGTGCAGGAGAAGGGCAGCATAGATATACTCCATCTTGAATTACCTCGCTTCAGTTACTCTTATTTTCCCCCTACCATGCTCTGGAGGGCGGCACTTTCTCGATAGGCTTTACCAATAATCGCATCAATGACGTCTTTCGCATAGACATCTGCTTCGATTGCCAGTCCACGGGCCTCTCTTGCAGCTTTTTCCACCAGCGGGACCGCTGTGTCTTTGGTGAAGATAACCGCGTTGACCGAGAGATTAAAGGCCTGCGATGCTGCCAGGGTCATCTGGCTGTATATCAGGTCCTCGTCAATAGCCAAAACAGACGGTTCATACACGTCACCCTCGAAGAAGGCAGCCTGCAGGATCAGTCCTACATCCATGGGCTTGATATCCAGCTTGGCCAGGACATCAGCAAGCTTTGGACTGATCGCCTCTCCCTTTTTCACGACGGTGCGGGTCTCCCGGATCTTGACCTTGCCGGCCTCTATGGCTGCAGGGATCCCTGCCTGCTGCAGCTCGCCCACGATGGGGCCAGGCTTGAAGCTCGTTGGTCCCTTCTCCACAACGATGTCTTCAGGCGCTGTCTCACCGGGTTTTGCAGCCATCTTGGTCTTTGTCTTCTCCAGTGTCTTATAGAGCCTGAATGGGTTTTCGTTTGTGAAGATAAGCGCAGACTGCCCTGATAGGTGCCCGGCGAGCGCCGAGAGCGGACCCCCCATCTCATCGAATGCATGGCGGATGAGGGTGTTCCGGGTCATTTTGATCTTGGCCGTGAACTTCAAATTCCGGCGGATCTGCTGCAACTGGCTGGCGGGGATACCATACATGTCAACAAGGCCAACAAGCGAGTATTTCCCGGCGTCGGCTTTGATCTCCTCCACCTCTCTCCTCTTCCATGCCGGAAGGTGATGAGTATATAGTGCCATCTATACCAGCCTCGCAGCAGGCCCCATGGTGGTCTTCACGTAGACAGACCGGATATTCATGGAGCCCTGTTCCAGCACCGATTCCACCCTCCGCAGAACCGCATCGATATTCTCTGCGATCTGCTCGGGGGGCATCGCGGTGGATCCCACTTTGACGTGGAACGTCTTCCTGTCTTTTGTGCGTATCTTCACCGAATTGCGGAGACGTTCCACCATGGGCCTGATATCGGTCCCTGCAGGTATGGGTGTGGGCATCCGTCCGCGTGGTCCCAGTCTGGGACCGAGGAAACGGCCTACCTGCGGCATGACGCTGGTCTCGGCCAGGAAAAAACGGTAGGTGCTGGCTACAGTGCGGGCCTCCCTCGGAGCCCCTCCCAGCCGCTCGATCTCTTCCGGTCCAATTACCAGGTCTACGCCTGCTTCCCTGGCCTGGGTTATAATATCGCCCTTACCAAGGACGGCGATGCCGACCTTCCTGCCGGTACCATGGGGAAGAAGTATCGTCTCATCAATACGATTTTTGGGCTGCGCCATGTCAATATTCTTGAGATTGACGGTAATATCTACGCTCTCAGAGAATTTTCGTTCAGGCGCTTTTTCGATAGCCGTCTTCACGGCATCAACAATCTTTGCCCTTTCAACCATTGAATTCCTCCATAGTGCGCGACCATACTGATCTTCTATGGTTCTCTCTCGTCTATTCCACGAGGAGCTTGTCGTAGGTGCCAGCGTCGATTGCAGTAAGAGCTTCCTTGGCCCCTTTTCCATCGACGTTGATACCCATACTCACACAGGTGCCGATAACTTCCTTGACCCCATGCTTGAGGTCATAGGAGAGCATGTCACCCGCCTTCATACGGGCAATCCTGACAGCGGCCTCGATAGGCAGGTCACCAACGATCTTTACGTTGGGTTCCGAAGATCCCTTCTCGACATTGACCTCCTTCTTGATGAGGGCGGTGGTGGGCGGAACGCCCACGCTTACCGTGAAATTCTTCTTGTCATCGACCTCGACCTTCACAGGGACCTGCATGCCATTGAAGCTGCCGGTCTTCTGGTTGATCTCGTCGACAACTGCCTTCACGTTGATGCCGAGAGGTCCCAGGGCTGGTCCCAGGGGTGGACCCGCGGTTGCCTTGCCTCCAGGTACTAATACCTCGACCACTTCTGCCATGTCTGTATCACCATGCTGTCCCCGGAGGGGACGCAGCGTGGGTAAAAAAAGTTGACCGCAGCAGACTTAAAGGTATACCAGGCGAGTCGAGGGGGTGCGGGGGGGCTATTTCCCTTCTCCCTTGTCCACCACCCGGACATTGTCCCCCCGGACAGTGATAGGAATGGGAAGAACACTCTCGTAGAGCTCCACGGTAATCTCCTCTTTTCCCGTGTCTATCCGCTTGACGACGGCTTTCTCTCCCTTGAACGGGCCGGCTATCATCTCGACTATGGTCCCCTCAGAGATACCACTCACGACAGGCTTCGGCACCAGGAAGTGTGCGACTTCCGAGAGTGTGGTCTCCCCCCTGACAACCGTGCGCGCGTGGGCAACCTTCTCCGCCAGCTGCTCGATTCGGGGCAGGCTCTCGGGGGTCTCGACAAGGACGTATCCTTTCAGTTCATCAGGGACGATAATTGCTACGACCTGAATATCCGTGGCTCCCGTCTCGATGGCCTTTTTAATATTGTCTGCAACCGTCCTCTCCTGCTTGGAGGTGGTCTTGATGGCAAAAATACGGTTGGAATGCTCTTCCATATCCATCAGGGGAGAAGGAGCATAAGCTCGTATATCACAAATCCGATGAGACCCACAACGAGGACACCTGCAGCGGCCACCAGCGCGATCTTCTGGAACTCCTCGCGTTTGGGGGTCCTGGCCAGTTTGAGGATCCTCCAGTATTTCCTGAACAGCTCCTCGTTTACATTGAATTTTACATCCGGCTTGGCAATTTCCATAGAACTCACTTCAAAAAGTCAATCTCGAACTGCTTCTGAACTTTTGGGGTAATTTTTTCATTCCTACCATATATTTGTGGCGACCGCACCCCTGTAACGACCAGCATGGTACGCATTTTATTCTGCATATTGGGGTCGATCTGCGCACCCCATATGATCCGCGCATCGGGAGCAATGCGATTGTAGACTTCCTGGAGTACCCCTTCGGCTTCCTCCATTGTCATGTCCGGACCACCTATGACGTTCACCAGTGCCGCATTCGCCCCTGAAATGTCCACGTCGAGGAGGGGGGAGCGGATGGCCTTTTTGACCGAATCTGCGGCTTTCTCCTCGCTCTCGCTCTCCCCAACGCCAATCATGGCCACCCCTCCACGCTCCATGACTGTTCGGACGTCTGCAAAGTCGAGGTTGACCAGCCCCGGGAGGGTGATAAGTTCGGTGATGCCCTTCACTGCCCTCATCAAAACTTCGTCCGCCACTTTGAATGCAGCATACAGGGGGAGCTTCGGGACCACTTCCAGCAGGCGATCATTCGGGACCACGATGACCGTGTCAGCCACATCTCTCAAGCGCTCGAGCCCCGCCTCGGCATTCTCCATCCGGATAACGCCCTCCGCGGTGAAGGGGAGGGTAACTACACCTATCGTGAGAGCTCCCTCTTCCCGTGCAGACTTCGCCACGATGAGTGTTGCGCTTGTGCCGGTCCCTCCACCGAGACCCACGGTGATGAATACC
>Ga0172362_10002772_pt1 | contig 15162 bp, 10 predicted proteins | sample LakKivs1_kivu2a2_FD_114534 | JGI IMG/M metagenome (GOLD analysis project Ga0172362, IMG submission 114534) | Sediment microbial communities from Lake Kivu, Rwanda - Sediment s1_kivu2a2 | ecosystem: Environmental > Aquatic > Freshwater > Lake > Sediment | place: Rwanda: Western Province, Lake...
CATTTTTGGTGTGGGTGAGGGTGTGGGCATGCCAGGCTGACCGGGCTGAGCTGGCTGACCGGGCGCGATAGGCATTCCGCCTCTCATTGATGGGTAAGCGCCCATTTCTTCAACCAGCATCGCTTCCCGCCCCGGCAGGAATCTCGGGGCTGGTGTAGCTGCAGGACGAGGGCTTGGTGCGATTCCAACCGCACGCGCCCTGTCGAGGTAAGTCCTTGACGAAAGACCGCCGCCGACAGGCGCCTCACTCAGGGTGTCCATGGCGGCTGGCGGTGCAAAGGGATTTAACGCCTGTGCGAATATTCCATAATTCATCAGCAGAAATATTGCGCACAGGACAATCATTGTGAAAAATAACCTCATCAAATATTACCACCTTTCGTTTTAGTTTTGGTAATATCGTGTTACTTAAATATGTTTAACTATTAGGACATGTTGGATTCTCATGTCAAATAAAATGATGGGTAAATTTTCTCTTTCAAATTTAGGCAAATGTATTATAGAGGGAATTGTTCTATTCGTTCTTAACGGATATTCTGTCTTTATTCAGGAGGTAGATTTGTTCACCAATGCCTTTGACTTTTATCATGTCTTCGGGTCTGCGGAAGGGACCATTTTTCTGCCTGTATTCAATGATTAATTTTGCCCTTATCTCACCGATAAGTTCGAGTGTCATCAATTCCTGCATTCCTGCCCTGTTGATATTTACTTTGATGATGGGCGTTGGTGTGGGCGGTGGTGGTGTTGGCGTGGGTGATGCCCTGTATCCCGCTTTTTGTAAAGACATCGCTTCTTGAGGGCGGTTCGCCTGCTCGCCGACGGTCACAAAATCCCGCACCCGCGCCAGTGTAACTGTCCCTATACCCGGCACTTTGTCAAGCTCATCAACGCTTCTGAATCCCTTGTGGGAATTGCGGTATGAGATGATTGCCTGTGCCTTCGCGGGTCCAATACCCTTGATGTTGCAGAGTTCCTCCAGCGAGGCGGTGTTGATATTCACAAGCAGAGACGCTGAACTGCCCTGTTGTAATGTTGTGTTGGTTGCCAAAGATGAATCAGATGCTTTTTCCGCGGTGCCTGTCTTTTCCGTGGCTTGCCTGTTGGTCAAGACATCCACTCTTGTGCGTGAGTGGGAATAATACCTTTGAATCCCTATCCCCACCATGATGATTATCACGAGGATAAGGAGGGTTTTCTGCTCCTGCCGTGTCAATCCGCTGAACATTTATTTATAGGATGTCCATTGAATTATGCCAGATTGATATAAAGATACGGTAAAAGACCATGGCGCACCCCATGGTCCCCAATCGGCATTATTCCTAATGCGCACTCTCCAATAATAAGTATGCTCATTAAGAAGCCATCCATCAGGTAATTGCCATGAATTGACTGCGCCTAATGTTTTCCACATCAATGGTGTGGTTGGTAAAATGCCGAATGGATCCCAAGAAACCATGACATCATGATTTGCAATGGTGCCTGAGCAGGGCGAATCCTTCCAGGAAATAATTGGTGCTGTGGTGGTGGTAATACCATCATCTTTGGGGAAAACAGGATAATCAGGCGATGATGGAGGATAAACGTTTGTCAGCTTATTGTAAATATGTCTTATTTCGAGTATGCCCCCCGGATCCGCCGAAAAAGTCACATTACTTGTATTAATTATAGCTGGGCGGAGTGTGGGTAGAGATGCTGGGGCACATTGAATATCGCCACAAATATGTAAATCGTTTATACCCACAGAATTTTTCGTTACACCATTTAGAATAAATTGGACGAAGAAAGAATAACAAGCAGAACTCGACGTAGGAGATATAGGAGAATCCAAACTGATTTCAAAAGTTGAGGTTGTAGGACCATTTATGTCCAATAATTTGCTCCATGAAGAGCCCGTCTTTGAAAATGAGACAGAGATTGTATCCGTTGAACCTAAGCAATAAGCATTCAGTTGAATCATTCCACCGACAAACACATATGGACTGCTCATCTTGCATAAAAGAATCCCGCTCCGGGTAGAATCAGCAAGGTGTATATTGGGTGAAGTATTCGTATCAGAATATGTCTCAATATTCGTCAGTGATTGAAAGCCTTTTTTAAAGATATTTGAAGACAGGTCAGGTGAATAGAGCATACGTCCGTTTCCGTATCGGGGCGGTTCATAATGATATAAACAGTCATGATATTTGCCCCAATTATACCAGTATCTCTCCAGTTGTTCGCCCGGACGTAGGATCATGCCCATGGTATGTGTAATAATCCAAGCATTTTGATATGTGTAATTGTTAGACGTTGTTGTATAGAGAGATGCGATACTCGAACCAGAAACTCGTGAAACGAGCCATCCGTCGGAAACACAATCCTCAACACTTGCCACTATAATATTATCCCTTTTAGGATAGAATACCTGAAGATCTGCATCGAGCATATGCCATTCATTATTATAATATACTTCCGGGATAACATGTCCCCCAATACCCCACGTGCGAGCCAAAGTGAAACCACTCCTTTTAAATAAAGCTTCCATATTTGTAGCGCTGTCGTCGCAGAAACCATATCCATACACATTTAAATATTTTGTAGGATCATGGATTTCACTTCCGCCTTCAGCAGGAGACCAGTGATAGCGATTCAATAATATAAATTTCCAAATAAGAAAAGCCTTTTTTTCGGGGTCAGTCTCAGTGCCAAGAATCTCCGTCAATATTGAATCTACATTATACCAGTTTTTCTCACCGTTAAGAACAATCCAAGGATTTTGAATATTACCGGACCCCGTATTTTTGATAATAATCCCCTGATTTGCAACACTGCCTGCGCCGGTCATGTCAATATAGTAGATACACTGAGTGCTGGATGTATATTTAAATTCTCCTGGCGTCCAACGCAAATTGAGATTATAGTATTGTCTCTTGGGAGTTATATCTTTTGGTAACAGTCCATTCTGAATATAATAATCAATGGGCAAACTCTGAAGCGGAATTGTTGCTATCTCATCAGCACAGGATAAGGACATAAAGAACGTGAAAATAGAAATAAAGAAAAGAATCATTTAATATGATGTTTACAAGATAAATTTTATTTCATTCTAATTACTTGAATTATCAGATTCAAAGATATTATCAATGAAAATTTATTAGAAGTTAATGTGTAGTTATGTCAATAACAAAATGAAAGGATTTTTCACATGCGTTCCATGGGGGTGATGCCGATGATTGTGAGGGTATTTGCGAGAGTCTGGCGGAGAGCGGCGACAAGCGTCAGGCGCGCCTGTGTTAAATCCGGCTCATCGGGGCGGAGGAACCTCTTTGTCTCGTCCTTTGTCCCTGAGGTGAAGAGGGCGTGGAATGCGCCGGCAAGTTCGCTCAAATAGACGGTGATATGGTGGGGTTCAAAGGTTTCAGCGCTCAATTTCACCACTTCTGGGAGGCGTTCGAGCTCCTTTATGACCTGCTGTTCATCTTTGAGCGTAAGCAGACTGGTGTCGCATTTTTCAGGTCCTGCCCATGTGATGCCCAGTTCATCCGCCTTTTTAAACAGACTGCAACAGCGGGCATGGGCATACTGGACATAAAAGACGGGATTGTTCATGGAGTGGTCCTTGGCGAGTTGCCAGTCAAATACCATCTGGCTGTCCGCACTGCGCATCAGGAAGAAATAGCGCACCACGTCAACGCCGAGTTCCTCAATGACCTCCCGCAGAGTAATGAATTTTCCGGAACGAGTGGATAATTTTATCTGTTCTCCATCCTTAAGGAGGGTTACCATCTGGAAGACGATGCAACGAAGGCGTTCAGGGTCATATCCGAGCGCCTGTACGCCCGCCATGAGGCGTGGGACATAGCCATGATGGTCGCCTCCAAAAATGTTGATGAGGAGGTCAAACCCGCGGTCAATTTTATCCTTGTGATAAGCGATGTCAGGCGCAAGGTAGGTTTTTTCACCATCCGATTTGACTACCACGCGGTCTTTTTCGTCGCCAAATTTCGCAGAGCGCAGCCACCATGCGCCCTCTTTCTCATAAAGCATCCCTTTATCCTTCAGATATTCCATTGTGGCGTCAACCTTGCCATTTTTGTGAAGGGATGCCTCGCTGAACCAGTTGTCAAAGTGGATGCCGAGGGTTTTCATATCCGCATCGATGAGCTTGATGATGCGGTCTGCGGCGAACTGGGTGAAGGTCTGGATGTCAGTTTCGGGGATGAGGTCTTCACCGCGTTCCGAGACGAGTTTATTCGCGATTTCTTTTATGTAGCCACCCTGATATCCATCGGCTGGGAATGGGACATCTTTGCCAAGCGCCTGAAGGTAGCGCACCTTCAAGGATAGCCCGAGTTTTTTCATCTGAACGCCGGCGTCATTGTAATAATATTCCCGCGTGACCTTGTAACCTGCGGCTTCGAGGACGCGTGCAATGGAATCGCCAAGGATGGCGTTGCGTGCATGTCCGATGTGAAGGGGACCGGTTGGGTTGGCGCTCATGAATTCGATGAGCACCTTTTTTCCCTTGCCGATGTTCAATCTGCCGTAGTTTTTTCCAAGGGCGAGGATATTTTCCAGTATGAGACTGCCCGCAGCAGGATTGAGTCGGAAGTTGATAAAGCCGGGTTTGATGGCGGTAACCTCATGAATATACGGGTTGGATGGTATGAGCGACATCAGCCCTTCTGCGATTTCGTAAGGATTTTTTTTGAAGTGGCGAGCGGTCTGCATGGCGGCATTGGTGGCGAAATCGCCAAATTCCTTGTTCTTGGGGCGTTCAATAATAATTGAGACGTCGGGGATTTCCACTCCCTGTTTTTTAGAATATGAAACGAGAGCCTCATGGATAAGTCCTGCGAGTATTTCCTTAATATTTTTGAGTTCCTGTGTCATATTTTTACCCTATCAACGTCCACAAATCTTACCCCACCATCACCTTTTCCTCAGGATAATGGTAGTTTGATATATGCTTTTGTTCCGCCATGGCGAGGACGACTGTCAGGGGTCCCACCCGCCCGATGAGCATGGTCATGGTGATGAGGAGTTTGCCCATAACTGATAGATGGGGCGTGATGCCCGTGGAAAGACCAACGGTTCCAAATGCTGAGACCGTCTCGAAGAGGTGGCGCAGGATGGGTTCCTGACCTTTGGGCCATGCCGACATCGTAACACCTTCTGTGATAGTCAGGAGGATTGTGACGAATGAGACGAGGGCGAAGCTCAGGACGGCTATGACGAATGCACGGTTGACGATATCAGCGGGGATTCGCCTTTTAAATATTTCGACGTCACCTTTCTGAGGATTTTTCATGAGACTGCGTATGGTGGCGAAGATGATGGCGGCTGTTGTGGTTTTTATACCGCCCGCGGTGGAGCCGGGGCTTCCACCAATGAACATGAGGACTGTTAGCAAGAAGATGCCGAGGGCGCTCGCCCTTCCCAGATTAACGGTATTAAAGCCCGCAGTGCGGCTCGTTACGGATTGGAACAGGGCGTGAAAGCCCTTGTTAAAGAAGGGGTCATTTTTCAGCGAATTATGGGCATCCAGAATCCAGAAGAGGAGGGCGCCGAAGATAATCAGAAATGCCGTGGTGGTCAGAACAACCTTTGTCTGGAGAGGCAGGACTATCCGTCCGGATTTGATGTAATACCTGCGATAGAGGAGTGATTCAATGACTGTGAAACCCAGCCCGCCGCAGATGATAAGCCCCATGATGACAAGGCAGCCGGATTTTACCTGGCGGACGTGTGAAATGTTTGCGCTGAACGTGGATAAGCCGGCGTTGCAAAAGGCGCTTATGGAATGAAAGGCAGAGTCCCACCAGACTCTATCCGCAGGCAGTGTTTTTCTCCAGGAGAGGTAAAGGAGAAGCATTCCCCAGAGCTCGAACATCATGGTCACCTTGAAGACGGCGAAGAGGAGTCTTCGCACGTCACTTGTGCCTGTGGATAGTGTTCCACTCAGAATAAATACATTATTCTGGGAGATGTGTTTGCGCCTGAGGATGAGAAGGAAGAGGGTGGAATACGTCATGATGCCCAGTCCGCCAAGCTGGATTAACGCAAGGATGATGGTCTTACCCAAGAATGAGAAATCCTTTTCAGTATCCACCACGGTGAGACCTGTAACGCAGACGGCGCTTGTTGCGGTGAAGAGGGCATCCTCTACCTTATGTGGTTTTCCAGAGCTGCTCACCGGAAGGCACAAGAGGAGAGTGCCAATGACAATGACGCCGAGGAAGCTGAATATTACAATGCGGGCAGGTGAAATCTCACGCCTTTTTTTCTCCGGCGTCGTTGTAGAATCTCTTTCAGGTCTCAAAGGAGACGGTGGAACATTATCGGATGATTGTGAAATAATATTCATGACGCTTATATTGTCTTTTTTGGGCAATAAAGATAAAAAAGTCTGGTATCACAGTTGCTCAGGGCTGACAATGAAAAAACACACCTGTTTTGCGTTCAATCAACCGATTTCGCAGGTTATCGCAGAATGAGTATTTTTAAAACATTTTCTTCGGCATCTGCGCAATCTGCTGATTGTATTTTTTTTAATTTTAACAGACCCGAATTACATGGATAGCTTCCTGTAGAACGATCAGAGCATGCTAAGATTATGTTTTTTGCCATGTGATGAAATTGCGTTTGATTGTTGAGAATGGTTCATGTAGGAATGATAATAATCTGTAATGTTAGATATTGCCGGAGGTTTTTGAAAAAATGAACTGGGATTTATTGAGTTATTTTCCGTCGTTTAACGGCGCTGAGATGCGGGTGTTTAAGGAGGCGCTGGAAAGGGATATCAAGGATTTGTGCGAGAAGGCGATGGCTTTGCCCTGCCTCAAAACTAAAAATGCAAAAGACTGGGAGGCAGTTTTACAGAAGGGTGAGGATGTCATGGCGCGGCTTACTCATCTTGATTCCTATGTTGGATGTCTTGCCGCATGTGATACCCGCGATGAGGAGTATCTTAAGGAAGAGGCGGCGGTGGCGCACTTGGTTGCGGAAGCATCCAAGGCGGATGTAGAGATGCTCCGCGCAATAGGAGGGGCGACGGAGAGGGTGTTTAGCGCCTTTGCAAGAAGACGGGCTTTTAAGGATATGGGTCATTATCTGAGACGTATGCGTGAGAAGGCGCGGCACATGATGACGGTTGAAAAGGAGCGCCTTGCGCTTGACCTCGGCGTGGATGGCATCGGCGCATGGGGACGGCTTTACAATGCCCTTTCAGGAAGACTGGGGTTCGATATGGAATATCCGGACGGGCGGAAGGAACGTCTGCCCATGTCACAGTGTCGTTCTCTCATGGAAGACCCTGACCGCCGCATCCGGCGCGCCGCCTTTGTGGGGGGAAATGCGGCGTGGCAATCGGTGGAAGGCATTGCCGCATCAGCCCTGAATGCCATCTCAGGCACACGTCTCACGCTCAATCGGCACCGCGGGATTGACCACTTTCTTGATGTTGCCCTTTTTCAGGCATCCATTACTAAAAAGACCCTGGAAGCCATGTTTCAGGCAATTTATGAGAATCTTGAGATACCTCGCCGATTCTTGCGCCTCAAGGCAAGGATAATGGGGACGAAAGGCGTGGCATGGTATGACCTTGGTGCACCTCTTGCACTCCCGGAAAAGAAACAGCTCCCATGGGAGGGAGGGCGCCAGATGGTGACGGACTCTTTTGCCCGCGCCTATCCTGCGCTTGGGAAATTCCTCCGGCAGGCAATTGACAGGAAGTGGGTGGAGTGGGAACCCCGCGCTGGCAAACGCCCCGGCGCCTTCTGCACCGGCTCGCTTCTCACAAAAGAATCCCGCGTGTTTATGACATATAATGGTCAGATTGGTGATGTCTGCACCCTTGCTCATGAGATGGGACATGCCTTCCACAGTCATGTGATGCGGCAGTTGCGTCCTTATGCGCATCTTTACCCCATGACCTTTGCGGAGACTGCCTCCAATTTTGCTGAGATGCTCCTCTCTGATGGACTTCTTGCGAGTGCGGAGACCAGCGATGAGTGGAGGAAATTCATTCTTGACCAGGACATCGGACACGCCGCCGTTTATCTGATGGACATACCGGTTCGTTATGAGTTTGAAAAGGCGCTTTATGAGGAGCGGGCGGAGGGCGAGCTCAGTGTGAGCCGGTTGAAGGGGCTCATGAGCGAAACGCAGAGGCGAATCTTTATGGACACACTTGAGGAGGGCGGAGATGACCCATATTTCTGGGCGTCCAAGCTTCATTTCTATATAACCGAAATCACGTTTTACAACTTTCCTTACACCTTTGGGTTTCTCTTGAGCCGCGGGCTTTTCAATATGCTGAGGCATGAAGGGGCGGCATTCCTGCCCCGCTATGAGAGGTTCCTTGAGCTGACGGGCAGAGACACCTGTGAAAATGTTGCGCGCGCAAGTATCGGGCGTGACTTGGAGACGCCCGCCTTCTGGTGCGAGGCGATCAGGAGTCTTGAGGAGCCGCTTGGAGAGCTGGAAGCGCTGACGCGAAAAGATTGATGTGAGCAAGTGACGCAAGTCATGAAGAGGGATACAAGGAAAATATTGATTCGCATCTCCATTATTGCGGTTGGCGCTGTTGCGAGTTTGCCGGTCCTGTTATATATTTTCCAGCGTAGGATGATTTATTTCCCGCGTCGGTATGAACCGTCCTACAAAATTGAACTGCCCGTTGGAGCAGTTGAGATACCATATAGAACCTCAGCCGGGGAGCAGGTCTGTTTTTACATCCCGCCATCGGTGCATCCTGACAAACCGCCTGTTCGGCTCTGGGTTTTATTCGGTGGCAACGCCGCGCTTGCCCTTGACTGGCTCGACTTTGTCGACCGCTATCCTGACAGGCACCATGGATTTCTGCTGATTGATTATCCGGGCTACGGGCTTTGCAAGGGAAGGGCGACGATGAAGACGATTGGGGAATCCAGCGAGGCGGCATTTTCTGCACTTGGGATGCATCTCGGGGTGAAGATGGATATGCTGGAGAATGACCTTGGCGTGATGGGGCACTCGCTCGGTGCGGCAACAGCGCTCCAGTTTGCCCTGCGCCATCCGGTGAGACACGTCATCCTTGCTTCTCCTTTCACGAGCATGATGGACATGGCTCGGCGTTCCGTTGGGCGCCCACTCTGTTATGTCTTGATTGACAGATTTGACAACAGGGCGCGGCTGAATGAGCTGATATTGCGTCCCGCCCCGCCTGCCATTCATATATTTCATGGAGACGCTGATGAGGTTGTGCCTTTTAAGATGGGGAAGGAACTGGCGGAGAACCACAAGGGCAAAATTGTTTTTCATCCTTATGCCGGCACTGACCATAATATGATTCTCGATACGGCGGAGAGTGAGATGCATCGGATTATGAGCGGGACAAATGAGTAATTTACCGAAAGATGAGGGACTTATCCATCGCGTGAGGGCAATACTTAAGGAATCACCGCTTATCGATGGGCATAATGACATGCCCTGGCGATATTTGAGCGGGTATGACGGCAACCCTGAGGCGATTGATTTTTCATCGGACACAAGTCAGGTCTGCCCTCGCATGCAGACGGACATACCGCGAATGCGCGCCGGTTGCGTTGGGGCGCAGTTCTGGGCTGTCTATATCCCGGATGACTGGGCTGGCAAAGGTGCGAACAGAGCGGCTGTGCGGATGATAGAATTTGTGCAGAGGATGGCATCACTCTATCCCGCCCATCTTGAGATGGCATATTCAGGGGGTGATGTCCGGCGTATCCATGCGTCGGGGCGTATTGCTTGCCTCATCGGTATTGAAGGGGCGCATACTCTTGATGGGTCTCTTGAGAGTCTTGAGGAATTTTACCGCCTTGGCGCACGCTATATGACCCTTGCCTGTTCACAGTCCAATGATTTTGCCGACTCAGCCAATGGCGTGAGGATACATGGTGGGCTCTCGCCGCTCGGGAAGAAACTGGTGCGTGCCATGAACCACCTCGGGATGCTTGTTGACCTCTCTCATGCCTCAGTGGAGACGATGATGGATGCGCTTGAAACCACGAGCGCGCCGGTCATATTTTCCCACTCGTGCGCACGTGCCCTCTGCGAGACGCCCCGCAATGTCCCTGATGATGTTCTGAGACTTGTGGTGAAAAATGGCGGAGTGGTCATGGTGGCATTTGTGCCAATGTTTCTGAGGAAGGTGGCTGGAGAGTTGCCACAGAATGATGCGGGGGCGGACACGCCGGCGACCCTTTCTGATGTGGCTGACCATATTGACCATGTGCGCGATGTGGCGGGAATTGATTGTGTGGGAATCGGTTCAGACTTTGGTGGGTGTCGGACCATGCCTGAGGGACTTCCTGACGTGAGCGCATATCCTGCGCTCCTTGCGGAACTCCTGCGCCGCGGTTACAGCAATACAGACGTGAAAAAGGTTGCTGGTGAGAACATCTTGCGCGTCCTTGAATCCGCCTGAGGCAGATTTCACCACAGAGTCACAGAGGGCACAGAGAAATATATAATATTTTATATGTTTTTTCTCCGTGTCCTCTGTGTCTCTGTGGTGAATCTTGTATTATTATAAATTCTAAAATTGATTTTCAGTTGCGCCGGATTCTGTTCTGTTTAAGAATTCCCCGAAATATTGCGTGATAATTTGTGAGTCATGGAAAATTCTGAGATAAAACCCTCCGTGCGATTTGCCTCCGCCCCACGGAATGACCCTTCCCGACCTCGACGTGTTCGCTGTCTGAATCCCTTCCGCTGGCTTGAGGTGAATGAGGGCGGTGTGGTTACTCCGTGTTGTGGCTCATGGTTCAAAGGTGCCATTGGTTCACTCAAGGAAGAGACTATTGAGGAAATCTGGAACGGGGAGCGGTTCCGCAACGTGCGGGAGGCAATGTTCGAAGGGGGCGAATGGCAGAGATTCTGCAATGCCCGCACCTGCCCGCAGGTCTATAATGACACGTGGGTTTCCGTGGATTTCATCACGCCTGAGACTTATGACATCGTCCCGATAACGAAAGCCATGCTTGATGACATCCGCGAAGGACGGACGCTCATGTCCGCCGGACCGGCGCAAATTGGTCTCTCGTGCGACCCGCGTTGCAACCTGCACTGCATCATGTGCTCCGCGCCGGCGGTTAAAGACCGGAGTGGTTTGCTCATGCGGAAGGCGCTTGAAGGCGTGGAAAAATTTCTCCCTTCCCTCCGGCGCATAAAGCTCATGGGCGATGGCGAGGTGTTCGTTGTGCCGGAGGCAAGAGAGTTTCTGTTTCACTTTGATGCGGAGAGATATCCCGATGTTGCATTTCTGATTCACACAAATGGGCTCCTTCTGACGCCTGAGATGTGGGAGAAGATTCGGCACATCAGGGTTGACTGGCTTGTGGTGTCCGTTGATGCCGCCACGAAGGAGACGTATGAGAAAATTCGCGTGGGAGGGAACTGGGAAATCCTGATGCGGAATCTTGAGTTTCTTGCGGAGAGATACCATGAGGGGCGTATCCGCCTTTTTCATCTGAGTATGACGGTCATGAAATCGAACCACCGTGAGATGGTGGCGTTTGCCGAGCTTGGCAAGCGTCTCGGCGTCACATGCACTTATTTTTTTCCCATCATCGGGGATTACGGTGAGGAGCAGATTTTTGACCGGCGTGATGCACGGGCGCTGAAGAGCGTGGCGGAACAGCTCCGCCATCCGGTGATGGATGACCCGGCAATTGACACCAATGCCCTCTCACCCTGGCGGGATTGGCGTCCGGGGCTTTCCGATTATAAAAAAATGGTGCGCCGCACCCTTGTGCGATTGGGGCTTCCCTTTCCGCATCATTAATAAAGGTGTTATGGAATGAAGAATGCGGACCACCAAGGCACGAAGACACAAAGAGATGAAAAATTTGTGTCCTCGTGTCTTCGTGGTTAATAGATATTTGAAATTATGTAATAAAGGAGCTCACATGAAAATCTTGCTTTTTGCCTTTGGTGTTTTGCTTCTGTGCGGGTGGGACATCAAAACCTGCGAAGCCAGCGAGGATTATGCGAATGACAGTATGACATCGTCATCTTTACAGGGGAAACGTATCTGTCTTGACCCGGGTCACGGGGGCAACGAAAGCGGCGCCGTTGGGCCGATGGGATTGAAGGAGAAGGACGTCAATCTGCGAGAGGCATTTTTTCTTAAGGAGATGCTGGAGAAGGCAGGCGCAACCGTGTTCATGACGCGCACGAGTGATATCGACGTCGGCATTATTGAGCGCGCCAAGTTCAATAAGCAGAAGAAGACCGACCTCTTTCTCTCCATGCACCACAATGCCAATGCGCAAAATGACCCGACTATGAACCGAACGGAGTCTTTTTATCACTGGCATGATAATGGCGGACCCAGCGAGGATGCCGCGCGCCTGATTCATCGTGAGATGCAGGCGCTCCTTAAACTGCCGGACAGCAAGGCATATGTGTGCTGGGCTTACGGTGTGCTTCGCGAGAATAGTTATCCCGCCGTGCTGGTTGAGCCCTCGTATCTTGCCAATCCGGATGAGGAGAAACGCCTGCGGGATGAGAAATATCTGCGCGCGATTGCGGGGGCGTATTTCCGCGGGATTGAGGCATTTTTCAGTGGAGGACGCCCCGAGGTCGTAATACCGGAGGCGGTTGATGTTTCGCCGGAGGGCGTTATTCGTGCACGGATTATCCGCCCTGCGAAAACCGCCCTCGTGGATCCCCGGGGGATTCGCGTGGAGTTAGATGGAGAGCCGCTCTTCAATTTCGTTTATGATGACGGCACAGGTGAGCTGACAATTCATCTGCCGGTGGAGACGGCGCAGACATGGCATGAAATCCTTATTGCGGCGCGGAATCTTGCAGGGCATACCTCATTTGTCGCAAGGCGCACGTTTGAGACAAAGGGCGCCATAAAAGGGATGGCGACGCCAAAAAAGATTCTCTTCAAAGGTGTCCTGAAGGATAAGTTGATTATTGTTGACCCGCAAGGTGGCGGTGGGGAGCTCGTCTGCATAGGTCCGAAGGGACTGCGCGCATCGGATGCCAATCTCAGAACGGCGCTCTATCTTGAGAATTATTTGAGGCAGTGCGGTGCGAAGGTCTCGCTCACGCGGCGCACGGACAGGGAGATGGATAATGTGTCAAGGGTGGTATTTGGGCTGGAGCGCAATCCTGACATTTTTCTGACAATCGGACATCGTCTGCCTGAGCACGGGATGGATGAGAAGCCCGGTATCCTTGCCACACGAATCGGAGCGCGCTGGGATGGCGGGCTGGAAATCGGTAATAAGATGATTTATCAGATGCGCCAGACACTCGGCACTGGTGCGGCGCTGGGGGATGTGAACAGTCGCGAACCGCTCCCCTCAGAGGTGCATGGCTGGTCCAGCTGGGAGGTGATGCACGCCGACGAGAAATATACGGCGTTTTATGTGTGCCCGATGATGTTTGATGCCGCCGGCGTTGAGGATAGACTCAGCACAAGCGCCGGTTGCCGCAAGGAGGCGCTTGCAATACTTTATGGACTGCTTGCAAATTTCGGTCTGGATGACAGGAATATGGCGTCCATTTCAGGAACTGTTGTCACAAAGGACGGCAGACCTGTGCGTGACGCCATTGTGCGTCTTGATGATGGACTTCTCATCCAGACGGAGCAGGATGGCAGATTCCCATTCAAATTTCTCCCTGCCGGCAGTCACGAGATATATGTCATCCACAGCCATTTCAAGCCTGAGAGGATGACGGTGGAATTAAAAGAGCGTGAGACTCGGGAGATAAGATTGGGACTTGTCCCGTAGTCAGAATTTCCAACGTGGGTTTTTCTGACAGTATAATTTCGGAGGAGAAATCAGGAATGAAGCCGGTTGTTGAATCTACCGAGGTCACCGGTGTGTTTCTGCCGGAGGGGCACAGGTCTCGCCTTGCAGTAGGGTATGGACAGCGCAGGGCGGATGGCAGTCGTCGCATCATGCCATTTACGGATTTCAAGGGACTTACGCCTGCGGGCAACATATCTTCAACGGTGGAAGACCTCGCCCGATTTATTTCCTTTCAGTTCAGCGATGGACATGCGGGGGATGTGCAGGTTTTGAAGGAGAGCACGCTCCGTGAGATGCACTGCGTTCAGTGGCTCGCCCCCGACTGGAAAAGCGGGTCGGGGCTGGGTTTTCGCATCCGCCGTGATGAGGGGCGCGTCCTGTGTGGGCATGGCGGCTCAGTTTCGGGATATCGCTCACATATACTTTTTGCACCCGAAGAGAAGGTTGGCGTGGTCTGCCTTGCCAATGCAGACGATGTAGATGCGTGGACGTTAGCCGACCGCATCATGCGGTGGATGGCGCCGACCATTGTGAAGGCGGTTTCTTCGCCGCCGGAGTCAAAAAAGGTTGTGTTTGAGATGGGTGAGGACGGGAAGCCGCTGAGGGTGAGGGTCGGCGCAACCTATGTTTATCCCGTTTCCTCGTGGATGGACGAGGTGAAAGAGGGTTAAAATCTCAAAAGAAGAAAAATGTTCACCAAAGAGGCACGGAGGACACAGAGAATATAACAGGTTAGAATTTTCTCTCCGGAGGCGGGACGTGAAAGGCTGGACGTGCGTTATTCTTTCTTTATCTATTTTTCTTTTGATAATTTCCGGGAATCTCTTTGCCAGTGAGTGGATGTGGGAGATTAATCCTGACCCATGGATGATTCCCGAACAGAGTACGACGGGTCCACTTCCCCCAGCCGGCGTCAGGGAGAAGAAACCAGACAAGGTGCCTCTTACCCGCTCTGACAGAGTCACCACCGGCGTGCCTGCTTACCTTTGGAGGCATGGCTGTGGACCCACCGCCGTCGGAATGGTCGTTGGATACTTTGACACACACGGCTATCCCGGACTGATACCCGGTGATGCCACGCAACAGACGGATGCGGTCAATCAGGTCATCGCCTCCCAGGGGGATGCCGAACACCCTCAGCATTATGAGGATTACAGTCTGCCTATTGATACGGACACTCCAGGGATATTGCCCGATAAATCTGAGTCACCCGCGGGCGATGAACATCCTTCAAACTGCATTGCCGATTTCATGCACACCTCCTGGAGTATTGATTGGAATCGCTATGGCTGGAGCTGGTCAAACATGATTGGAACCGCGTGGATTAACTACGTCAATCTTGTAGCCCCGCAATACGAGCCTCAGTATGAAGACTTTTCCCAATACGGCAAAC
>Ga0172362_10002774_pt1 | contig 15160 bp, 12 predicted proteins | sample LakKivs1_kivu2a2_FD_114534 | JGI IMG/M metagenome (GOLD analysis project Ga0172362, IMG submission 114534) | Sediment microbial communities from Lake Kivu, Rwanda - Sediment s1_kivu2a2 | ecosystem: Environmental > Aquatic > Freshwater > Lake > Sediment | place: Rwanda: Western Province, Lake...
AGATGAAAAAAGAACGTTGCCACATAAAATTTCTGCCTGAGGACAAGTCAGTTGAAGTGAAATCAGGTACGACCATCCTGGAAGCGGCACACATTGCCGGTGTGTATATCAACAGCGCATGCGGAGGCGACCACATCTGCGGAAAGTGCAGGGTTAAAATAAAGAAGGGACATGTTAATTCTCCTCCGACAAATCTTCTTTCGCTTTCCGATATAAAATCCGGTTATGTTCTTGCATGCCAGGCGCAGGTGACCAGTGACGCCGTTGCTGAAATTCCTGCAGAGGCAAGTCCCGGCCAGGCGAAGATTGTTGTCGACGGCAAACAGCCGCTCTATTCCAGAATTGAGGGAATGCAGAGCACTGAGCAGCTGGAGAAAAAACTTGTATTTGAAACGTCCCCGCTTGTGCGGAAAATTTTCCTGAAACTTCCGCAACCTGACCGGCAGAACAACATTTCTGACCTGGAGAGGATTTACAGGGAAATAAGGAAAGTGGACGACATAAAAATAATGCAGACAGGATTAAAGGTTATCAGGGAAATTGCCTCGCTTGTCAGAAATTCAAACTGGGAAATCACGGTGACGCTCGGAAGAAGGAACGGAACGACAGAGGTCATACAGGTTGAGCCGGGAGATACTTCTTCGGGAAATTTCGGAGTGGCTGTCGACGTCGGCACCACGACGGTTGTCGCCAGCCTGGTGAACCTGAACACAGGGGAGGTTCTGGGAGCAAAGGGAACTTACAACAAACAGATAAGCTATGGCGAGGATGTCATCTCCAGGATAATTTATGCGTCGGAAAAAACAGGACTCGAACGCCTGGAACTGGCGGTTGTCGAGAACATAAATTCCCTGATAGAATCGCTTGCGTCGGCGGATAACCTGAAACTTTCCGACATAACTGCTGTGCAGTGCGCGGGCAACACCACAATGACCCATCTTCTCATGGGCATAATGCCGGATTTTATACGCAGGGACCCGTATGTTCCTGCGGCGACCTGCATTCCCGCGATACGTGCCGCAGAAGTCGGGATAAGGATTAATCCCCGCGGAATACTTTCGTGTGTTCCGGGTGTTGCGAGTTACGTCGGCGGAGACGTTGTCGCCGGTGTTCTGGCAAGCGGAATGGCCGAATCAGACGAATTATCACTTTTTATCGACATGGGCACAAACGGAGAGCTTGTCCTGGGTAACAGGGAATGGTTTACGTGCTGTGCGTGCTCAGCCGGCCCTGCTTTTGAAGGCAGCGGAATAAAATCCGGAATGAGGGCGCGGAACGGTGCAATTGAAAAAATTGACATAAGAAAAAATCTGGAGCCGGAATTTACCGTGATAGGAAATGTCAGACCGCACGGAATCTGCGGAGCAGGTCTTCTGGATTTGATGGGAGAGATGCTTGCAAGGGGAATAATCGACAGGGCAGGGCAGATAAGCAGAACAAGCAAGAATCCGAGAATCAGGAAAGGCGAGGCCGGGTTTGAGTACGTTCTGGTATGGAAGAAGGATAGCGACGGTGAATCCGACATAGCGGTGACACAGTCGGATATCGACAACCTTATCAAGGCAAAGGCGGCGATTTACGCAGGGGCGGCCATAATGCTGAAAAGAATGAATTTCAGCTTCGACAGGGTAATGCACTACTACATAGGTGGTGCTTTCGGAGCGCACCTTGATATTGAAAAAGCCATAAGGTTCGGTCTTCTTCCGGATTTAAAAAGGGACAGTTTCCTTTACCTGGGAAATTCGTCGCTGACAGGCGCAAGGCAGTGCCTGCTTTCGCAGGAAGCCAGGGAAAAGGTTCACAGATTTGCAAGGATGATGACGAGTTTTGAGCTTTCAATTGAGCCGGGATACATGGAGGAATACGTTGCGGCGTTTTTCCTTCCGCATACGGACTTAACAAAGTTTCCAACGGTAAAAGCAGAATCAGGAGCTGGTGTTACCGGATGAAAATCAGAACAGGAGGATAAGATGGAAATACTGAAGGAAAAGAGCTCTTTAAGGATTAACGAGGTCCTGATAGGAGCGGGAAAGGACAAGGGCGGGACAAGGACCTCTGCTGTGACAATCGGCGGAGAGAACTGTCTTCCGTTCCATTTATTTGAGGGAGAAATGCCCAATCCGCCGAAAACAGCGATGGAAATATGGGATATGAAACCGTCCGACTGGCCTGCGGCGCTCGTAAAACCGTTTGACGATGTGATGGACAGTCCTGCAAAGTGGGCGAAGAAATGCGTTGAGCAATACGGCGCCGAGATAATCGCCCTCCGTCTGCAGTCAGCACACCCTGATTTCGGCGATGCCGGCGCAGACAAATGCGCAGCAGCTGTCAGGTCTGTGCTCGACTCTGTCGGAGTTCCCCTGGTAATTTTCGGATGCGGAAACGACGAAAAGGACAATATGATTATGCCGAAGTGCAGTGAGACGGCAAAAGGAGAAAATTGCCTCATGGGAAACGCGACACAGGCCAATTACAAGACACTGACCGCATCCTGCCTGGCTGACGGGCACAGCATAATAGGAGAAACGCCCATTGATGTGAATATCCAGAAACAGGTGAACATTCTTGTAACGGAAATGGGGTTCGACGCAAAGAAAATCGTGATGGATCCGACGACAGGCGGTCTGGGATACGGGCTGGAATACACTTATTCGGTTATGGAAAGGATAAGGTCTGCGGCTCTGGGCGGCGATTCAACACTGTCGATGCCTTTCATCTGCCGTGCAGGACAGGAGTCGTGGAGGGCAAAGGAATCAAAGGCCGGTGTTTCGGAAAGGCCTGAATGGGGAGATGAGGCACAGCGCGGTCCTGCATGGGAAATTGCCACAGGAGTTCCCCTGCTTGTTGCGGGAGCTGATTTGCTGGTTGTCAGGCATCCTGAAAGTCTGGCCGGGCTCAAGGGAATGATAAAACATCTCATGGACAAGCAAGAGTAGAAAAGGAGAAAGATATGTTCATAATAGGAGAAAGAATAAACGGGATGTTCAAGGCAGTGGGAGAAGCGATAAAGAAGAAAGACCATTCTGTTATTCAGGAGCTTGCGAAAAAACAGATTGCGGCGGGCGCTGATTGTCTGGATGTAAACGTGGGGCCTGTAGCAGAGGATCCGACAGAGGCAATGATATGGCTTGTGAAAGTCATACGGCAGGTTTTCAATGGCCCTGTTGCGATTGACAGTCCTAAACCGGCTGTTCTGGAAGCAGGACTTCAGGCGGCAGGCGACAACGCAATCATAAATTCAACCACGGGCGTACCGGAGAAATTGAATACAATTCTTCCGCTGGCGGTAAAATACAATGCCGCAGTGATAGGTCTGACAATAAGCGAGAAGGGAGTTCCTGCTGATTCTGCGGGAAGGATGGAGGTTGCGGCAAACATTGTTGCGTCTGCCATGGAAAAAGGGATAATGCCGGATATGATTTACATCGACGGTGTTATTCTGCCGGTAAACGTTGCCCAGCCGCAGTGCCAGGAGGTCATGAAGTTAATATCAGAGGTCAGGATGATTTCCAACCCTGCTCCGAAAACAGTTCTTGGATTGAGCAATGTCTCCCAGGGTACAAAGCAAAGGCCGCTCATCAACAGGACATACCTGGCAATGGCAATAGGATACGGACTTGACGCCGCTATTATGGATCCGCTGGATAAAGACCTTATGGATGCGGCAATTACAGCTGATTTACTGATGAACAGGCACATCTATTGCGATTCCTATCTGGAAGCATACCGGAAGAAATAGGAAAATTGCGCAGAGAACAGGGAACAAGTGACGCAAAATTTGATTCAAAATGAATTTCGTAATATTTTATCGAGAATTAAGCATTGTGTCATCTTGTTTTTTTTCTTGACAATTGCCAGCGGATAGATTTATACTAAATATATGAATAAAAAGTGTTTTTTCTATCTCTCGGACGTAAACGTTTCAACCTTTTTTACGTCAAACTTCCAGATGACCTCAAGAATATATATTTTGCTGATTTTATGCCTTCTGGCAGGCGGAACATGTTTTGCAGGAGAGAATACCTGGACAAGCACGGGGTCATTCGGAAAACTTGAACATGTTGTTTTATTATCTGCCGACCCGTCTAAAATTTACATCACCTCCGGCGCAAACGCCTATTACAGTTCGGACAGCGGTACTACATGGACCGGTCCGTATGTCATAACATCAAATCCTACTGTCACAGTTATTGAAAGTCTGGAACTTAATCCGTCAAACTCAGACACTGCTTTTGCTCTTACACGAGAGAATTCATACAGGAGCACAGACAAGGGACAGAACTGGGTGCAGCTTGCAGGTTTTCCTTTTGACTATGTAGGTGGTGAATACGGGAACGCAATCAAAATTTTCAATGATCCTGTGGATAATATTCCGAGAATTTTTATATCCGGTTCCGGAGATACCCTCGCTGCGGTTTATTCAGTCAAACTTTCGCAGGCCTCAGGAACTACAATCCCATGGACGCTCAGTTCCGGTACAGTGCCCGGGGTTTCTGCATTTGGTTCAAACAGCATCGATTTGTACAGCTGGTCTTACAATGGTATTTATAAATATATAAACGGAAGCAACGGTTATGGATGGCAGAATCAGGGATATTTTTCGTCATATCTTTATTGCCATGCACTTGCGGGTGACCCGATATACTCCAGCAAAATTCTTTTTTCTACAAGCGAAACCAGGTGGTCTAATTATTATGTAGGATATTCCCGGGGTTATGCTTTTTACAGCAGCACCGACGGTGGAGCAACGGTAAACCGCATTACCTCAATACCTGGATATGTAAATGCAATTGTTTTTAACCCGGCTAATTCCGATATAATCTATGCCGGCGGCGCAGCCGGTGTCTATACCAGTACAGACGGCGGTGCTTCATGGGTGGCAATGAACACCGGACTGACTGCAAAGACTATGGTTTACGGCCTGGCGGTTGTCCAGTCCGGTAACGATACAATTATCTATGCCGCTACTTCAAAAGGTTTCTGGAGTTATACAGTTGTTGCTCCTTCGGCAAGCTCGGAATCAATAAATGTTAAATCCTATAATACAATTTTTGATCCTACCAAGCCGCTCGGAGAACGCACCGGACTTGTAAAAATTGTTTTTGAGGTTAATACAACCAGTACTGTTCCTGTTAGTATGAAGGTCTATAATCTTCGAGGAGAACTGGTCAGGACATTAATTGACAATGTAAATTATTTTCCCGCGACGCACAGCAAGGACTGGGACGGGCGCAATGACGCAGGGGAAATAGTCGCCTCAGGTATTTATATTGTCAATGTCACATCGGGAAAACTCGCAAAATGGACAAAGGTTGCTGTGCTGAAATGAAGAAAATAATTTTTGTTTTAGCGGTTCTTGTACCAGTTGAATGTTTTGCCGGTTCTTCGACCACCGGCGGGGTTATACTCAAGGAAGAAATAGGCGCAAGGCCGCGTGGCATGGGAGGCGCATTTACCGCGCTGGCAGATGATATGACTTCTCTTCACTGGAATCCTGCCGGCTTAACCAGCGCAACTGATATCGAAGTTTCGGCAATGTTCCTGAGCGGCCTTGCAAGCAGTAATTACGAATTTATTGGCGGGTCAATCCCTACCGACGTTATTTTTAACAGTAAATCATGGTATGGGAAGCATTCGCACAGCAGCAGCAGCGAAGGAATATTCGGAACATCCAATACCAGGGTAAAGAGGAAGGAAAGAGACGAGGATACGTCGGTATTTGCCTTAAGCCTGGTTGCCTTGCAGAGCGGGACAATGGACGTTTATCAACTCGACGGTACTTATGCCGGCAGTGTAAGAGCAGAAGACGATTTTCTTGTAACACTAGGATACGCCTGTCCGGTTTACAAGGGGCTTTCTTTGGGGGTTGCCGGCAAAGTCATAACTAGCAGAATTGCCGAAGCAGCCAGTGCTGTGGCATATGCAGGGGATCTGGGATGCCGCTGGCAGGTTGATTTTTCCGACAGCATACGTACAAGAGCAATCGACGGTTTATATCTGAATGTCGGCGCAGCCCTGCAGAATCTTGGGACAAAAATAAAATATTCTTCCAGCGGAGAAGGAGATAAACTGCCGCTGGCTATAAAAGGCGGCGTAGCCGGCACGATGTTTTTCAAACCGTCGGTAGGATCTTTGTCGCTGGCTGTTGATGTCAATAAGGCGCAGGATACCAAGCTGAGAGAAAACATCGGAACGGAATTCTGGTATCAGCAAGCTTATGCTGCCAGATTAGGATACAGGTTCGGTTACGATCTGGACGGTTTTACCACGGGCATAGGAGCGCGTATTTATATGTTTCAGCTGGATTACGCTTTTGGTTTGATGTCGAGCATAAATACCCTTCACCAGGTTTCATTGACGGCTTATTTTTAATGTCTTATCTGGATTCTTCCCTCCTGCATTACGTGGATGATTTGTCTGCCCGTCTGCCCGCACCCGGAGGAGGCAGTGCTGCGGCGTTGGCAGCAGCGCTTGGCTCTGCACTCGACAGCATGGTTTTAAATTTCACCGTAGGAAATGAAAAATGTCGGGCAGTTGAAAACGAAGCAAAAAAATATCTGGCAAAATCAGAACAACTCCGGAAAAGACTGATTGAACTTGTTCAGGCAGACGTTGCCGCATACGGAAAGCTTGCAGGGGCGTACAAGATGCCGAAATCCACTCCGGAAGAGCAGAAAAAAAGAGCGGAAGAGATTCAAACCGCTCTTAAAGCATCTGTACAGATACCGGGTCAACTGATTGAACTCGCAAGCGAAGTTTTGAATCTTTCCAGGGACATACTTCCCGTCGGCAATCCGAATCTGGTCAGCGATACCGGCGTTGCGGTTTCCCTGGCATGGGCGGGTATGGAATCAGGCTTGCTGAATGTTGAAATTAATCTCAGGTCAATCAAAGACGCGGAATTCTGCAGTGAAATGAGGAACAAAATTAAGCCGCTGATTGCGGAAGGGAAAAAGATCAAGGAGCAGGTGTTCGAAGAAGTTTACAGAAGAATTGTTTCTTGACATTTTGCACAATTTTTTATATGATATTCCACGTAAAATCAATATTGAAGGAGAACCGACATGAGCGATGAAAAAGGGAAAGCATTAGATCTGGCTCTGGCGCAGATTGAAAAACAATTCGGCAAGGGAACCATAATGCGGATGGGGCAATTGCCTGCAGTGACGAATATCAAGGCAATCCCGACCGGTGCCATCGGTCTGGACATAGCAATCGGGGTCGGCGGAGTGCCGCGCGGCAGGGCAGTGGAGATTTTCGGTCCTGAATCAAGCGGCAAAACGACTCTGTCGCTGCATCTCATTGCCGAGGCGCAGAAAGCAGGTGGCACGGCGGCGTTCATCGACGCGGAACACGCAATGGACCCTGAATATGCAAAAAAAGTGGGAGTTAATATTGACAATCTCCTGGTTTCACAGCCGGACAGCGGGGAACAGGCGCTGGAAATCTGCGACACTCTTATCAGGAGCGGCGCAATCGACATAATAGTCATCGACTCTGTCGCGGCGCTTGTGCCGAAGGCGGAAATAGAAGGGGAAATGGGTGATGCGCATATCGGCTTGCAGGCACGGCTTATGTCGCAGGCAATGCGTAAACTCACCGCGATTATCAGCAAATCCAAGACCTGCGTGATTTTCATAAACCAGCTAAGGGAAAAAGTGGGAATCATGTTCGGGAACCCGGAAGTGACTCCTGGCGGCAGGGCGCTGAAATTTTATGCGTCTGTGCGACTTGACATCCGGAGAATTGAATCAATCAAGAAGGGCGAGAGTGTCATAGGAAACCATGTCAGGGTCAGGGTCGTGAAAAACAAGGTTGCCCCTCCTTTCAAGCAGACCGAGATGGATATTATTTTCGGACATGGAATCGACAGTGCAGCAAGTCTGATTGACACTGCTCTGGCAGAGGGCGTTCTTGAAAAAAGCGGCACCTGGATTATTTTCCAGGGCGAGAGGATAGGGCAGGGACGCGACAACGCCATCGAGCATCTTAAGACCGACAGGGAATTTGCCGGAAAAGTCGAGGCGGCAATCAGGTCGAAATACGGACTTCTAACCAAACCATCTACGGAACCAAAGACTCCAGAACCAAAGAAAAAGTAATAATTAAGGTGACATAATACTTAATTCCGGAAAACAGGGACTGCTCTTACTGTTATGTTTGGTCATTATTGCCGGCATCCACGCCTAAAACCGTTCGCTCAAAAATTTCCGTCGGCTGCGTAATTTGCTTTACCGGACATAAACAATTTTAAATCTTTCAGCAGGAATTAAGTATTATGTCACCTTAATTAGGTTATTTTTATTGACAAGCTGTCAAAACAGGTGATATAGTATCCACGTGCACAGCCGGAACAAGGAATTTTTACGGGAAAAAGCCCTGAGTTTACTTGAGTTAAAACCACGAACAAGAAAAGAGCTGGAAGATATTCTCGGTCGAAAATTCAACCGGAGCGATGTAAAAAGCATAATTAAAGAACTGGCCGGTTCAGGACTTGTGGACGATTCAAAATATGCGGAATCCTGGATTGAAAACCAGCTGAAGAAAAAACCGGCAGGCAAAGCAACTCTGGTGCAACGGCTTATCATCAGGGGCATCGAGAGAAAAACTGCGGAACAGGCGATTGAGAAGGTAATGTCGGGGAAAAACGAAATCGACCTGGCAAAAATTGCCGCAGGGAAGCAGATTCACAGATATGCAGGACTTGATTCCGGGACTGCGAAGAGAAGAGTTTTTCAGTTCCTTTTGCGGCAGGGATTCGACTGCGATACCGCAGGTGAGGTTTCGGAGAAAGTGACACTTTGCCGACACAAGTCGTCGGCTTTTCAAATATTCTAAAATCTGCTTTGCAGCTTTTAGACCAAAGGAGTAACCTCCTGGAGACCCAAAAAAGGTCTCCACTTGTCAGAACGACATTGCGGTCGTTGCGTGAATGGAATCCTCTTTCGAGAGGAATCTGTTTTTGAATTTGCACTCTTTCATCACCAGACAAAAGTCTGGTGTTTTCAGAGTGCTTGCAAAATAGCGGAAACAAAACAATGAAGACCGGAGAAATACGACAAAAATACCTCGATTTTTTCAAAGCCAGAAATCATGCGGAAAAGCCGAGCGATTCCCTGATACCTGCTGACCCGACGCTGCTTTTCACAAGCGCCGGTATGGTCCAGTTCAAACCGTTATGGCTTACGAAAGGTCCGATTGAATTCAGTCGTGCAACGACCTGCCAGAAGTGTTTCAGGACACAGGACATTGACCTGGTGGGAAGGACTGCGCGGCACCACACGTTTTTTGAAATGCTCGGCAATTTTTCATTCGGAGATTATTTTAAAAAAGAGGCAATTGAATGGGCGTGGGAATGGGTGACCGGCGACCTGAAACTGCCGAAGGATGCGCTGTGGGTCAGTGTTTATCTGGAAGATAAGGAATCAGAGGAGATATGGCAGAAGGATATCGGCATCAAGTCGGAAAGAATTGTTCATCTTGGCAAGTCCGACAATTTCTGGGGTCCGGTAAATCCCGAAGGCGGTCCGTGCGGTCCCTGCTCTGAGATTTATATCGACCACGGTCCTGCCAGGGGCTGCGGAAAGAAAAACTGCAAGCCAGGATGCGAATGCGACCGTTTTGAAGAATTCTGGAACCTGGTTTTCCCTTCGTATAACCAGGACGAGAAAGGCAATCTGAAGCCGCTCCCGAAGCCGGGCGTAGATACAGGACTGGGACTGGAGCGTTTGGCGGCAATTCTGCAGTCCAGAAAAAACAATTTTGAAATCGACATTTTAATGCCTGTGCTTCTTGCGACGGCGGAACTGGCAGGGAAAACTTACGGGAAAAATCCGGATGACGACGTTAAACTCAAGGTTATAACCGATCACATCAGGGCTGTTGTGTTTTTGATAAGCGACGGAGTTTTGCCTTCAAATGAAGGAAGAGGATATGTTCTGCGCCGGATTCTGCGCCGCGCGGCGAGAGTAGGACGCCTGCTCGGGATAGAAAACACGTTTCTTTACAAAATAGTCGACACGGTTGTGGAACAGATGAAGGATCCTTACACTGAACTTGTGAACCACAGGGAGCACGTGACCAGGGTTGTTCTGAAGGAGGAAGAAAGATTTTCGGAGACCCTTGACCAAGGGCTGGTTATCCTGAATGAATTGATCGATGAGTGCCGGAAGAAAAAGCAAAAGAACGTGCCAGGCTCTTCTGTTTTCAAACTCTATGATACATTTGGGTTTCCGCTGGAGCTTACACAGGAGATACTTGCCGAGCATAAGCTGACTGTAAACGAAAAGGAATTCCAGAATGCGATGGAGGAACAGCAGAAAAGAGCCAGGTCTGCGTGGGCAGGAACAGGCGAGGCAGGTGCGACAGATATTCACCATCAGATAAGGAACCAGGGGGCGACCGAATTTCTGGGATACGAGAGGTTTGAATCAGAAAGTGTTGTCAGAGCGATAATCGTCGACGGTTCTCTCAAGGATTCTGCAAAATCAGGAGAAGCAATAGAGGTTGTTCTTGACAGGACTCCTTTTTACGGGGAAAGCGGGGGACAGGTCGGGGATACGGGAACGATTGCCGGAATTGAAACCGGAGCAGTGATTGAGGTCATGGATACGCTTAAACCGTTGCAGGATTTGATTATTCATAAGGCAAATGTGAAAAAAGGCGGGATAAAAACAGGCGACAGGGTAAAAGTGTCTGTTGACATCAAACGCAGACTTTCAATTGCCAGACATCACACCGCCACGCATCTGTTACAGTCGGCATTGCGACAGATAATCGGCACGCATATCGGCCAGGCAGGTTCCCTGGTTGAGCCCGACAGGCTTCATTTTGATTTCACGCATTTTTCAGGCCTGACAGCCCAGGAACTGGAAAGGGTTGAGGCACGCGTCAATGAACTTATAAGGGAGAATCTGCCGGTTAAAATGGAGGAAATGCCAGTCACGGAAGCGCGGAAAACAGATGCTCTGGCTTTCTTCGGGGAAAAATACGGGCAAAAAGTCAGGGTTGTGACAATAGGAGATATCAGCAAAGAGTTCTGCGGAGGGACACATCTTACAGCAACAGGACAGATAGGATTTTTGAAGATCGTTTCTGAAACAAGCACTGCGGCAGGCGTAAGAAGAATTGAAGCAATTGTTGGCGAAACAGCATATCAGGACATGAAGAAATCAGAAGAAATACTCAAGAAACTATCAGATAACTTCAAGGTTTCCAAGGATAAATTACCGGAGCGCATTGAGAAGCTTGTGATGCAGCTGAAGGCCGCGGAAAAGGAAATTACTGAATTGAGAAGCAGGTTGGCAACAGGCGGGGAAAATACTGTTCAGCCCAGGGAAATAGCAGGAGTCAAGGTAATAATCTCATCGAGTGAAGGACTCGACCTCAATGCTTTGCGGAGAAGCGGAGATATTCTGAAGTCGCGCATAAATTCAGGAATTATTGTTCTTTCCAGTTCCTTTGAAGGAAAGGGAATTCTCATCTGCATGATTACCAAAGACCTTTGCGCAAGGGTGAATGCCGGGGTTCTTGTTAAAGAAATCATATCCCTGGCAGGAGGAAGCGGCGGAGGTAACCCGGAATTAGGACAGGCAGGATGCAAGGATGCATCAAAACTTCGTTCTGCGCTGGATGCAATTCCTGATATTCTTGCGAAAAAGCTCAGCGCAGGATGAGAATACTGGCTCTGGATATTGGAACCCGGACCATCGGTGTTGCGGTGAGCGATGAGTTTGGGTGGACAGCACAGCCGCTCACAACCATTAAAAGAAAAAACGATGATTCTGATTTTGCGGAAATCGGAAAAATAATTTCAGAATACACGATTGGAGAAATAATATTCGGACTTCCCAGGGCAAAGGATAACACTCCCGTAAAATCGTTTCTGGATTTTGCGGAAAAACTTTCCTTTTTCAAAATACCGGTGATTTCCTGGGATGAAACCATGACCAGCCGCAGGGCTGAATCTGCTATGCTGGAAGGGGACCTGTCCAGAAAAAAAAGAAAGAAAAAAATAAACCAAATTGCCGCATCGTTGATTCTCAAAAGTTACCTTGACGCCAGACGATGAAGAAAAAAACAGTTGTTTTACTGATTGCAGCGGCAGGAATCATTGTCATTCATTTCGCTTTTTTTACTTTCCGTCCTTATTCCGAAGCAAAAACACTTGAGATACCATCGGGATGGTCGGCAAGGCGCATCGCGCAGATGCTCCGTGAGCAGAAAATAATCGACTCGAAATTTTATTTTGAGTTTGTGAGTTTTGTGTCCGGAACATCTTCGCGACTCAAGGCAGGTGTTTATGATTTTCTGCCGGGCAGAAATATCTGGCAAGTTGTGCTGCTGCTGCGAAGTGGAAGGGTTAAACTTTTTCATCTGACGGTTCCCGACGGTCTTACTGCTGCGGAGACAGCCGGGGTAATTCAAAAAGTATATGCGGCAGACAGGGAGAAATTCATAAAATTAATCAGCGACGCACAGTTTGCAAAAACTCTCAATGTTCCTGCTGATTCTCTTGAGGGATATCTTTATCCCGACACATATTATTTTCCTGCCGGAACCACAGAAGAGAAGATAATAGAGATGATGGTAAAGAGGTTTTTTGAGGTCAACGGTCCTCTGCTTCGGAATTCAAAAGGACGTTCAGGTCAACAGGTCGTTATTTTGGCGTCTATAATCGAAAAAGAAGCCGGCGATGCGAAGGAAAAAAGAATTATTTCAGGTATATTCCAGAAACGTCTGAAGAAAGATATGAAATTAGGGTCGTGCGCCACAGTACTTTACACCCTGAACCAGAAATCGCCTGTCAGGATAACACAGCTTTATTACAAGAATCTATCCGTTAAATCTCCGTACAACACATACATTCATCATGGCCTGCCGCCAGGACCGATTTGCAGTCCCGGAAGAGATTCAATTGACGCGGTAATCAACCAGGTGGATACTCGTTATCTTTACTTTGTTTCCAGACACGATGGAACGCATGAATTCACAGCCACGCTGGAGGAACATCTGAAGGCGAAAGAAAAATGGGGTCAACCATGAATCTGAACCCGGATCTGTTGTCGGAAATACTCAAAATTTCTCTTTCAGGCGACGGAGATTTCGCAGAGGTTTTCTGCGAGCAATGCATTGTCAACAGGTTTGTTCTTGAGGACAGCAAGATTGAACGGGCAATTTCAGGCCTGGAAACCGGGGCCGGTCTGAGAATCTTCATAGGAGAACAGACAGTCTATGCTTATACAAACGATCTTTCTCCTGAGGGCATGAAAGAAGCCGCCCTTTCTATCAGGCAGGCAGGAAAGAAAACAGGCAGGGGCGATGTGAATTTAGGAAAAAAACGTTTTAATAAGCCTGAGATTCCAGAACCTCCATCGGAGTTTCCCACAGAAAAAAAAGCAGGGATCCTAAAAGAAGTTGACCGATCTGCAAGGACGGTCGACCGGAGAATTGTTCAGGTGACAGGAATCTGTTCCGACAGAGTACAGGACGTGCTGATTGCAAATTCCGATGGTCTTTTTGTACAAGACAGGCGTATCAACATTGCTTTTTATGTGAACGTTATTGCCGCAGATGCGGGCGTTATACAGACAGGCAGGGAGACAATCGGCAATATGGCAGGATATGAAATTTTCAAAAGTAATTCGCCTGTTTCTGCCGCGGAAACTGCCGCCAGACGGGCAATCAGGGTGCTTGAGGCAAAACGTGTTAAGGGTGGAACAATGCCTGTTGTTTTGGCAGGAGAAGCAGGCGGCACAATGATTCACGAAGCAGTAGGACACGGACTTGAAGCTGACTTGGTTCAGAAAAAACTTTCAAAATATGCAGGGTGTATCGGACAGCAGATCGCCAGCCAGGCGGTGACGGTTATCGACGATGCAACCCTGCCGGGAAACAACGGCTCTTTTGGTTTTGACGATGAAGGTACTGCGGCTAAAAGAAAAGTTCTGGTTGAAAATGGTATTTTGCGGGGGTTTATGTATGATATCCTGACAGCAAGAACGGAAAACAGGGATTCCACGGGAAACGGCAGAAGGCAGTCGTACATGTTCAGACCGATTCCCAGGATGACAAATACTTATATAGCACCCGGCAAAAGCAGACCGGAGCAGATAATACGTTCTGTTTCAAATGGATTACTGGTTAAAAGAATGGGTGGGGGACAGGTAAACACCGTCAACGGAGATTTTGTATTTGAAGTTAATGACGGCATGTTGATTGAAAAGGGCGAAGTAAAAGAAACCGTGCGCGGTGCCACCCTGACCGGAAACGGAATGGATGTTCTAAAGAAAATCTCCGCTGTTGCGGATGACCTTAGGTTTATTCCCGGCACCTGCGGGAAAGACGGACAGGGAGTCCCTGTTTCCGATGCCCAGCCGACTCTCCTGATTGACGCAATAATCGTCGGTTAAAAGTAGGGACAGTCACCTACTTATTTTGATAAAACCGCTTGTTTTTTAAGCATAAATTTAAAATATTTTGAAAAAATAAGACATATAACCCTTCCGATAAAAATCGGGAAATCCATCTAAAACCTTAACTGCACCAATATTATTTTAATAAATAAGTAGGTGACTGTCCCTACTTTTTGTTGACAATATTAAAGTTATGTGGTAATATAAATATACAGGTATAGACAGGCGCTATATTACACAAAATTGAAAAAATGGCCAGAATAGGATATAGTCTAATAATTATAGCTGCAGCTATGGTATTCGGCGCAGTAATTTCCCGTCTTGTATATGCTCCCAGGCCTCTTATTGTTGAGGCAAAAACATTCGTGGAAATTGCAGATACCATTTTGTTTTTCGTTATCGCTTTAACCCTGCTGAATATACTTAAAGCCTTAAAGAAAAAATCCTGACGAAATAAGGAGGAACAGGGAAAATGAAGAAATTAGCGAAGGTGGCAGTTATAGCCGGTTTGGTATGCTGGCTTGTTGGAATTGTTTCCCGTCTGACAATGATGCCTATTGCCAGCCTGGAATCACGGGCATTTGCCGGTTGCGCAGCGCTTTGTTTCCTTTTTGCAATTGCTGCTGCGGTAAACTACGAGAAATAGCAGGTTAGTTCAGTAACGAAAGAACAGGCAGAAAAATTTTGAAATTTAAAACCCTGATAGCAGTGCTGTTTTTAACTGTTCCGGCATTCTGCGCTGAGGA
>Ga0172362_10002775_pt1 | contig 15156 bp, 12 predicted proteins | sample LakKivs1_kivu2a2_FD_114534 | JGI IMG/M metagenome (GOLD analysis project Ga0172362, IMG submission 114534) | Sediment microbial communities from Lake Kivu, Rwanda - Sediment s1_kivu2a2 | ecosystem: Environmental > Aquatic > Freshwater > Lake > Sediment | place: Rwanda: Western Province, Lake...
AAGACCTTCGTGATCGCCGCCGTCAACGTCGTCTTACCATGGTCTATGTGCCCGATCGTCCCTATGTTAACGTGCGGCTTCGTCCTCGCAAACCTTTCCTTTGCCATCTCTTTTACCTCCTCGCTTCATCGAAGGGAATCCTCCCTTCTATTCTGGCCACTATCTCTTTCTGAACTTCAGGCGGGGTCTGCTCGTATCTGAAGAATTCCAGCGAGAATGCGCCCCGACCCTGAGTGATCGTTCTCAGCACTGTGGCGTAACCGAACATCTCTGCCAGGGGAACAAAAGCTCTGATAACTCTGGAGCCGCCTTTGAGTTCCATAGCCTCTACCCGACCTCTTCTGGCGTTTATATCTCCAACAAGTCCGCCAACGTAGTCATCAGGAGTTACAATTTCCAGTTTCATAATGGGCTCGAGAATTACCGGTACAGCCTTAGTTCCTGCCTCTTTAAAAGCCATTGAGGCGGCAATTTTATAGGCAATTGCCACCGAGTCCACTTCATGATAGCTGCCATTAACCAGCGTGACTTTGAGGTCAGTTATCGGAAATCCGGCTACCAATCCGGCTTCCATTGCTTCCCTGACTCCCTTCTCTATCTCAGAGATGAATTCAATCGGAACAGTTCCGGGCTTAAGCTGATTAATGAATTCAAACCCTTTGCCCCGTTCCAGAGGTGCGATCTTGATCACACAATGACCGTACTGTCCTTTGCCTCCGACCTGCCGCGTAAATTTTCCTTCGCCTTCAGCCTCACCCGTTATCGTTTCCTTATAAGCTACCTGAGGCCTTCCGAGCCGGGCCTGAATTCCGAATTCCCGGGCTAAACGATCCATTATTATTTCCAGATGGAGTTCACCCATTCCCTGGGCCAGTGTCTGACCGGTCATCTGATCCTGGACAATTCTAAAAGTAGGATCTTCAGCCATAAATCTTTCCAGAGCACTGGATAGCTTCTGATGATCAGCTTTGGTTTTTGGCTCGATGGTGGCTGAGACCACAGGTTCAGGGAAAGTGGGCGGTTCAAGCAGAATCGGTCGACTCTTAAGACACAATGTATCCCCGGTGGACAGAGTCTTCATCCCGCCAAGAGCACCGATGTCTCCAGCAAAAACCTCATTAATCTCCTTCCGCTTATTGGCATGCATTTCCAGCAAGCGCGTCACCCTCTCTTCGCGGTCTTTAGTGGCGTTATATACCGAAGTTCCGGTCTTGAGCTTACCAGAATAAACCCGGAAATATGCCAGATTACCCAGAAAAGGGTCGTTCATAATCTTAAAAATCAGGGCACAGAAATGTTCGTTATCAGCTGATTTTCTTGTTTCCTCCTGATGAGTTCGCGGATGATAACCCTTTATCGGCGGAATATCCGCAGGCGAAGGCAGATAACCAACAATGGCATCCAGCAGAAGATGAACCCCTTTATTCCTGAAAGAAGCACCGAAAACCACAGGGAAAAACCTTAGTTCCACTGTCCCTTTTCGGATAGCCTTTTTAATTTCTTCAGATGAAATTTGCTCTTCATCAAGGTATTTCCTCATCAGTTCATCATCAACTTCACTAAGGACTTCAAGCATTTCTCTTCTACGGAGTTCTACTTCTTCTCTTAACTCTTCAGAAACGGGCTTAACCTCAAAATCAGTTCCGAGAAGTTCGCTTCTCCAGACAATTTCTTTTTTCTCCACGAGGTCGACGACTCCCTGGAATTTATCTTCAACCCCGACTGGAATCTGAATCGGTAGAGGCCGAGCGCCCAGACGGGTACGGATTTCGGCCACAGCTCTTTTCGGGTCAGCACCTAATCTGTCCATTTTATTCACATAAACTATCCGGGGCACCCGGTACTTATCCGCCTGCCTCCAGACCGTCTCGGACTGGGATTCCACGCCCCCAACTGCGCACAGGATGATTATAGCTCCGTCCAGGACTCGCAGTGACCGCTCTACTTCAGCGGTAAAATCGACGTGTCCGGGTGTGTCGATTATGTTTATTCTGTGGTTCCGCCAGTAACAGGTAGTGGCAGCAGCGGTTATGGTAATGCCGCGTTCCTGTTCTTGAACCATCCAGTCCATAACGGCAGTGCCCTCATCAACTTCTCCCATCTTGTAAGTGATCCCTGTAAAGTACAGAATTCGCTCCGTGGTTGTAGTCTTCCCCGCATCGATATGAGCCATGAAGCCAATGTTCCTGACTCTTTCGATCGGGCACGACCGCATGAACTCTTTTCTCCATATATGAATAAAAATTCTAAATTTATTGACTTCTTTATCAGTTTATGGATTACCATCTATAATGAGCAAAAGCCCGGTTTGATTCGGCCATTTTATGAATATCTTCTTTCTTTTTTACGGCTCCGCCCTTATTTCCCAGCGCATCAAGAATCTCTGCGGCCAATTTTTCTTCCATGCTCTTGCCACTTCTTTCCTTGGCGTACTTCACCAGCCAGCGCATACCAAGAGAAATAGACCTCTGTTCCGGAACTTCTACCGGAACCTGGTAGGTGGCTCCGCCGACTCTTCTGGACTTTGTTTCCAGTAAGGGCCTGACATTCTCGATAGCTTTTTCCAGGACTTTTAAAGGATCTTCCTTGGCCTTGCGCTTTAAAAGCTCAAGAGTTTGATAGACAATCTTTTCGGCGACGCTTTTTTTACCTTTCCGCAGAACCAGAGCGACGAGCTTCCCAACCAGCGATGAATTATAAACCGGGTCCGGTTGCGGCTTCCGCTTCCTGACAATTCCACGTCTGGGCATCTCTATACTCCTCGGTCAACTTACTTCCCCGGAGCCTTTTTCTCCTTTGGTTTCTTGGCACCATATCTGGAGCGGCCTTTGAACCTCTCTTGAACTCCTTCAGCGTCAAGAGTACCACGAATGATGTGATATCTAACTCCTGGCAGGTCTTTGACTCTTCCGCCTCTGATCAAAACTATGGAATGCTCCTGCAGATTGTGTCCAATGCCAGGAATATAGGCAGTAACTTCAATATTATTAGTCAACCTTACCCTGGCAACTTTCCTTAACGCGGAGTTAGGCTTTTTGGGCGTAGTGGTAAAAACTCTGACACAGACTCCTCTCTTCTGGGGACAGGCATCAAGAGCTGGCGCTTTGCTCTTATATTTTTTCAGGATTCTGCCCTTTCGCACCAGTTGGTTGACAGTTGGCACTTAAAATTCTCCTCTAAAAATTAAAAAAAATTATATATTTCTCTTCTTCCAGGACGAAATTCCCGGAAGATGTAAGTGCTTGAAGAATAGCAAAAACAGCCTTGATTGTCAAGAAAATTACAGGCTATTTTGCTTTTTTTAACTCTAATTTTGGACCTGAGCTTCTGCTTCTTTCTCGGCTTTCTCCACCAGGTGTTCTTTAAGGATGACATTCCGGTAATATCTGAAACCGGTTCCTGCGGGAATCAACCGGCCCATGATTATGTTTTCTTTGAGCTTTCTCAGGTAGTCAATTTTGCCATAAAGAGCCGCTTCAGTAAGAACTCTCGTGGTTTCCTGGAAAGAGGCAGCAGCGATGAAGCTGTCCGTGCTCAAGGCACTCTTCGTGATGCCCAAAAGCAAGGGTCTGGCTTTAGCCGGTTTGCTGCCTTTCTTGATTACCTTTTCATTTTCTTCCTGGAATTTGAACTTATCCACCTGTTCATCAACCAGAAATTCCGTGTCTCCTACTTCCTCAATCTTAATCCAGCGGAGCATCTGCCTGATGATAATCTCAATGTGTTTGTCGTTAATGGTCACGCCCTGGAGGCGATATACTTCCTGAATTTCTCTCAACAGGTATTCTGCCAGTTCTTTCTCACCCAGAACCTTAAGGATATCATGTGGATTGATCGGTCCATCCATAAGCGGAGTGCCAGCTTTGATTCTCTCGCTGTCGGAAACCAGCAGGTGGGCACTCTTGGGAACGAGGTATTCCTTGCCTCCACCCCTCTCACTCTTGACAACTACTCTTCTGGACCCCCTCAGCAGATCGCCAATCTGAACTGCGCCATCGATTTCAGAAATGACAGCAGGATTCTTGGGCCTTCTGGCCTCAAATAGCTCCTCGGCTCTCGGTAAGCCACCAGTAATGTCTTTGGTTCTGGCAACTTCTCTTGGAATCTTGGCCAGAATGTCGCCAGCATAAACTTCTTCCCGGTCTTTTACTTCCAGATTGGCACCCTTGGGCAAGAAATACCTTTTCTTGACTACCGGATCGCCTTTATCATCCTTGTGCTTTGGGTCGATAATCTCAATCATGGGCTGGAATTTTTCATCCTTGGGGTCGGTGACAACCTGAGTAATCAGCCCGGTGAAATCATCTCTTATTTCCTCCATACTCACACCGAGAACCACATCCTTGAGCCTGACCCTTCCAGATTCTTCGGTTAAAATGAAGGTGCTGAATGGATCCCATTCGGCAAATTCCTGCCTGGCTTTAACTGCTTCGCCGTCTTTTAACAGGACTTTTGCTCCGTATGGAACCTGATAATGTTCAATCTCCCGTCCGCGATGATCCAGGATGGCGATGCTGGCATTGCGGTTAACTACGACCAGGGCGCCTTCCCTGTTGATTACCCAGCTGAGATTATTGAACTTGACCACCCCATCATTCTTGGCTTCCAGTCTGGATTTTTCAGCCCCGCGCATAGCAATACCGCCCACGTGGAAAGTCCTCATCGTGAGCTGAGTTCCAGGTTCACCGATTGATTGTGCGGCAATTATACCCACAGCTTCACCCAGGTCCACCATCCGCCCGGTGGCCATGTCGCGGCCGTAGCACAACTGGCAGACTCCTCGCCTGGATTCGCAGGTCAGAAGAGACCGGATCTTGACCCGTTCGATACCGAGGTTCTGGATTTTTTCAGCCGTCTCTTCAGTTACTTCCTGGTTCATATCAATGATTATTTCACCGGTATCCGGATGGACGATTCTTTCCAGAGAAATTCTTCCCACTATCCGGTCAATAAAAGGCTCAATGATTTCACCGTTCTCAACGATGGCGCTGACATTGACGCCCTTTAGTGTTCCACAATCATGCTGGTCGACGATGACTTCCTGAGCCACATCCACCAGTTTCCGGGTCAGATAGCCCGAATTGGCAGTCTTAAGAGCAGTATCAGCCAGACCTTTCCTGGCTCCGTGAGTGGAGATAAAATACTGCAGCACATTTAAACCTTCGCGAAGGTTGGATGTGATCGGAGTTTCAATAATTTCACCCGATGGCTTGCTCATCAAGCCTCTCATGGCTGCCAGCTGGCGAATCTGTTGTTTATTGCCTCTGGAACCAGAGTCAGCCATGACAAAAAGTGGATTCAAAATCTTCTCTTCAAAGCTTGCCTTTCTCATCCTTTCCATCATGGCGTTTGTAACCTTGTCAGTGACGGATGTCCAGATTTCGACCGCCCGGTTAAATCTTTCGCCAGAGGAAATGGTTCCTTCCTGATAGAGCTTTTCTATGTCCTGGACTTCCTTTTCAGCCCTTTTTATTATGTCCTCTTTCTCCTTAGGAATCATAAAATCTTCAATACCCAGAGAAAAGCCGGCATAGGTGGCGTACTTGAAGCCGAGCTCTTTCATTTTATCCAGCATCTCTGTGGTTTTTTCCAGGCCAGACCTTAAATAGACATAATAAACAAGACTCTCCAGTCCTTTCTTCTTGAAAAGACCGTTGATAAAAGGCAAGCCCTTGGGCAGAACACCGTTGAAAATGATTCTGCCAGGAGTGGTTTCGATAAGTTCATTTTTCAGATTGCTTACCGGACAGCTGACCACGGCCTGGTCATCATAGAAAGTCTTGAGGTTCATGAACGGTCCGGAATAACGGACTTTGATCAAGCTGTGCAGGCTTATTTCTTTTGCTTCATAAGCCAGCAGGGCTTCCTCAAAAGTAGCGAAGATTCTGCCCTCGCCTTTCTCGTGTCCCAGTTCGAGGGTCAGATAATAACAGCCCAGGACCATATCCTGACTCGGAATGGCCAGGGGCCGACCATGGGCGGGCGAAAGAATATTGTTGGAAGAAAGCATCAGGGTGTTAGCTTCAACCTGGGCTTCCACCGAAAGCGGTACATGCACAGCCATCTGATCGCCGTCGAAGTCAGCATTGAAAGCAGCGCAGACCAAAGGATGAATCTGGATAGCTTTGCCTTCGATCAGGATTGGCTCAAAGGCCTGGACGCCCAGCCGGTGAAGAGTCGGCGCTCTGTTCAGCAAAACGGGGTGTTCGCGGACTACTTCTTCAAGGCAATCCCAGACTTCGGGTTTTTCCTGTTCATGCCATTCTCGAGCGATCTTAACTGATGGAACCAGGCCTTCCTTTTCCAGTTTGTGGAAAATGAACGGCTTGAAAAGCTCAAGGGCCATTTTCTTTGGCAAGCCACACTGATTCAGTCTTAGCTCAGGCCCGACCACGATCACTGAACGGCCCGAATAATCAACTCGCTTTCCCAGAAGATTCTGCCGGAATCTTCCCTGCTTGCCTCTAAGAGCTTCACTCAACGACTTAAGCGGACGACGGTTAGCTCCCAGATGAACCCGGCCGCGGCGGCCGTTATCGAACAAAGCATCAACCGCTTCCTGAAGCATTCTTTTTTCATTCCGGATGATTAATTCAGGAGCTTTAAGCTCGATGAGCTTCTTCAGACGGTTATTCCGGTTAATCACCCGGCGATAAAGGTCATTGAGGTCAGAAGTGGCAAATCTTCCGCCATCGAGTCTGACCAGCGGTCTTAAATCGGGCGGGATAACCGGAATCACATCCAGAATCATCCATTCGGGTCTATTGCCTGACTTTTTCAGGCCCTTAAAAACTCTCAACCTCTTGGCATAACGCAATTTCTTCTGCTGAGAAGACTCCTTTTTCATTGCCCGTCGCAATTTTTCAGTTTCTTTATCAATGTCAATCTTTTCCAGCAGCTTCTTGATAGCTTCTGCGCCCATTCCGGTTTCAAAGCGATTGCCATATTTTTCTCTGGCTTCGCGGTACTCCTCTTCATCAAGCAGTTGCTTTTCCTTGAGATTTGTATCTCCGGAATTGACCACGATATAAGACTCAAAGTAAAGAACCTTCTCCAGTTCCTTAATAGTCATATCAAGGATTAATCCGATCCGGCTGGGCGGGCTCTTGAAAAACCAGATATGAGCTACGGGTGAGGCCAGCTGAATATGACCCATTCTTTCGCGGCGGACCTTGGATTTGGTTACTTCAACTCCGCACCGCTCGCAGATGATGCCCTTATATTTCATTCGCTTATACTTGCCGCAGAGGCATTCATAATCGTTGATCGGGCCAAAAATTTTGGCGCAGAACAGACCGTCTTTTTCTGGCTTAAAAGTCCGGTAGTTGATGGTCTCGGGCTTGGTAACTTCTCCCCACGACCAGCTCTTTATTTTCTCAGGAGAGGCAATGCTGATTCTGACCCGGTCAAAGTCGATTTTAGGTCTTGGGCTTAAAGATTGCCTTATCTCCATTATGATTCTCCTTTGGCTGCCTGAGATAAAGAAATACCCCAGGGCAGCCTTTCTTCTTTTTCACCCTTAAGCAATTCAATGTTCAGACACAGGCCCTGAAGCTCTCTGATCAAAACATTTACCGATTCAGGTAAACCCGGCTGAAAATCGAAATCGCCTTTAACGATGGCTTCATAGATCTTAGCCCGGCCTTCGACATCATCTGATTTAACCGTGAGGATTTCCTGAAGGGTGTAAGCAGCCCCATAAGCCTCCAGAGCCCAGACTTCCATTTCACCAAACCTCTGACCGCCAAACTGAGCCTTGCCGCCAAGAGGCTGCTGGGTAATAAGAGAATACGGGCCTGTCGACCTGGCATGAATTTTATCATCGACAAGATGATAGAGCTTCATCATGTAGATATAACCCACAGTTACTTCCTGGTCGAACGGTTCACCGGTCAAACCATCATGAAGACGAATTTTGCCGGATTCTGGAAGTCCAGCTTTCTTGAGCAAACTCTTTATTTCGTCTTCTTTGGCTCCATCAAAAACCGCAGAAGATAACCACATGTTCAGCTTCCTCGCTGCCCAGGCAGCATGAGTTTCCAGAATCTGACCCAGATTCATACGGGAAGGAACACCGAGCGGGTTAAGGACTATGTCGACCGGAGTGCCATCCGGTAACCGGGGCATATCCTCTTCAGGCACTATCTTGGCAATAACGCCCTTATTGCCGTGCCGACCGGACATTTTATCGCCAACCGACAACCTTCTTTTCATGGCGATAAAGACTTTTATTGCCTGAATAACGCCGGGTGCCAGCTCGTCGCCTTTCCTTAAAGCGTCAACTTTTTCTTTGTAGACTGCTTTCAAGGCTTCAACCTGGCGCTTGACTTTACGGTCAAGATCTCTTATTTTCTCGTCTCTTTCAGCCTCAGCAGGCAGTTTGAGGTCTTCCAGATCCTTCAAGTCTTTGAACTCAATTATCTCCAGAACTTTTTCAGTGAGTTTGGTACCTTTTTCTATTATGCGGCCATTGATTTTAGCGTTTCTTCCAACAACCTCGCCCTTAATCAGATTCTTGATTCTCCGCCACTTCTCCTTTTCCAGAATGCTGATCTCGTCTTCCAGGTTCCTCTTCATCTTGGTGATTTCTTCCTTTTCAATCACCTTAGCTCTTTCGTTCTTATCCTGACCGCGACGGGTAAAAATGCGAACATCTATAACAGTCCCTTCCACTCCGGGAGGACAATAGAGTGAAGCGTCCTTGACGTCCAGCGCCTTCTCGCCAAAAATCGCTTTCAGCAACTTCTCTTCAGGAGATAACTGAGTTTCTCCTTTGGGAGCAACTTTCCCGACAAGTATGTCTCCCGGTTTAACATAAGCACCAATTCTTACTATGCCATTCTCATCCAGATTGCGAAGTAAGTTCTCTGAAACATTGGGTATATCTCTGGTTATTTCTTCCGGTCCAAGTTTTGTGTCACGAGCCTCGATCAGCTCTTCAACGATATGAATTGAAGTGAAAACATCTTCTTTGATTAACCTCTCGCTGACAATGATTGCATCCTCATAATTGTAACCCCGCCAGGACATAAAGGCACAAAGGACGTTTCTCCCGAGAGCCAGCTCTCCCCTATCTGTGCAGGAGCCATCAGCCAGTATCTGACCTTTAACTACCCTGTCGCCTTTTTTTACTATCGGTCTCTGGTTAATACAGGTGTTCTGATTGGTTCTTAGAAACTTGGTCAGAAGATAAAGGTCTGTTCCCAGCTCATTAAGGTTATTTTCTTTTTCATCAACCCTGATTATAATTCGCTGGGCATCAACAAACTCCACGGTTCCCGAGCGGCGGCAAACCACGACATCACCAGAACCTTTGGCCACGATATGCTCAATCCCGGTACCAATCAGCGGCGCTTCAGGTTTAAGCAGAGGAACCGCCTGGCGCTGCATGTTAGACCCCATCAGAGCCCGGTTAGCATCGTCATGCTCAAGAAAGGGAATCAGAGCCGCTGATAAAGATACAAGCTGTTTGGGCGAGACATCCATAAAATCAATTTCTTCCCGGGGAAGAATCTTAAAATTGCCCTGGTCGCGAGCGCTGACATAATCCTGTTTGATATAGCCTCGAGCATCTACCTCGACATTGGCCTGGGCGATTCTATAGTTTTCTTCTTCCCAGGCGGTCAGATAGAAGATGTGAGGCTCATAAATTGGTAGGTTCCTTCCTTTTTGCTCTTTAAGATTGTCAACAACCCTTTCAATCTCTTCTTTTCTGACCAGCTGGCCGGGACGATAATTCGTGACTCCAGGATGAATAATCCTGACATAATCAACAACCCGGCCTTTTTCAACCTTTCTATACGGAGTTTCAATAAAACCATATTCGTTTACTCTGGCAAAACAGCTCAGAGATGATATCAAGCCAATGTTAGGTCCTTCCGGTGTCTCAATCGGGCAGATTCTTCCATAATGAGAAGTCTGAATATCTCTGACTTCAAACCCAGCTCTTTCCCGGCTCAAGCCTCCTGGACCAAGGGCGCTCAGTCTTCTTTTGTGGGTGAGTTCAGCCAGGGTATTGATCTGGTCCATGAACTGAGAAAGCTGGGAACTTCCAAAGAATTCTTTAAGAGCAGCAATAACTGGCTTGGAATTAATCAAATCCTGAGGCATGGCTGAGGAGAGGTCTGAGCTAATGGTCATTTTCTCTTTAATCGTCCGTTCCATTCTGGTCAGACCGATGCGAAAAGCATTTTCCATCAGTTCGCCAACAGGCCTGACTCGACGGTTGCCCAGATGGTCGATGTCGTCGACTGTGCCCTGGCCATTTCTCAGGTTGAGCAGATATCTGATGACGCGGACATAATCTTCTTTGGCCAGAATCCGGTCACTCAGGTCTTCGGGAGCAGACTTCTTCTCAGACTCAACGATAAAATCTCTGGCGCCGCTTTCCAGACCGAGTTTAATGTTAAACTTCAGTCTGCCTATCCGGGAAAAATTAAACTTCAGGGGGTTAAAGAACATATTATCAAAAAGGGCTTTAGCGCTTTCGTCGGTATGAGGTTCTCCAGGTCTCAGCTTTTTATAAATTTCACCAAGAGCCTGATGGCTGTCTTTTTTAAGGTCTTTCTTTAGAGTATTCAGGATCATCTGAGCAGCTTCATCTTCTTCAGGGAAAAAGACCTCAAACGGTTCGCCTTTGGAAATCAGATATTCCAGCTGTTCAGAAGTAAGCTCTTCGTTAACTTTAACTTTGCCTTTCACATTGACCAGAGAATAAGCCCCTTTTAGATCCTGCTCGGAAGCCCTTACCTTTTCTATTTTCTTTTCCTTTAATTTCCTGAGAACTTCCTCATCGATTCTTGTCCCGGCTTTAACCACTGGCGCTCTGGATCTATCCTGGGCGTAGACATCTTCCCTGACAATTCTGCCCAGGAGGCTGTCTTTAACTCTCCAGAACAGGTGGCCATCCTGCGGGATCCCCTCATATGCTCTGTAGAATTGTTTTATAATCTCTTCATCCGAGCTGAACCCAAGGGCGCGGAGAAAGACCGTAGCCAGAAACTTCTTCTTGCGGTCCAGACGGACCCAGAGGATGTTTTTGCTATCATTTTCAAATTCTACCCAGGCTCCGCGGTAAGGAATGATTTTACCGATGAACTGCCCTTTCATTTCACCGGGTCTGAAAAAGACACCCGGAGACCTCTGCAATTGACTGACCACAACTCGTTCAACTCCATTAAAGATAAAAGTTCCCTTTTCAGTCATCAGCGGGATGTTTCCAAAATAGACTTCCTGCTGTTTAATATGTTTTAGCCTTTTGGTTTTGGTCGCCGGGTCTTTTTCCCAGGCAACAAGCTGGACCTTCAGCCTCAACGGAGCTTCATAGGTATAGCCTTTCTGAATGCATTCAAGAGGGCTATACTTTATTTTTAAATCAACTCTATCACCGCAGTAATCACAGAGAGGCAATTCTATTTTTTTGCTCTCACCACAATATGGGCAAACCTGCTTTTCACTTAAAGCCACTTCAGACGGAAGCAAAACGCCGCAGGACAGGCAGCGAGGCCTGGCGTTATCCACGCCTTTAAGCCGGCCGCATTCACACTCCCAATCACCGATCGTGTAACTCAGAAACTGCAACTCAGTCGTTTCTTTAAAATCGGCAATAGGAAAAACATCTTTAAATGCTGCCTGGAGGCCGACATCTTTCCTTTCCTCTGGCAGAAGATCCATTTGCAAGAATTCGTCATAAGACTTCTTCTGAATTTCAAGAAGGTCGGGCAGGGCAAAAACTGTCCTGATCTTAGAATAATCGACCCTCTCTCGATAAAAATTTTTTTGTTGATCAAGCATTTTAGCTCTCTAAGGAAAGAGTTTAAAAATTAATATTTTTTTTATCATTAATAAATTTAATTTCTGAGCCAAGTTTATTGTATTTCGACTGCGGCCCCGACTTCAGAGAATTTGGCTTTAATGGCATTAGCCTCTTCTTTGCTGATATTTTCTTTCAAAAGCTTGGGCACGCCGTCAACAAAGTCCTTAGCTTCTTTCAGACCAAGATTGGTGACTTCGCGAACTACTTTGATCACCTGAATCTTTTGACTGCCCACATCTTTGAGAATTACATTGAAAGAAGTCTTTTCCTCAGCAGCCTTGGCTTCGGCTTGAGGAGCCGCGCCTCCTGCCATTACCACCGGTGCAGCCATGGCAGCACTGATACCATAACGGGTTTCAAACTCTTTGATGTAGTCAACGAGTTCTAAAACTGTCAGGTTGTCCAGATGAGCGAAAAACTGTTCTTTGGTGAGTTTTTCTTGTTTTTGCATTTTGTCTTCTCTCCTTTACTTGAGCTTAGTTCAAGGGATATTCCCTCAACTCTCTTTTTTTTGCTTGAGCAAACTCAACAATCTGCCCAGGTTAGCCAGGGAAGCTTGCCAAGTCCTCAAGAACTGATTTAACGGGTATGACATTGAATACCCGATTCTGGCTATAAGATCAGTCTTGGAATTAACTTTGATTACTTCATTGAACATCTCCGGCGCCAACGGGTGTCCCTCAACCACACCCGTCTTGATCTCCAGGACCTTGCCCTGTTCAGAAAAATCCTTTAAGGCCTTGGCCAGGCCAATGGGGTCTTTATCCGAAAAAGCTATGGCTGTATTTTTCTGAAAATAGGGCTTGAGCTCAGGGAATCTCTGACCGACTGCCCGAAGTGCCAGCCTGTTCTTAACGACCTTGAGCTTAAAATTATTACGCTTTAGAGCTTTTCTCAGCTCGACCATTTTCCAGACCGGCATCTGCTTGTAATCAACTAAATAACAGGTATTGTTCTGACTCAAAGCTTCTTCCAGTTCCTTAACGATTTTGAATTTGGTCTCTTTTTTCACTGTCTGACTCCTATTGCTCCAGAACTTCTTCTGAAATCTTAAAAGATGGTCCCATCGTGGATGAGATGAACATCGACCTTACATACTTGCCTTTGGCTGCGGGTGGTCTGGCCTGAATCACAGCCTGGATAAAAGCTTTGACATTCTCAACCAGCTTTTCCTCGGGGAAAGAAACTTTGCCAACTGAAGCGTGCACAATTCCAGCCTTGTCCACCCTGAACTCAATCTTACCGGCCTTTGTTTCCTCCACTGCCTTTTTGATATCAAAAGTGACTGTGCCTGCTTTCGGGTTAGGCATCAAGCCTTTCGTTCCCAGAATCCGGCCCAGTTTGCCAACGCTTCTCATTATATCCGGAGTGGCAATGACGACATCAAAATCAATCCAGCCAGAGGAGATTTTCTCGATCAGGTTTTCTCCTCCAACATAATCAGCACCAGCCTCTTCTGCCTCTTTTATCTTCTCGCCTGAAGCAATTACGCATATCTTCTTGGTCTTTCCCGTGCCGTGTGGCAGGACGATGGTGCCTCTTACCATCTGGTCGGAATATTTCGGGTTCACACCGAGACGAACAGCCATGTCAACTGACTCATCGAATTTGGCATAGTTGGCTTTCTTAACCAGACCCACTGCTTCCTCGATATTATACTCTCTTGTTTCCTCTTTTAGACTTCTGGCCTTAAGATAATTTTTCCCGCGTTTACTCACTGACAATCTCCAATCCCATATTTTGAGCAGTTCCTTCTATGGAACGAATGGCAGCTTCCAGGTCGTCGGTGTTCAGGTCTGGAAGCTTGATCCTGGCAATTTCTTCAATCTGTTTTCTCGTAACCTTGCCAACTTTCTCTTTGTTAGGAGAGCCCGAACCCTTGGCGATTCCAGCTGCCTTTTTCAGCAGGAACGAGGCGGGCGGAGTCTTTATGACGAAACTAAAGCTGCGGTCTTTATAAACCGTAACCAGGACCGGAACAACAGTACCCTCTTCCATGCCTTTAGTGCGATCGTTAAATTGACGGACAAAATCCATCAGGTTTATGCCGTGAGGAGCCAGTGAAGGCCCGACTGGCGGAGCCGGGCTTGCCTGTCCGGCCAATATCTGGAGCTTGACTTTGGCTACAACTTCCTTAGACATTAATTCCTCCTAAATTTTCTCCACCTGCAGGAATTCAAGTTCCACCGGAGTGGAGCGTCCAAAGATGGTGACCATCACCTTGAGTGTATTGCGTTCGTGGTTAACTTCCTCAACGATGCCGTTGAAATTATAAAAAGGCCCATCGATGATTCTGACCGCCTCACCCTTTTCAAAAGTATGTTTTGGTTTGGGCTTTTCTGAGGTAACTTCCATATGATGAATGATTTTGTTGACCTCTTCAGAGCTCAATGGAGTTGGCTTCCTTCCCGAGCCGACAAAACCCGTAACTTTGGGAATCTGCCTGATCATCAACCAGATTTCGTCAGTCATTTCCATCTCAACCAGGATATAGCCAGGATAAGGCTTTTTAGTGGTCACCACTTTTTTGCCCCCGCGAATTTCGACTACGTCTTCGGTCGGGATGACAATCTGGCCAACTTGATCTTCGAGCTTCATTTCGTTCGCTTTGAGGTGAATAGACTCAGCCACAAAGTTCTCAAAGCCTGAGTAGGTGTGAATTACATACCAGTTCTTGGCCATTTAAATCTCTACTTTATCCTAAGAATGTTTTAATCTGGGCTATTAGCCAGGAAAAAATTACATCTATAAAGAAAAGATAAAAACCGAAGAAAAAGATAGCTATGATCACAATGACAGTTGTTCCATAGATTTCATTCTTTACCGGCCAGGTCACTTTCTTCAGTTCTGACCTGACGTCTTTCAAAAAATTAACAAATCGTTTGTACCAGGGTAATTTTCCGTTCATCTTAGTTATCGCCTCTTATCTTCCCTTAACTGGCGGGTGAGGCAGGACTCGAACCCGCAGCCTGCGGTTTTGGAGACCGCTGCTCTAGCCAGTTGAGCTACTCACCCTCAGTTTATTCAGCACTACTTGACTTCTTTATGCAGCGTGTGCTTTCGGCAGAAGGGACAAAACTTTTTTATCTCAAGTCTTTCAGTCTGCTTCTTCTTATTCCTGGTAGTAGTGTAATTCCTGCGTTTACAGTCTGAACACTGAAGAGTAATTATTTCTCTCATCTTTTGAAGTCCTCAATACAGAAAGACCTTTTAAAAACTACTCCAGGATTTCGGTGACTGTGCCGGCTCCGACTGTCCGTCCACCTTCTCTGATGGCAAAGCGCAGGCCTTTTTCCATGGCCACAGTGGTGATCAACTCCACCTCCACATTCTGGTTATCT
>Ga0172362_10002778_pt1 | contig 15145 bp, 13 predicted proteins | sample LakKivs1_kivu2a2_FD_114534 | JGI IMG/M metagenome (GOLD analysis project Ga0172362, IMG submission 114534) | Sediment microbial communities from Lake Kivu, Rwanda - Sediment s1_kivu2a2 | ecosystem: Environmental > Aquatic > Freshwater > Lake > Sediment | place: Rwanda: Western Province, Lake...
GCGACGCCTGGTAGTCGTGGTACGGGTCGTCGTGAATCCCGTCGCTCGAGCGGCAGGTCGGGACCTCGGCGCGACCCGGCAGCGCGGCGATGCGCGCGATGCCCTGCACGTCGGTGACACCCTTCCACACCGTCGCGCCGCCGCAGTCGTGGATCGCGACCTGCGCCCCGGCGACCGGCGCCGCGTTCGAGAGCCGCGTCACCCACACCAGCGAGCCGGCCTTCGCCCACTCGAAGTGCACCGCCATGTCGGTGACCAGAGCCGCCGCCGGCACGAAGAGCGGCTGCTTCTTCTCGAGCAGAGCCTCGCCGAGCCGCCGGCTCGCGATCTCGACGACGTAGAGCCCCGGCCTGGGAAGCGGAATGCCAACTACCTGGAAGTCGTTCCCCGACAGCTCGGGCAGCGTGAGCGAGCGCACCTCGTCGGTCTTCGGCGCACCCGCGAAGACCGACCTCTCGCGGCCCGCCGCGTCCACCTTGCGGAGCCACGCCAGAACGTCGCCGGCGCGGGTCGCGGGCAAATGGAGCAGGCTGCCGCCGACGCTCGACGGCGGCGCGGCAGCGCCCGGCGCGGTACGCGCCCCGATGCGCAGCTCCCTGGCACCCACGTCGGTGCCGAGGCTCCGGATGGTCACGGGCAGCGCAGGGTCCGCCGCCAGCTCGACGATCGCGAAGCGCGACGCGAACTTGGCGAGCGGCGGGTCGGCGCCGATCGCGACCTGCAGCGACGCAAGCTCACCGGCGTTCACCAGCGAGCGTCCGGCGTCGTCGGTGAGGTCCGCCGGCACCTCGAGGCGCAGCGTCGTCGACTCGGGGAACGGGCCCGGAAAAGAAATCTGTCCGACCGACTGCTCCGGCGAGTCGGGCACCTTCGCCGCGTAGGCCCTGCCGTCCGGCCCGACGAGGCGCACGCGGCTCGCGGCGGCCCACGGCACCTGCGCCGAGAAGCGCAGCACGATCGGGGTGAGCGGAATGCAGCCGGCGCGCGCGTTCTCGCGCTGGCAGCGCATCTCGGCGGTGAACGCCGGGCGCACGGTGTACTCGAAGGTCTGCTCTTCGGTCGTCGCGGCACCGTTCGGGGTGGTGATGCCCGCTCCCCAGACCAGACGAACCGTCGCCTGGTCGGGGAAGCGACGCTTCGCGGCGACGACGATCGCGTCCGGGCTCGCCGGGTCGACGTCCCAGCGCTCGAGGATTCGCGCGCGGTCGTCGCCCCCGACGATGCGCACACCGACGCGCTCGGCGATGCCGTCGATCGCGAGCGACGCGTTGCGCTCGACCGACTCCGCCGTCGCGGGAGCGTCGAGGCGCAGCAGGAAGGCCTGCTCGGCGTCGATCTCCTCGCCCGCCGACGGGTACGTGATCTGAACCGCGGGACCGCCGGTGGAGAACGTCGCGTCCGGCGCCAGCGGCAGCGGCCTCCCGGCGAGGTCGGCGAGGCCGGGACGCTGCGCGATCGAGCAGTCCAGGCCGCCCGGCAGGGTCTTCTGGAAGTCGTAGACCCAGCTGCGCGCATCCACCCAGCGACCTGCGCCCTGCACCGGGCAGGTGACGATCAGCGGATCGTCCGCGCTCCGCGGGTCGCCGTACGCGACCATCGGCGTCGCAAAGCGCGCGGCGACCTGGCGCACCTGCTTGACGGTGCCCTTCGGCGACAGCTCCACGATGCCGGGCGCCGGCAACGCCGCCGGAATCGGCGCGGCGCCGCCCGAGCGCCCCCCCGCGAGGATCGCGAGCGCAGCGAGGAGAACGGCGCGCGGAAGAAGGGACGCGCGTCGCACGACGCCCGATGGCGACGTCACGAGACGCAGACCCCCAACCCCGATCAGCGCTTCACGAGCGCGTCGCGGATCTCGCCGAGCAGCACCTCCTCGCGCGTCGGCGCGGGGGGTGCCGCGGGGGGCTCCTCCTTCTCGCGGCGCATCGAGTTGATGCCCTTCACCAGCGCGAAGATCGCGAGCGCCACGATCAGGAAATCGACGATCGTGTTGATGAAGACGCCGTACTTGAGGACGACGGCCGGCGCGACGTCGGTCTTCTCGCGCAGCGTGGCGCTCAGGTAGGAGAAATCCACGCCACCGAGCAGGAGCCCGATCGGGGGCATGATGACGTCGTTCACGAGCGACGTCACGATCTTGCCGAACGCGGCACCGATCACCACGCCGACCGCCAGGTCCATCGCGTTGCCCTTGACCGCGAACTCCTTGAACTCGTTGAGCATTCCCATGATTTCCCTCCCTCCGGGCCGAGCTCCCCGTGTTGCCCCCAGCCCGCGCCCTTCTGCTTCATCCGGGGCGAAGCCGCAAGGGCGCGGCGGCGCACGCGGCGATCGGCCCGTTCAGCGGCTCTGCCGATCGTCGGGCGCGAGCGCGCGCCGCAGCTCCTCGATCTCCGCCGGTGCGGGGTCGCGCAGGCGCCCGTAAAGCAGCACGACGCTGCCGTCCTCGAGCGCGAACGTCTCGGGACGGCGCACGAACGCCGCGCCCAGGCCGCGCCCCGCACGCAGCGCGTCGGCCGGCACCCCGATCACGCGCTGATCGGCGGGGCGGAGGTGGTACCCGGTCGGCTCCGACGTCACCACCACGCCGGCCTGCGCGAGCGCCCACGGGAAGCCGTCGCGCGCATCGACGTGGCTGACCGGGAGAATGCGGTCGCGCAGGTCGGGCAGCGACGGGTCGACCAGGTGCGCGTTGGCGAGCACCTCCTCGTTGAGCAGCTGCGAGCTCGACAGCACGTAGACGCGCTCGTGCCCCGCACGCGTCAGCGCATCGACCGTGCGCACCAGCCGCCCGACCTCGTCGAGGTCCGCGCGCACGACCGGCGGGTGGGCGACGCGTCCGAAGGCGAGCGCGGCCGGTCCGAGAGACGCCTGCACGCCCGGCACCAGCTGCACCGCGAAGTCGATCGCGAGCAGCACGAGCAGCGCCGGTGCGACGACGCGTCCCGCCGCGCGCACGCCGGCGAGCGTCGCGACCGCGACGGCGCCGAACGCCGCGAGCTGCGGCAGCACCAGGTACTCGTGGTGCGCAGCGAAGCCCTGCGTGCGGCCGAACAGCACGACGACGAGCAGCGTCTGCACGAGCAGCAGGCGTCCGAGCGGACGCGTCGCGGGATGGCGCAGCACGATCCCCGCGCCGATCGCGGCCAGCGCGATGCGCAGCCAGCCGAAGTCCCGCGGCAGGGCGCGGGCGGCGTCGACCAGCGGTGACGACCCGCGGTACGCCGCATAGATCCGCCGGTAGTCGGTACCGATCATGGCGAGAGCGCGCGCCCCGCTGACGAGCACCACGACGAGGAGTGCCCCGCCGGCGAGCAGTGCCACGCGCCGGAGTCCGGTGGCGAGCGGCACGCGAGCGCGCGCGCCGAGCCCCTGGCGCAGCACCTGCTCCGCCGCCAGCGCGAGCAGCAGCGCCAGCACGCCGTACGCGTACCAGCGCCGCAGCAGCACCAGCAGCGCGAGCGCCGCCGCCACCGCCGCGAGGCGCCGCGGCGGGATCTCGTCCAGCGGCTCGCGCAGCGCCCACCACACGAGCGGCACGAGGATGCAGCCGGCGACGTCGGGCAGGCCGATCAGGACAGGCAGCCACAGGCGCGGCGCCACGACGATGGACGCGACGGCGAGCGCGACACCGACCGGGAGCGCGCCGAGCGGGCGCAGGAAGGCGCGCTCCGTGAACGAGGCGATGCTCACCGCGGCGGCGACCCCGTAGAGCACGGCGATCGCGAGCACGTACACCAGACGCCCCTCGCCGAGGAGCAGCACCGCCGGGGCGAGCGGCAGCGCGACGAGCTGGTTGTAGTCGTCGCGCCGGATCGTGCGCAGCACGGTGGCGAGTGTGCCGAGCGGGTCGTGCGGCAGCCGCTCGGCGATCGCCAGGGTCTTCAGCCAGTACCCCGCCTGGTCCCAGAACGGGATGCTGCGCTCGGCGCTCGCGTACCACGCGACGAACGCCAGCACGGCGGCCATCGCGAGGCCGCCGCCGAGCCACGCCGCGCGCGCCGTCTCGGACCGCGCCGCGACCGCCGCGCGGACCGGCGCGCGGCGGCGGGCGCGCGGCTTCACGCGCATCCTCTGCTACGCACGGGGGTCGTGCGCTTCGCGGTCCGCACCTACCAGCCCGGAGACGAGGAGCAGATCCTCGCGCTGTTCAACCACGTGTTCGGGGCCGAACGCGGGCTGGCGCACTGGCGCTGGAAGTTCGCCGCCAACCCGGCGGGCACCCAGATCACGCTCGCGGTCACGGAGGACGGACGCATCGTCGGGCAGTTCGCCGGGCTGCCGGCCGATGCCGTGTCGCCGACCGGACCGTTCGTCCTCTCGCAGGGCATCGACCACATGGTCGACCCCGACTTCCAGAAGCAGGGTGTGTTCGCCGCCATGACGCGCCACTTCCTCCAGGCCTTCCTCCCGCCCGCACGCGACGTGGTGTTCTTCTCGTACCCTCTGGCACACAAGCACTCGATCGACCAGCGCATCTCGTCGGCGGCAGAGCTCGCGCACCCGGTGCGCGCACTCCGCTTCGACCTGTCGCGCCGCGACGCGTGGCGCGTCGACGGCGGATCGTGGCGCACGTGGCGCGACCGCGTGCGGTGCGTCCAGCGCCTTCCGTCCGGCGTCGACCGCTTCTGGGAGAGGTCGATCCGCCCGGAGGTCGGCGTCGCCATCGCGCGCGACCGCCGCTACCTGAACTGGCGCTACGCCGACTGCCCGGACGTCGAGTACGCGCTGCTCGTCGCCGAGAGCCGCGTGACCGGGCGAACGCACGGCGTCGCCGTGCTGCGCTTCGGCTGGCTCGCGGAGAGCGTGGCGCCGCTGTGCGAGCTCGTCGTGCCGGGCGCCAGTCGCGAGGTCCTGGCGCTCCTGCTCGGCGCCTGCCACGACCTCGCCCGCGAACGCGGACTCGCCGCCGTGCTCACGTGGATGCCGCGCGGAACGGTGCTGCACCCGGCCCTCCTCGACCTCGGCTACGCGGAGGAGGACACGCCCTTCCTCCTCACGCAGGTCGCCGACACGAACCTGCCGCGCGCCGCCGCGATGCGCGCGCGCTGGAGCTACTCGATGGGCGACGCCGACATCTACTGACGTCCGCACCGGCTTCGCCGACCACGAGGGATGGAACCGGCAGGACGTTCCATCCGACGGGCCGGTCGGCTCTGCCGACCACGAAGGACGCCCCCGCGGGCGGGCCCAGCTACCGGCGCGCACCGCGCGTGGTCTCGGCGAACGCCTCGACCCGCTCCGCGTCCGGCAGGTAGATGGCCCGGTACGCGGCGAGCCCGTCGCAGGCGCGCGCGTAGTCGTTGTAGACCAGCTGCGAGCCGTAGCAGGCGAGCGCTTCCTGCTTGACGGCCCAGGACGCCGTCACGTCGATCACGTGCGTCGGCACGACCGGAACCCAGCTCTCGTAGGCGAACGAGCGTGCCCGTCCGGGGCGCGACGCGAGCACGTCGAGCGTGACGCGCCCCGCGACGTGGTGGTCCGGGTGCATCTCCGGCGCCGCCGGGTGGTACACGACCGCGGGCTCGATCTCCGCGAGCACCGCGACCAGCTGAGCGCGCAGCCGCTCCGCGTCGGTGTGCTGGTCGTCGTGCCCCAGGAAGCGTGGCGCGCGTGCGCCGAGCACCGCGGCCGCGCGACGGCACTCCTCGCGCCGTCGCTCGACGTACCCCGCGGCGGGAAACAGCCCGCGCGGATCGCCCAGCTGGCCGTCGGTCGCGACCAGCAGGTGGACGGCGTCACCCCGGCGCGCGTGCAGCGCCAGCGTGGCGCCGCAGCCGATGGTCTCGTCGTCCGCGTGTGGCGCCACGACGAGCACCGGCCCCGCCGGTGGCTCGATCCAGGTCTCGGGATACGGCAGCGGCGCGTCCATGCCGCCGGGCTACCAGCCGCCCCGCCCGGGGTCGAGCGTGGACGTCGCACGATGCGTGCGCGCGTCGCAGCAGAACTCGCGGACGATCGTGTACGATCGCGTGCGTCGCCGGTTGCGCCGCCGCGAACGGGGATGCTACTGCGCGCGCCCTCATGGGATTCCTCTCCGCGAGCTCCTCGATCGTCCGCTTCGACGCCCGCCCGGCGGCGCGCCTCGACCGCGACGCGCTCTGCGAGGCCGTGAACCGGCGCGCGTTCCGCGAGCACGACGAGGACGGCCTGCCGAAGCCGGAGGCGTTCGGCTGGGTCGCGATCCACGACGCGCTCGTGACCGAGCTCGAGCCGAGTGACATCTTCTTCCAGCAGTACGTCGTGCTCGGCTTCCGCTACGATCGCCGCGTGGCACCGGCGAAGCTCGTTCGCCTCGAGACGCGGCGCGCCGAGGCGGAGCGCAGGCAGTCGCAGGGTCTCGAGCGCCTCGGCCGCGCCGTCCGCAAGGAGATCAAGGAAGAAGTCGCCGCGCGCCTCCTGCTCCGCGCGTTGCCGAGCCCGTCGCTCTTCGAGTGCGCGTGGGACCTCGACCGGCACACCGTGTACTTCACCGGCAAGGCGCGCGGCCCGCGCGAGGCCTTCCAGACGCTGTTCCGCGAGACGTGCGGCGTGTCGCCGATCCCGGTGATCCCGTACCTCGCCGCCGAGCGCGTGGGTCTCCCCGGCTCGATCGTGGACGCCGTGCGAGCCGTGGAGCCCAGCCGGCTCGCGCGCCCGGCAGACCCGCCGGCTGCGGCCGCGGCGGCATCTGCAGCTGCGGCCGGGAACGGATCGGGGGTGCCCTGGTGAAGGAGGACTTCCTCAGCGTCGTCGAGGCGAAGCGCTTTCTCGGGCGCGAGTTCCTCACCTGGCTTCTGTTCCGCGTCGAGGAGGACGGCGGTCGGCTGCAGGTCGGCGACGACGTGGTCGAGCTGGCGCTCGGCGATCGGGTCGTGATGCAGGAGGAAGGCGAGAAGCAGGCGCGCCTCACGCTCTTCGACGAGGGCGACATGCGGCCCGAGCTCGGCGCGGGACTCCGCGGCGGCAAGCTGATCGATCGTGCGCGCATCGCCGTGACCCGGGGGGAGCGCCGCTGGGAGCTGAGCCTCGACGGCGGCATGCTGACCTACGACTCGCTGCGCTGCCCGAAGCTGGGCGACCGCGACGCGGCACTCGCCGACGATCCGCGCGCGCTGTTCGAGAACGACCTGTTCCTGCGCCTCGCGGACATCGAGGAGGTGGTGGGCTTCCTCGACCACCTGTTCGCGAGCTTCTGCCAGCTGCGCGCGTCCGCACGCTGGGAGAACGAGACGCTGCCGCTGCTGCGAGCGTGGGTGTCGGACCTCGGCGCGTAACCCGCGGCCCGGGTGTCGGACCTCGGCGCGTAACCGGGCCCCGGGTGTCGGACCTCGGCGCGTAGTCCGCCGCCCGCGTGTCGGCGCTCGGCGCGTAGCCGCCGCTCCCCGCCCTGTGCGGCCACGTCGCCCGCAGCGTCAGCGCTTCGCCGCCGTCTCGGCTTCGTCCTTCACGGCCTTCACGGACAGCCGGTCGAACAGGTCCCACTGGTAGCGGAACTTCCCGTTGCCCGCGTACTCGATCACCGAGATCCCCGGCGCCTCGATCCACGTCCCGTCCGGACGCCTGCCGGGGCCGCGGTTCTGCCACTTCGTGACGATGCGGTCGCCGTCGATCACCGCCCACTCGTGCGGGAACGTCCAGCCGCGGTAGGGCTCCATGTCGCGCGCCAGCACCTGGCGCCGGATCTCGTCGCGGCCGCGCGCCTCGACCATGCCGTTCGCGGCGAGTCCGGCGTACACGTAGACGGCGTCGTCGGTGTAGAAGTCGGCGAGCCGCTCCCAGTTGCCGTCCTGTTCCGCGAGCCGGTTGGCCTCGACGAAGCGCTCGAGCGTCGCCTGGATCTCCTCGCGCGGGTGGCTCATCGCTGCTCCCTCCTGCGGCACTCGTGGCCGCCTTCGCCTGGTACACCGGCGCGGCGCAGCATCGCATGAACGGCGCCGCGGTGCAGCCCGGGTGGCCCGGCTGGCCGGGGCTGCCGTCGCCCGGAACCGGCGTCCTCGGGAATCGGCGGTCGACGGGCGCTCGGCTGCCGTGACGTGTTAGGGAAGGAGGGCCGTCGGGTCGCGTCCGCGACAAGCGGCCGCGGGCCTTGCACCCGCCGTCCGGACCGCGAATACGATTCGTCAGACATCTTTCGAAGGAGGTTGCCCCCATGGCCCAGACCGCACAGCTGCGCGTCATCGACCACGCCGAGAACGAGGCGCAGCGCATCTACGCGTTGCAGCGCGAGGCCTATCTCGCCCATCCCTTCCCGTCGCTCGAGGAGCGCAAGGAGAACCTGCGCAAGCTCGACCGCGTGCTCACCGAGAACGCGAGCGCGATCGCCGAGGCGATCAACGCCGACTTCGGCCACCGCTCGGTCGAGGAGACGCTGATGGCCGAGGTCTTCGGCACCGTCGACGGCATCCGCCACGCGATCAAGCACGTCGGCAAGTGGATGAAGCCGCAGAAGCGCGCGGTCGCGATCACCTTCGCCGGCGGCTCGAACACCGTGATCCCGCAGCCGAAGGGCGTGATCGGCATCGTGTCGCCGTGGAACTACCCGCTGTTCCTCACCGCCGGCCCGCTCACCAGCATCCTCGCCGCCGGCAACCGCGCCATGATCAAGATGGCCTCGAACTCGCAGAACCTCGCCCGGCTGCTCGCCGAGAAGCTCGGCCAGGTGTTCCCCGAGGACACCGTCAAGATCCTCGTCGGCGTGCGCGCGCAGGACTTCTCCACCCTGCCCTTCGACCACCTGATCTTCACCGGCTCGGCCGACGCGGGCCGCACCGTCATGCGCTCGGCGGCGGAGAACCTGACGCCGGTCACGCTGGAGCTCGGCGGCAAGTCGCCGACCGTCGTCTGCGACGACTTCGACATCGAGGAGGCCGCGTCGCGCATCCTCTACGCGAAGTACCTGAACGCCGGCCAGACCTGCCTGGCGCCCGACTACCTCCTGATCTCGGAAGCGAAGCGCGACCAGTTCGTCGAGGCGGCAAAGAAGATCGTGGCGCAGCGCTACCCCGACACGAACGACCAGAGCTACACGTCGGTCATCGACGAGAAGTCGTACCGCCGGCTCCGCGCGACCCTCGAGGACGCGCAGAACAAGGGCGCCACGCTGGTGCCGCTCGTGCCGGGCGCCACGTTCAACGATCAGCTGCGCAAGATCCCGCCGCACCTCGTGCTGAACGTCAACGACTCGATGACGATCATGCGCGAGGAGATCTTCGGGCCGCTGTTCCCGGTGAAGACCTACAGGACGCTCGACGAGGCGATCACGTACGTCAACTCCAAGGACCGTCCGCTCGGCTTCTACCTGTTCACCAACGACGCGAAGCTGCAGGAAGACGTCCTCTACCGCACGATCTCCGGCGGCGTGACGATCAACAACTGCGTCATGCACGTCGCCCAGCACGACATGCCGTTCGGCGGCGTCGGCGCGAGCGGCATGGGCCACTACCACGGCTGGGAGGGCTTCCTCGAGTTCACGAAGCTCCGGCCGGTGTTCAAGAACCCGCGCTTCTCGATGATGAGCATGCTGTACCCGCCGTACAACGCACGCACGCGCCAGCTGCTCGACCTGTTCATCAGATTCAAGCCCTGAGGTCATCGAGCGAGCAGTCGCGGGTGATCCGGCGAGGGGGCACGCGCCCCCTCGCCCCACTCCCCATGGTCGCTGGCGCTCCGCGCTCGCCTGCGGCTCGCGTGCGCGCGGCGGTGCCGGTGGGGCGGTCGTCAGTCACCTCCGCACGACGAGCTTGACGCCACGCCTCGCGCGACCGTGCGACGACCGGCGCCGCCATGATACGTGGGATGGCGGTTCGTCCAACGTGCGTCGGGTTCCTCACACATTCCTCGCGGCATGCCTTGCCGCACTCGTGCCGCTCACCGGATGTGCCTCGCGGCGCCCCGACCGCCACGTTCCGCCGTACGCCCGCGTGCCCTTCGATCCGTTCTCGCGCGCCGCGGCGGTCGCGATCGCGCTGCGCGAGTGGCGCGCCTTCGGTGAGCTGGTCGACGACGCCATGCCCGACCGCGCGCACCCGGCCGAGCCGGCCGTCAAGCCCGAGCGCGAGCAGGGCCTCTGGCAGCGCGTCGGCGACTACTGGTGGATCGGCATGGACGCCGGCAGCGACGAGTCCGGCTGGACGGGACGCAACGACGGCGACGGCCGCGTCTTCCCGCCGTCGGACGACGGCCGCTACGCGTGGTCGGCTGCGTTCGTGTCCTACGTGATGCGCGCGGCCGGCGCGCGCGACGGCTTCCCCTACTCCGCGTCGCACTGGACGTACGTCGACGCGGCGTTCACGCAGGAGCCCGGTGTGCTGCTGCGCACCGAGCGTCCCGAGGCATACGCGCCGCAGCCCGGCGACCTGATCTGCATCGGCCGCGAGGCGTCGCGCGGCATCCGCTACGACGACCTGCCCGCGCGCTTCGCCGGACACTGCGACCTCGTGGTCGGCGTCGCCCGCGGCGAGCTCACCGTCGTCGGGGGCAACGTGAACGACGCGGTGACCATGAAGCACGTGCCGGTGACCGACGCGGGCACGCTCGCGATGCCGGACGGGACCGTGGTCGATCCGCGCTACGGCTGGTTCGTCGTGGTGCGCGTCCTGTACGTCGGCTGAACGGCTGACGCGCGAGCCGCGGAGAGCCGCCGGCTGCGACTTTCGTGCTTGTGCCCGGTCGAACGCGTCGGGTAGGCAGCAGATCGATCCGCACGGGCTCCACCGCAGGTTCACCACGCTGCCGCCTCCTGATGCCGCCCGACGAACCACCACCGGCTCGCCACGCCGAGCCCACCGCCCGGAGGATCATCTTGCGACTCGCCCACGGACGTCTCTCCGCATGCGCGCTTACCGCGCTCTGCGTGCTCGCCGGTGCTGCGATCGCAGGCGCCGCGCCGCGCACCTGCCGCGACCTGCTGGTCGCGCAGCCGACCCGGCAGTACGACTGCGAGAGCGCGTACGCCTACACCGAGACCGTCCCGTTCTTCACCGGAACCGCGAAGCTGCAGGTCGAGTTCGACGAGGCCTCGCCCCCCGATCCGGCCGTCTTCGTGATGCGCTCGCTGATCAACGGCAACGAGACGTACTGCACCTGCGACTCCCAAGGGTCGGTAGGGAAGCCGCGTTGGGTGTCGGCGACGTCGTTCACATGCCAGAGCTCGAGCGTCATCCGCGGCGACGTGACCGGGGGGAACGCCAAACGCATCCGCAACTTCCGCATCGACGAGATCAAGCCGCAGTCGGAGGGCGGCTCCGAGTTCAACGTCGGCAGCTGCGTACGCAGCCGCTGAGCACGCACGCCTCCGATCGTCGAACGTCCCGATCCGGCGCGGCGCCGCTCGCGTGCCGCCCGCGATCGGGATAGCGAGGACGCTCCACCGACCTGGATGGAGGAGAGCGAGATGTCGAGCCCGATGGAGCGCGAAGCGCGCGAGACCTACGAACGCTTCGTCGCGGTGCGCGACGAGGTCGACGCGGGGAAGAAGCCGTGGTCGGTGCTCGCCGACTTCTTCACCGAGGACGCCGCGTACATCGATCCCGCGTGGGGCCGCGTCGAGGGCCGCGAAGGCATCCGCGAGTTCTTCGTGAAGTCGATGGCCGGGCTCACCGGACACGGCTGGTACACGCCCGAGAACTGGATCACGGTCGACGGGCCGCGCGTGCTGAGCCAGTGGGACCAGGTGCTCGGCAAGGACGCCGACGGCAAGCCGCTCTTCGTCGCCGGGCTGTCGATCCTCTACTACGCCGGCAGCGGCCTCTTCTGCTACTCGCACGACATGCTCAACATGGCCCACGTCTTCGAGGTCATGAAGAAGAGCGGCTGGAAGCCCAACGCCGAGATGAACGTGCCGCCGCGCGAGCCGAACCGCGACGTGTCGCTGCCGAAGGCATGGCGGCACCTCGAGGCGAAGCGGCCCTGAGCAGGGAGCAGCGCATGGGACTGCTCGACGGCACCAAGGCCTTCATCACCGGCGGCGGGATCAGCGTCGGCCGTGCCTGCGTCGAGCTGTTCCTCGAGCACGGCGCGCAGGTCGCGTTCCTCGACATCCGCGCCGATCGCGTCGCGGCCGTGCGGCAGGCGACCGGCGCGCACGGCTACGTCGCTGACCTCGCCGAACGCGATGCGGTGCTCGCGGCCGTCGACGACGCGGCGGAGAAGATGGGCGGCCTGACGGTACTGGTGAACGTCGCGTCGGTGATGCAGGGCGGGCGCGTCGTCGACACGAGCGAAGAGCAGCTCGACCGCATGTTCGCGGTGAACGTCAAGGGCTACTACTGGTCCACGCAGGCGGCGATCCCGCACATGCTGGCGGCCCGCAAGGGCAGCCTCGTGCAGTTCGGCAGCGTCGCCGCGACGCACCCCGCGTGGGGCGAGTCGTACGGGATCGTCAAGGCGAGCCAGGTGGCGCTCGCCTACCAGTGCGCGATGGAGTACGCGCCGACCATCCGCTCGAACGCGGTGCTGTGCGGCTGGATCCGGGACTCGCCCGCGTCGCGGCTCCTGCAGACCATCCCCGAGCTGATCGACCCGGTCCTCGCCGACCACCCGATGCACCGCGCGGCTACGGCGATGGAGCTCGCGGGCACGTGCCTCTTCCTCGCGTCCGACCTGTCGAGCGCCGTGAACGGCGCGACCATCGTCGCCGACGGCGGCCAGACGCGGACGCAGGGCAACCTGAACGCGCTCATGCAGAGGATCGGGCCGCTGTTCGCGAAGGAGCCCGATCTGCTCCGGCGCAACGCGCAGAACCTCGCGGCGGTCACGCCCGAGGAGCTCATGGGCGATTGATCCGTCCCCGAGGCACGCCCCGGCGCCGGCCCACGGTCGCGACGGGACGAGGGCGAGGACCTGGTGACCCTGCTCGCGCAGGCCGAGATCGCCGGCGACGCCTGACCGATCCCGAGATCTTCCGGGCCTGAGCGACGGCCCTCGATCGCAGCGGCCCGCGCGGCGCCTGCCGCCGTGCGTCGTTGGCGTTCCCGGTCGCGTATGGGAGAACGACGGCTCACGATCCCGTCCGCGGCGCCCGCGGCGGACCGCCGAGGAGACGCTTTCGATGGCCACCCGCTTCCCCGAGCTCGGACACTACGCGCTGCCCGGGCACACCGATTCGCCCGCCGACGCGATCACCGAGTCGCGGCGCGCCGAAGAGCTCGGGCTCGGCTCCACCTGGGTCTCGGAGCGCTTCGACGTGAAGGAGGTCGGCGCCGTCTGCGGTGCCGTCGCCGCGACCACCAGCGACATCTGGATCGGCACCGGCGTGACCAACGTCGACACGCGCCACCCGCTCTTGACCGCGAGCCTCGCGACCACGCTGTGGCGCCTGTCGCACGGGCGCTTCGCGCTCGGCATCGGACGCGGCGTCGCGATCCGGGCGCAGATGATGGGCCTGCCCCCCGTCAAGAACAGGCAGCTGCGCGAGTTCGCGAGCCTCATGCGCGCGATGTGGAAGGGCGAGCGCGTCTTCGGCCACGACTCGCCGCTCGGCAAGTTTCCGTATCTCCACCAGGCCGACTGGATGAACGAGCCGATCCCGCTGCTGTTCACCGCGTTCGGGCAGCAGAGCCTCGAGTTCGGTGGCGGCGTCTTCGACGGCGTGATCCTGCACACGTTCCTGTCCGACGAAGCCGTGCGCCGCGCGGTGTCGCTGGTGCGGCGCGGGGCGGAGCGCGCCGGACGCGACCCGCAGTCGGTGAAGGTGTGGTCGGTGCTCGCGGTCGCGTGCGACGCGAGCGAGGAGCGCCGTCTCAAGCTGCTCACGGCGCGCATGGCGACCTACCTGCAGGCGCCCGCCTACGGCGAGCTGCTGTTCGCGATCAACGGCTGGGACCCCGAAGGCCTCGCGCGGTTCCGCAGCCACGACGCGGTGAAGTCGGTGCCGGGTGCGATCGACAGCATCGCGACCACCGATCAGCTGCGCGCCATCCGCGACGCGATCCCCGACGAGTGGCTGCCCGCGGCGGACGGCACGCCGGAGCAGTGCGCGAGACGCATCGTCGACCAGTTCGACGCCGGCGCCGACGGCGTCATCCTGCACGCGAGCCTGCCCGACGAGTTCGCGCCCGCGCTCGAGGCCTACGCGAGGGTCCGCCCCGCCGAGCGCTTCACCGGCCGCACCGGCCGCCCCGCGTGAGCCCCACGATGCTGCCTCTCGTCACCGAGCCCGCCGCGCTCACGCCGGAGTGGATCACCGACGCGCTCCGCGCGAGCGGCGTGCTGCCGCACGGACGCGTGCGCGAGGCGCGCTGGAAGATGATCGGCACGGGCAAGATGGGCGACAACGTGCGCTACGAGCTCGTGTACGACGGCGCGCCCGACGACGCGCCCCGATCCGTCGTCGCGAAGCTGCCGGCGAGCGACCCGACCGCGCGCGCGAGCTCCGCGGCCCAGGGCAGCTACTGGCGCGAGGTCAGCTTCTACCGGGAAGTCGCACCACGCATCCCGATGCGCACGCCGCGCGCGTATGCGGCGCTGGTCGACGACGACAAGGCCTCCTACGTGATCCTGATGGAGGACATGCGCCCCGCGGAGCCGGGTGACCAGATCACCGGCTGCGACGCGGCCCGCGCCGAGATCGCGATCCGCGAGGCGGCCAGGCTGCACGCGCCGTTCCACGGCGATCCGTGGCTCGAGACGCTCCCCTGGGTCACGCAGACGACACCCGAGAACGCGCAGCTGGGCCAGATGATCCTGACCACGCTGTGGCCCGGCTTCGTCGAGCGCTTCGCTGCCGCGATGTCGAACGACGGGCGCTCGCTCGGCGAGCGCTTCGTGAGCGCGTACGCGGGATTCGCCCTCGCGTACACGGGACCGCGCACGCTCGTCCACGCCGACTACCGGCTCGAGAACGCGCTCTTCGGCACCGACCAGGGTGGGCCGCCGATCACCGTGGTGGACTGGCAGTCGTGCCTGCACTCGTGCGGGCTGGTCGACGTCGCGTACTTCCTCGGCGGCGGGCTGCCGACCGCCGAGCGCCGTGCGCACGAGCGCGCGCTGGTCGAGGTCTATCGGCGCGAGATGGCCGGGCTCGGCATCGCACTCGACCGCGACGAGTGCTGGCGCGAGTACCGTCGCTACAGCCTGCACGGCGTGCTGATCACGGTACTCGGGTCGATGCTGTCGGGGCAGGACGAGCGCGGCGACCGCATGTTCGTCGCGATGATCGAGCGCCACC
>Ga0172362_10002779_pt1 | contig 15144 bp, 18 predicted proteins | sample LakKivs1_kivu2a2_FD_114534 | JGI IMG/M metagenome (GOLD analysis project Ga0172362, IMG submission 114534) | Sediment microbial communities from Lake Kivu, Rwanda - Sediment s1_kivu2a2 | ecosystem: Environmental > Aquatic > Freshwater > Lake > Sediment | place: Rwanda: Western Province, Lake...
CGACTTCCGGGTTCCCCTTGAACAGGGACTGCAATTTTTCACTTCGCTGCAGCGGCAGGGAGTGCCGAGCCGCCTGCTTTATTTCCCGGATGAAGACCATTTCATTCAAAAACCACTGAACGCCAGATTGTGGTGGAAGACGGTGCTTGATTGGCTGAGCACGTATCTTAAAAAATAATTCCCGGTCGCAGTCCCGGTCAATCGCTGCCCTGCTGGATTTATGGTCAAAGAGAAGCGGTATTGTCCGCAAGCAGCCCGGCCAGCGGATTTAATTTAACCATCCCGATTGAAAGCAGGTCTGGCCAGGCAGCGGGTCGGATAAGCAACCTGCCGCAGAAAATAAATATTAATAAACTAAAAAAAAGCCAATCAGCCAGGATGGCGGGAAAGGGAAGAGTCTCTTTTTCTGATGCCGGTCCTCAGAGGCGCGCTTAAAATCCCAGTTCTAAAAGGGACAGGGGGTCAATTCTGGCTTCGTATATTTTGACTGCCCAGTGCAGATGGGGTCCGGTTGACAGACCGGTGGAGCCGGCCAGTCCGACCACCTGCCCGGCTTTTGCCATTTCTCCCCTCCTGACCAGCAATTTTGAAAGATGAGCATAGCTGCTGAACAGGCCCAGCCCGTGGTCGATGATGACAGTTTTTCCTGAATAATACAGGTCCGAGGCCAGAACCACCCGTCCGGAATTGGTAGCCCGGATCGGATGGCCGGCCGGCACGGCGATATCCACTCCCGTATGCACCGAACGCGGGACATTGTTATAAATTCTTTGCTGCCCGAAATTGGGATAAAGATTTCCCTCGCAGGGCAGCCGGAACGGGCCTGCAGCCAGCCAGTCGGGACTGCTTGAGCTGTAGATGAGAGCCAGCAGCTCCGATTCCCTTTTGATCCTGTCCAGAACCTCCCGGGGCGGGGTGACATACTTCTGGTCAACGGTCAGCTTTTTTCTGGGAAAATCCCGGGCCATTACTTCCAGTTTGATGGACATGGTTTCAGTCTTCTGGCCTCCGGTCCAGAGTTCGATTTCCAGCACCCGCTCTCCGGCTCCGGTCAACACGTCAAGACCCAGTAACAGGGAGTGTCTCTGTCCGTCCCTCTTCAACCAGTGGCTGCTCCCCTCAAAGAAAACCCCGGCATATTCCGAGACAGACCCCGTCCACAACAAAACCAACGGCTCGCCAGGCTGAAGCTGGCGGTAACGGAGCTCAAAAACATCTCCGGTCCTGGCTTCCAGGAGGCGACTCTCGACGGCCTCCGCCTCAACCTTCAACAGGCATAAAAAAGCCATTAGAATAAGGCCGGTCAGAAAATAGAATTTCAGTATCGGGTCGGGATTTTTTCCTTTCCCGGGCAAGGGAAATTTTTTTAAGAATCTCATTTCAGGCCATCACCTTTTTTGGTCAGTTGCGACGCAGGACTTCTCCGGGCAGCTCGCCAGTGAACTGTCCTTCCTCCACCACTATCCGGCCGTTTACCACCACCGGAGAGATACCCTCCGGATATTGATGAGGTTCGGACCAGGTAGCTCTGTCCCTGATTTTTTCGAAATCAAAAAGAACCAGGTCGGCAAAATATCCTTCTTTGATCAGGCCCCTCCGGCGCAGTCCGAATTTTTCGGCCGGCATTGAAGTCATTTTCCGGATCATTTCTTCGAGTGGCATCAGCTTTTCTTTCCTCACATATTCAGCAATCGCTCTGGGGAAACTGCCGTAATAGCGCGGGTGGGGTTTACCCCTGAAGAGCACACCCCCGGTCGAAGCCAGTTCGCCGTCGGTCGCCAGGCAAACCAGCGGATGCTTCAGAATTTTCCGGAGATTATCCTCGCTCATGGCGAAGCAGACCATGGACACCTGCCCTTCCTCATCTAAAAGCAGGTCGCGGATAAAAGAAAACAGGTCTTTACCCTGAAGCCTGGAGGCCTGGTCCAGGTTCAACCCTTCCAGCCAGCGATTTTTTTCCGTCCGGACCGAAGAGATCAAGACCTTATCCCAGGTGCCGACGTTTTTTCCCGACTCGGCAATGGCTTCCCGCAATCGGGACTGAAGTTCCGGGTTCCTCAGGCGTCCGAGAAAATCTTCCTTCTTTCCTTCCCGGACCCAGAGCGGGAAAAAGATGCTCAGCCCTGTGGAGAAAGCGGTGTAGGGATAGACATCGGCCGCCACCTTAACCTTTCTGTCAGCCGCCCGGTCAATTTTTTCCAGCAGAGTATCAATTTTATCCCAGTTTCTGGGATATCCCACCTTCAGATGAGAGATTTCCAGGCTGACCCCCGCTTTTTCAGCTATGGTTATAGCTTCATCCACCGCCTCCAGAACGCCATCCTCTTCGTCACGCATATGGGTAGCATAAACCCCGTCGTACCCCCTGAGGACTGAAGCCAGCTCAATTAGCTCGCCGGTCGTGGCAAAGCTGCCCGGGGCATATTCCAGGCCGGTGGACAGCCCGAGGGCTCCCTGATCCAGGGCCTGCCTCACCAGATCCTTCATCTTTGATAATTCGGCGGCTGATGGTTGACGGTCCCCGTAGCCGACCACGGCCGCCCTGACCGTGCCCTGACCGACCAGGGTGCCGTAATTTATTCCAATTCCTTTTTCCGAGAGCCTCCGGAAAAAGCCGGCCAGGTCAGTCCAGTCTACTTCTATTCCCGGGTCCTCACCAAGATAGCGGTTTTCCTCTTCCCGCATTTCGGGGGTCAGGGGAAAGCGAGAGGCCCCGCAGTTTCCGCCGATAACCGTGGTAATGCCCTGGCGCACCAGACTGTCGGCCGTGGGACAGACCAGGAGCTGGACGTCGGTATGGTTGTGAATATCTATGAAACCCGGAGCCAGACATAACCCCCGGGCATCAATTACCCGCCGGGCCCTTCCATTTCTTAGTTTTCCGATAAAATTAATATATTTTCCGCTGACTCCGATATCGGCCAGATAGGGTGGACGGCCGCTGCCATCCAGGACCAGAGCCTCTCTTATCAGCAGGTCGAAATCAGATTTCTGCCGGCAACCCGTCTGAAAAAAGATTCCCCCGGCTCCCAGCAGAAACTCACCCGTCCTTTTCAGGAATTCTCTTCTTCTCAATAATTCCTTCTTCATGGGTCTGAATACTTTTTCCAGAATAAAACATCAACGGGCAATTATCAAGATAATTCAGCCACCCTGGATCTTGGCCACCATCCTCATCCGGGAGCAAGGGCAGAATTGCTCGGTTCTGGCAATTGTTATCTGAATGGTTTAATATTTTTCTGGAGCCAGCTATGAATGGCGCAGAGAAAAAAGATAAATCCGGGTCCAGCAGAATATTTACCCTGACCCTGCTGACCCTCATCCTGAGCTGGCGGCTGCTTCTGCCCCCTGCTCTCAGAGCCGAAAGTCAGGATTTCCCGGACCGGATTAACCGTCAGTTCTTCCACCGGGTCTTGAAAGACACTGGCTCAATGATTTCTTCTCCTCTCCACTGGAAAAGGTCTGATTTCTGGAAAGCGGGGCTGGCTCTCTCCTCTATCGCTGCCTGTTTTCCGGTGGATAATTCAGTTCATCGCCTGGTTCTGGAGCACCCTGATAGCACCAGGGATTCTGTGGCCAGAGTCTTTTCAGGCGCCGGCAAACCGGAAGCTTTGCTGGGTCTGGTGGCGGCCGGTTATCTGGCCGGATGCCTTGACCGAAACGATGGCCTCAGAAGGGCTTTCCTCCTGGCCGGAGAAAGCCTGGTCATAACCGAATTGGTCGTTCAGGTCGCCAAGACTGGAATTGGCCGGGCCCGCCCGTATAATGAAGAAGGGGCTTTTTCCTTCCATCCCTTGAGCTTCAGAAAAAAATATTATTCTCTCCCTTCCGGTCATTCGGCTTCGGCCTGGGCTCTGGCTGCTTCTCTGGCCGAAAGTTCCCGGAGTCCCTACGTTGATGTTCTGCTGTATACCCTGGCTGCGGGAATTTCTCTTTCAAGAATATGCCTGGATAAGCATTTTATTTCGGATGTGGTGGCCGGCGGTCTCCTGGGCTTTTTTATAGGCAAAAAACTTTCCAGGCGGCCGTCAGCCAGACCTCAGGGTCTGGCCTTTCAGTTCATGGTCAACAGAAAATTGCTGGCGGTTGGCCTGAACTATCAATTTTAAGCTCCGGCCATTTAAGAATTCTTTTCCTGACCCTGCCCAACTCTTGTCAAAGCACTCATTTTCTGCTATTAAATTTAGCTCTTTTTCACCCGATGGAGGTTAAACATGGCTGATTCTGCTGCTGATAAGACCAGTAAGAATAAGAAGATCAACCGCCTGACCCTGGCCGAAATTGAGGCCCGGCTGGAGGAAATCAGGAAGGCCGAAGGCCGCTGGCAATCTTGCTATGCCCGGGCTCTGCTGGCCAGAAAGAAAGCTCTGACTGGCAGCAATTAACCGGGCCCAGACAGCCAGAATTATAATTTCCTGAAAAACCATACTTTAAGCATTTTACATTTGAGGCGTTTTCTGCTATCATTGGCGGGAAAAATAAGGAGTAAAAAGAGTGTTAACGAAAGAAGCGAAGACTAAGATCATTCAGGACAATCAGGTGCATCCATCTGATTCCGGCTCTCCGGAAGTTCAGATCGCCATCCTGACTGAAAGGATTAACCAGCTCATCACCCATTTTCAGACCCACAAGAAGGATTTTCATTCGAGGCGCGGTCTGATGAAGCTGGTCGGACAGAGGAAAAGGTTGCTGGAGTACCTCAAGAAAAATGACCGCGAGAGGTACCTGGCACTGATCAAGAAATTAAGCCTTAGAAAATAGGCTATCCGCCGTAAAATCGAGTTTTAACCATGTCAAATACTATCAATATTGAAATCGGTGGTCGAACTCTATCCATAGAGCTCGGCAAAGTGGGCAAACAGGCTGACGGCTCGGCTCTGGTGCGCTACGGCGACACCATCATGCTGGTTACCGCCACCTGCAAGAAGGAAGTTTCAGGAGAAAAGAATTTTCTGCCGCTGATCGTTGATTACCGGGAAAACACCTATGCCGCCGGCAAGATTCCAGGAGGTTTTTTCAAACGCGAGGGCAAGCCATCAGAACGCGAAATCCTGGTGGCCAGGTTGATCGACCGGCCGATCAGACCGCTTTTTCCCGAAGGTTACTTTCAGGATACCCAGGTGGTGGCTCTGCTGCTTTCAGCCGACCTGGAAAATGAACCCGACACCCTGGGAATCATCGGGGCCTCAGCCGCCCTGTATTTCTCGGAAATTCCGTTCACCACGCCGCTGGGAGCGGTCAAGGTCGGACTGGTCGACGGCCAGTTCATAATCAACCCCAGAGCCAGCCAGCTGGAAAACTCCGTGCTGAACATGGTGGTAGCTGGAAATGAAGACGGCATCTGCATGATCGAAGCCGGCGCCCTGGAAGTCGAGGAAGAGAAGGTGCTGGAAGGGCTGCTGCTGGCCCAGGAAGAAATCAAGAAAATCGTCCAGGTTCAGAAAGAGCTGTTTAACCGGCTGGGCATCCAGAAACTTCCGGTCCAGGCCAAGCCCCTTGACCCGGAAAAAGTTAAAAAAATCGAAGAAGAAATCCGGGCCGAGCTCCTCCAGGCTATCCAGATCAAGCAGAAAAAGGCCAGCGAAAAGGCGGCCGATGACATTCTGAATCGTTTGCTGGCAGCCATTCCCAAAGAAAACACGGAAGAAATAACCCAGACCAAGGAAATTTTCTATAACCTTCAGAAAAAGCTGGTCCGGGAACTGGTGCTCAATGAGGGCCGGCGGGCTGACGGACGAGCCTTTAACGAACTCCGTCCGATCAGCATCGAAGTCGGGTTGCTGCCCAGAACCCACGGTTCGGCTCTCTTCACCCGCGGTGAGACCCAGAGCCTGGCCACAGTCACCCTGGGCACTTTTGAGGACGTCCAGCGTCTGGACGGTCTGGGAGAAGAAGCCGAGAAGAGGTTCATGCTGCATTACAATTTCCCGCCCTTCTGCGTGGGCGAAGTGTCCTTCATGAGAGCCCCGGGCAGACGCGAAATAGGGCACGGAGCTCTGGCTGAAAAGGGCATTCTGCCGGCCATCCCCGACGAGGAAACCTTCCCCTACACCATCAGAATTGTGTCTGACATACTGGAATCTAACGGCTCATCCTCCATGGCCACCGTCTGCGGAGGAGTTCTGGCCCTCATGGACGCAGGAGTGCCGCTGAAGATGGTGGTAGCCGGTATCGCCACCGGTCTGGTCAAGGAAGGCGATCGCTATGCCATCCTGACTGATATCGCCGGCCTCGAAGACCACTACGGCGACATGGATTTCAAGGTGACCGGCTCGGAAAAGGGCATTACGGCCATCCAGCTTGACCTCAAAATCCCCTGCCTGACCGCTCAGATATTGAGAGAAGCACTGTGGCAATCACGGGAAGCCAGGCTTCAGGTTCTGGAAAAAATGAAGGCTATTCTTCCGGAACCAAAAGCAGAACTTTCTCCATATGCCCCGAGAATCATCATCCTGGTTATAAACCCGGAGAAAGTGGCCGACGTTATCGGTCCGGCTGGCAAGATGATCAAGAAAATCGTGGCTCAGACCAATGCCAAAATTGATATCGAGGAAAACGGAAAGGTAACCATAGCCGCTTCCAACATGAAATCGGCCGAAAAAGCCAAACAGATAATCCGCGAGATCACAGTTGAGGTGGAGCTGGGTCAGGTTTATACCGGCAAGGTGGTAAGACTTGAGGAATATGGCGCTTTTGTCGAAATCCTGCCCAATATCGTCGGCCTGCTGCATATTTCAGAAGTGGCTCCCTACCGCGTCCGGAATATCAAAGATGAAATCAGCCTTGGACAGACACTGACTGTTAAAGTGATCGATATAGACGAAGAGAACAACCGCATTCGCCTCAGCAAAAAAGCTCTGGAAGAAACCACCCCCCGCCGCCAAGAGGAGGGGGAACGCCGCAGCCCATTTCATGACCGCCGGCATCACGGTTCCGGACATCCTCGTCCCAGGGGTGACCGCAACAGGTTTTAAGATAAAAAAATGATAGACTCATCCAGGGGCATCCGGAAACGGAGGCAGAGGGGGTTTACCCTCCTGGAAATGGTGGTTACCCTGTCCATCCTGGCCCTGCTGACGGCCGTGGCCATCCCGGTCATTGAAACCTCGGTCAAACGGGAAAAAGAAATTCAACTACAGCAAAATTTGAGACTTATCAGACAGGCAATAGACGAATATAAAAAGCTGGCCGACGAAAAAAAGATCAAGGTAAAGCCGGACAGTTTTGGCTATCCCCCGGATCTGGAGACCCTGGTCAACGGAGTTGAAGTGGAACAGGAAATTACAGACGATTCCGGACGGAAAACCACCAAAAAGGTTCTGGTCAGATTTCTGAGAAGGATACCGCTCGACCCGATGACCAATTCTTATGACTGGGGTCTGCGTTCATATAAGGACGAGCCCGATTCGGACACCTGGGGCGGAGATAACGTTTATGACGTATATACGCGGAGCCAGGGCCGGGCTCTGGATGGAACTAAATACAGAGACTGGTAAAATGGGAATTATGAGTCTGAGAGCAGCAAGAAAGGGATTTACTCTGATAGAAATCCTGATCGTACTGAGTATCATCGGTATTCTGCTGGGGCTGGCCGTGCCCCAGTATCAGATGTCGGTCAAGAGGGCGAGAGAAGCAGTGCTTAAGGAAAATCTGTTCGTCATGCGCAAAATGATCGACCAGTATTACCAGGATAAACACAAATATCCGCCCAGCCTTCAATCTCTGGTTGAAGAGAATTATCTGAAAACCATCCCCATCGACCCGATAACCGGTTCGAGCGAAACCTGGGTCGAGATCAGACAGATGCCGCCGGCTGATGAATATGTTCCCGCTGAAAATCTGGGCGTGGTGGACATTAAATCCGGGTCAGAGGCTAAAGCGCTGGACGGAACCCTTTATAACACCTGGTAATGAACAGCTGCATGGCAACCGGAAGAACTTCAAAGCTGGCCCGGGAAAATAGACAGGCCGGGCTCACCTCAGACTGCGGCTCCAAATTTTTATCAGTAGAACTATCACAACCAGCCGGCTATACCCTCCTCCTTCTGCTCATCGCTATTTTCGTCCTGAGCCTGGGGTTGCTGGTGGCCATTCCGGTGCTGGAGACTCAACTCAGACGGGAGAAGGAAGAGGAACTGATCTTCAGGGGCACACAATACATAGAGGCCATCAGGCTCTATCAGCAAAAAAAACCCGGCGCCTACCCTTCTTCCCTGGAAGACCTGGTCAAGGAAAAATGTCTGAGAAGACTGTATCGCGACCCGATGTCGGAAAGCGGAAGCTGGAACCTGTTGCTGATTCCACCATCGGCCGAGACCGGCCGGGGAACGGTCAGGGCTGGAGAAACTCGGACGGCTGAGAGACTGCTGGTGGTGCCCGAAGAAAATCTAAAAAAAATAAAAAACCCGCAGATAGTTGGGGTGGTCAGCTCTTCCAGCAGAAAATCAATCAAAATATTCCAGGAAGAAGAATATTACAATAAATGGCTTTTCTACCACGGGCAGATAGCCGGCAAGAAACCACAACTGACCTATCAAACAGGAAATTAGCCGGACTTATTTCCCCCATCCTATTTCTTTTTGACCCAGGCCGGAAGCAGGAAAGATATTCTCTGATAGAGCTGCAGATTGTTGACCTCGGCCTGTCCGGCTTTAAGCTCCAGCACATAGAGAGCCGGCTGGCGCGGCATGTAGCCCGGGCAGGGATCCTGGACGCAGGGAGGAACATTTTTTTCGATATGGACTATCTGCTGGTGGGAATTGATCCAGATTATGTCCAGAGGAATCAGGGTGTTTTTCATCCAGAAAGAATACAGGTCTTCTTCCTCGAAGACAAATAACATGCCCTGATCCTCCTCCAGCTTTTCCCGGAACATCAGGCCTCTTTCTCTCTCGGCCGGGGTTACAGCCAGTTCGGCCGTGATTTCTCGCCCGCCGGGAAGAAAAACCTTGATGAACTTATCCCGGCGGCCAGCCTGACAGTAAAGCTGAGTCATAACAGCCAGACTCAGAACCACTGTGATCAGACAGCGTTTCAATAAAGCTGGTTGGTTCACCGTTTTTCTCCTGTCATCATTTTGCCGCGAAATAGAGATTATTTCAATGAACGGTTATAAGCGGCACAAACCGCACTCCGATCAACCTCTGCTCATCCCAGCCTCTTTCTTTTCTGGTGACCAGAACCAGTTCCTGAAAATCAGTGCCCACCGGGATAATCATCTTCCCGCCCACCTTGAGCTGCTCGACCAGAGCCGGAGGCACAGCGGCCGGGGCGGCTGAAACCAGAACAGCATCGTAAGGCGAGCACTCCGGCCAGCCAAGCGTGCCATCGCCAACCCGGAAATTAATGTTCTGATAACCGAGTTTCTCCAGGACAGACCTGGCCCGGCTGGAAAGCTCGGGAATCAATTCCACGGTATAGACTTCCTTGACGATCTCGGCCAGGATGGCCGTCTGGTAACCCGAGCCGGTGCCGACTTCGAGCACCTTTTCCCTGCCGCTGAGCCGCAGGGCTTCAGTCATATAGGCCACAATATAGGGCTGGGAAATTGTCTGGCCTTCGCCAATGGGCAGGGGTTCATCTCCGTAGGCCAGCTCCGTCATCTGGGGGGGAACGAAAAGATGGCGGGGCACTTTGAGCATGGCTTTGAGGACTTTTCTATCCCTGACCCCCCGGCGCCGGATCTGGTATTCGACCATTTCTTTTCTTTCCCGGTCATAGGTCGAATCCTGGCTCACGCCCCCTCCTCGGAATCTGAGGGCTCCTCATTATCCAGAATTTTCAGATCTCAGTAGGCTCTGGCAAAATAAGCCAGAGTTCTGGCTTCTTCCCCGCAAAAGACACAGCGGCCGGAAGTATTTTTTCCCTGGTCCAGAGGGATGACCCTGATGGTGGCCATGGTCTCTTCCTTGATCCTGGCTTCGCAGTCTTCCCGGCCGCACCACAGGGCCCGGATAAAACCTCTTTTTTCTTCTATCGTCTTTTTGAATTCTTCGTAACTCCCGGCTTCCCTGGTATTTTCCTGCTGAAAGGCCAGGGCTTTCTGGAACAGGGCTTTCTGGATAACCGCCAGCATCTCGCCCACTTTTCCTTCTACTCCAGTCACATCCAGAGCGGCTTTTTCCTTATTGTCGCGGCGGACGGCAATCACCTGGTTGTTTTTGACATCCCTCGGCCCTATTTCCAGGCGGAGCGGCACCCCCCTCATTTCCCATTCCGAAAATTTCCAGCCCGGTGTATATTCGCTCCGGTCGTCAAGGTGGACCCTGAGGCCGGCCTGCTGCAGAGAATCTTTGAGTTTCCTGGCTGCCGGCAGTACGCTTTCCTTCCAGTTGCCTATGGAGATCGGTATGATTATCACCTGGATGGGTGCCACCTGAGGCGGGAACACCAGTCCGGAATCATCACCGTGGGACATAACCAGAGCCCCGATCATCCGGGTGGAAACTCCCCATGAAGTCTGCCAGACATACTGGAGCTTCTGGTTGCGATCTTCAAACTTGATATCAAAAACCCGGGCAAAATGCTGGCCGAGGTTATGGGAAGTGCCCATCTGCAGGGCCTTGCCGTCGGACATCAGAGCTTCGATGGCATAGGTGGCTTCGGCTCCAGCAAATTTTTCCCGGTCGGTTTTTCGCCCGTGGATGACCGGGATGGCCAGCTCGGTTTCCACGAATTCGCGATACATATCCAAAATTCGCAGCGTCTCCTCCTGGGCTTCCTCATAAGTTTCGTGGGCGGTGTGGCCTTCCTGCCAGAGAAACTCGGTCGTCCGCAGAAAGGGCCTGGTAACTTTTTCCCAGCGGACGACATTAGCCCACTGGTTGATCAGAACCGGCAGGTCCCGCCAGGACTGAATCCATTTTGAATACATATGACCGATGATGGCCTCGGAGGTCGGCCGCACAGCCAGCCTTTCTTCCAGCTCGTCCTCCCCGCCATGAGTCACCCAGGCTACCTCGGGGGCAAAGCCCTTCAGGTGTTCCATTTCCTTGCGTAAAAAGCTTTCTGGTATGAACACGGGAAAATAGGCGTTGACATGACCGCTGGCTTTGATACGCCGGTCGAGTAACCTCTGAATGTTTTCCCAGATGGCATAGCCATAAGGCCTGATGACCATCATGCCCTTCATCGGAGCATAATCAGCCAGCTCGGCCCGTCGTATCAGGTCGACGTACCAGCGGGAAAAATCTTCGCTTTTGGGAGTAATCTGAGTCACCACTCTTTCTTCATTCACCGCAAATCTACCTCCAGCACTTTGGCTAATGATAGCCAGCCGGTCATTTTTTGTCAAGGAAAGGGGTGAGGCCGGCCCGGCTGAAAAAATCGCAGGGGTGAGATAAATTTAACCCGTTTTTTCATCCTCAGGGATGATTGAAAAGGTGCCCAGGCCTGATAAATTGGGGACGAAGCTTTTGAAGGAAAAGGAAGTTTTTAAGGAAAAGGAAGCGCGGCTATGAATGCCAGAAGCCCCAGAATTCCAGGTTCAGATCAATCTGGCGGCAGTCAGGCCACCGTCAGGGAATTCAGTCTGACCCTGCCGATGACCGTTTCCGGGCTGGATGCCCGCGGTCAGGAGTTCAGGGAAAATTCGGTCCTGTCGACCATCAGCAGCGAACAGGCCAGTTTTCTTATGCGAACCAGGGTTGACAGGAAGGCGGTTCTCAAGCTGGTTATTTCCCTGCCCCCCAAGCTGGCTGACGGTCAGCCCCTGGCCCTGGTCATCAAGGGCCGGGTCCGAACCAGCGAGCAGGTCCCCGGCGAGCCAGAACTCAGGCGAGTGATACTGGAACTCGATTCCCGCTATTTCATCGGAGCCGAGGAAGCCTGAATTTTTTTAACTGCGGTGAGAACAATCTGATGCTGGAGACGTCTTCCTGTGATATCAGAGTCAGGACATGGTAAGGTGAAAAAGAGGTGAGAACAAACAGCCGAAAAATCACCCTTGTTTTCATCCTCCTGAGGGATTGCCAGAGAAGCTGAGGCCGACAAAAATAGGAGCGAAATGAAAAACGGCGATTTTAACCAGGATCTTAATAAATCCTCCATTCAAGGCGTAACCGGAGAACGGAGGGGAGAGCGCCAGTTGGAACTCTCCCTTCCGGCTTTGGTTCTGGGCGAAAACGCTTCCGGCCGCAGATTCAAAGAAACCACAGAACTGCTGTCCATCAGCGCAGAAAAGGCCAGGTTCCGGCTGAAAAACCCGGTCCAAATTGGCACAGTTCTCAAGCTCAGCCTGGAGATACCGGCTACCGCTCTGCTGATCCACCCCCTTCACCTGGAAATTTCCGGACAGGTCGCCCGGGTTGAGTTTAATGGTCAGAATACCTTCCAGCAGCTGGTGACGCTGGAATTGAGGGAAAAATTCCAGTTACAGCCAGCCGGCCAGGTCACCCAGTGATCTTAAATTGACCGGGGCCGCTCTTTTTTTTATCAGCGGGTCACGACTTCAAATTTATCATTCTCCAAACTGACAATATCTTCGCTTGAGTTTCCTGACAAAGTTTGAATGCAGAGTCTCTTTCTCAAAGATTGGAAGTAATGATGACAGGAGGCGGCACAATGTTTCCTCCTGCCGCCAGCTCCCTCTGGACTTCATCAGAACGATGGCCGAAGTAAGTGCGGGAAATCGCTCGGCCCCCCAGGTTCTTTTTCTATCTGTCAGTCATCGAAGAATAAGAAGTTATCAGGCGCGGTCGAATATTTGCTTGACACCTCGTTTTGGTTATAATATTTATTCTTAAAGAATGAAAAATTTTGGCAAGGGGTGAAAGGGCATGCCAAAAAAGCAAACAAGCAAGACTGACCCGAAGATTCCTCCTCCAAAGATGGAGAAAATCTCCGTTCTCATTTATTGTCCTTCAGATTTTTTGCTGGCCGGAATCCTCAAAGCGCTGGAGCCGGACAAAAGGATTGACATCCTGACGGTGGAAAAGGGCACCATTGAAAACTTCATGGAAGCCATCAAGCAACTAAAGCCGCAGGTTATCCTGTTTGCCCACCTGGAACCACTCCCCCACCTCAAGGAAATCTGTAAGGCTATTAAAGAAATTATAAAACCCCAGATCAAAACTCAGCTTCTTCTTCTGGGCAATATCCCCTCTCATGAAGAGATCATCAATTTGATCAACGCCGGAGCCAGGGGTTATTTCGACTTTAATGACCCCTCACAGCAGCTGACCGAAGCCATCAGCGTCGTCAACAGGGGTGAAATCTGGCTGCCCCGGGACAAAATGTCCTCCATCATGGACCGGATCATCTCGGTGGTCGGAAGGGATATGAAAGAAAAAACTCTCGACCAGCTGACTCCGACTGAATTCCAGGTTCTGCGGCTGATAGGTCAGGGCAAGAGTAACGAGGAAATAGCCAAGATTCTATTTATCAGTAAAAATACAGTCCGTTCACATATCAAGAGCATTTATTCCAAGCTGGATACACACAGCCGGCTGCAGGTGGCTCTCTATGCCATCAACTCGGCTTTATTTTAAGAAGAGCAAAGAGGGAAATCATGGCTGAAAAAACTAAAGCTAAAGTCAGAAGAAAAAAGGGAACCGCCAGAAGGCAGGCCAAAACCGCGGTCGACGTCAACCGCCGTCGGGAATGGAGGTTTGAACTGCCGCTTCCGGCTGAAATTGAAGGACAGCTGCCGCAGGGAAAACAATTTAAAGAAAAGACCGTGCTGGAAAACATCTCCTCTACCGGGGCTTATTTTACCCTAGATAGCAGCCTGGTGGTTGGCTCCAAGGTCAACCTGGCCATTGAGCTGCCGCCGGAACTGACCGAAGGTCAGAAAATTAGACTCTGCCTGGACGGGGTAACTGTCAGGCTGGAAAAAAAGGGACAGAAAGGAAGGAAACAGGGGGTAGCCGTCAGGTTCAAGGATTATCGCTTCCAGGTGGAAGAATAACCCACCGCATAAGGACTGAAGTGCTGCTTGTGGCTCTGACCGGAGGCATTGCCACCGGTAAGTCGGTAGTGGCCAGAATTCTGGAAGAAAAAGGCTGTTATCTTCAGAAGGCCGACCTTATCGCCCACGAATTGATGTCCCCCGGTGAAGAAATCTGGAAGGCCCTGGTCCAGCATTTCGGTCGGGGTATCCTGAGGGACAATAATGAAATAGACCGGCAGAAACTGGGCCGGATAATATTCCAGGACCCGGTCGAAAGGAATTATCTGAATCGCCTCACTCATCCGGCAATTATGGAAAAAATCAGACAGACGGTAAGGCAGCTGGAAAAAGAGGGCGAATACGATATTTACGTTACCGAGGCCGCCCTGGTCATCGAGGCTGGCTTCCATCAGTTTTATGACCGCATCATTCTGACCCACTGCCGGCTCGAAATCCAGATAGAACGTCTCTGCCAGCGGGATGGGATAACCAGGGAACAGGCACTCGGAAAAATCAGGTCCCAGAGTCCGGCCGAAGAGAAAATCCCTTTTGCCCATTATCTGATTGATACTTCAGACAGTCTGAAGGAGACGATTGAACAAACGGAGCGGGTTTACCTCAGCCTCTATCAGGACGCCTGGCTGAAAAAATCAGGACTACTCTGAATAAGCTCCCGGCCTCCACCCGGCCGGCGGTGAATCCAGATTAATTCCGCCGGGAATCGTCTGTGAAATGAAACGCATAAAAAGAGTGGAAATTCTGATTGCCCTGGTTATTCGATCGACTGCTGCTTAAGCTGTTTTTTGAAATCCTGGCCCGGGCGGAATTTTACCCGCCGCCCGCCGGAAATCGGAATCTGGCGGTTCCGCCTGATATCGCGTCCAAAGCCGGTTTTTTTCGGCATTACCCGAAAACTACCGAAGCCGCGGATTTCTATTTTTTCCCCGGCCAGCAGAGCTCTTTTCATTGTTTCCAGAATAGTTTCCACGGTCAGAGCAGCTTTAGCCCGGCTGAAATTTGCTTTTCTTTCCAGCAGGTTGGCCAGGTCATTCTTGATCATCAACGGTCTCCTTAGTAACCAGCAAATGGAAAATGAATAGACTAAAATTAGTTTATTAAATAGAAAATGTCAAGACGAAATGCCGGGATTGTCTAAATTTATAAATTGACTTAAAGGCCCGGCCTTTTTATAATGATTTTATCGTGAAAAAGGTTCCAGCTGTATTTCTTTGCCTGACCCTGTGTCTCATTTTATC
>Ga0172362_10002781_pt1 | contig 15140 bp, 18 predicted proteins | sample LakKivs1_kivu2a2_FD_114534 | JGI IMG/M metagenome (GOLD analysis project Ga0172362, IMG submission 114534) | Sediment microbial communities from Lake Kivu, Rwanda - Sediment s1_kivu2a2 | ecosystem: Environmental > Aquatic > Freshwater > Lake > Sediment | place: Rwanda: Western Province, Lake...
CCAACAACTCACATTTCATCTTCGGCACAACATAAATAACCCTATTTTTTTCAACAATCCCCTTAAAATTACTTCTTGATATATGAATATCACCATTATTGCTTGATTTTGTACGACAAATTACAACGTTTTTTAATTTACAATTGATTTCCAATTTTTTTGTATGTAAAAGTTTAACAAACAATCTTTCCATTTTTTTATTTATGGTAAAAAAAATTTTAAATTATTTTACTAATTTATCTCAATTATTTGGGTAGTATTATGTTTTCTTTTTGTTTTGCACCAATTATAAAAATGAAATAAACTAAATATAAGTAGACGTTTTATATCTTCTTTTAAAAATGTATGTCCAAAATGTATATTTATTGTTCTTATTGATGATACTTTATATAAACATTTACTTCTTGATCCAAAAACAATCTTATCGGAGGTTTTAAATTTCGTCGGGAATTTTTCAGGTATTTTGTTATTCAAAGTATTACTCCATCTGTTACGAAAACCAAAAACATCAACATTTGGGTTATTATTTACTAAGTTAATTAATTTAACTCCATTCGAATACATATATTCATCCAAATCACAAAAAATCATATAATCACAATTTGATTTCCCAAATCTATAAATAGCATGATGCATCTGTCCCAACTGCGCATGATGACTATACTTTACTCCCTTCTCATTCCAATACCGAAAATTCCATTGAACCAATACAATACCAGGTTTATTATACAAATTTTTAATTTCATCAGTTAAAATCCCATTATAATATAAAAAAAATTTTGAAACTCCTTGTTTAACATAATAATCGTAAAATACATTTATTAATTTATAGTCATCCTTGAATAATGTTGTTAATGCCAATTTATTATTTCCATTTATTTTCAAATTATCTAATTCATACTCTCTTGTTTTTCCTTGATAAGTAACAGTAATTTTATTTCTTGGATCAGGTGAATTAAATTCATAAATAAAAATTTCAGTAGGTTCTACCTTTATTTTTGATATCCTCTTTTTTAACTGTAATTCTTTATCTTTATGCATAATTTTTAAAGTACTTATATCATTCGGTCCATTATAAACAGGACAAATTAAAAATAAATTACCATTTTTTGTAAAAATATCAAAAAATAGCTGTTTGTATCCATCTAAGGGAAAGTTATTAGGAATCATAAATAAGTAAATATTTTTTATTTCATCCCAATTTCCCAATTTTATAATTATTCATAAATTCTAATGCATCCTCATTATGCCCCACATTTTCAAACATTTCCGTTGCATCCTTTCCTATCCCATATTTTATCACATCTCCACCTGGATGCACCGGAATCCATCTTGTCACATCATAAACATTGCCATATAAAACCAACCAAGCATCTTTTTCAGTATTATGTTTCTCCACCTCCTTCATCGTATAAATTTTCTCCATCAATTTAAGTTTACCTCCAAAATATTTTTTAAAAAATAACTCCGCATTCTGCAGCGCTCCCTCCATCCACCCCTGATTCATCGAAAAAGCTTCCCCAATTATATGCCAGTTTTTTCCGAATATCGGTTGAAAAGACCATTCCTGCGTCTTCTTCCCACTAAAATTAGGCCTATAATAATGTGTCGCCGGATTCCAATAATTCTGTTTTATCCATTCCGGCCTCTCCCTCACTTCCATACCAATCGACCTCAAATCCTCCCTCAATGCCTCCCATAAAGTCCCATCTATCTCCCTCTCTATCCAATATTTTGCACCCCTCTCCGTCGTATATGATATCATTATCACTCCATCATTTATTGGAACAACCTGACTTATTGGTCTACTACTATGTATTACCTCCTTCGGAAACCAACTATCATCTCTAAATTTCGCATAAATTCTATTTAATGTCGTCGCTCCAACACCTGCACAAACTGTCCTCAATTCACTAGTCCCATTAATATGCATAATTGAATGAGGAGGACACGCAAATATTATGTGATCACCAACAAAGTGTTTATTGGACCAAGTGTAAATATTATTTCCTTCTGCAATTTTCACTACTTTTTCTCCGATAAAGAAGTCGAAACTTTCTTCTAAATCTTTGAACATTGCATTGATTAGCTGACTTAAACCATCTTTAACATGGAAATATTCGTTTGCATCATAATTTGGTAAATAAAGTTGGCATAATCTTTGGCAATTAAATTCTTCCCATTCTTGATCATATCCATACCACAATTTTAATTTTTGATATTCCGCTGCTGTGAATTTCGTTTTTGCAATTTCCCCGAATGCAAATCGAGCATATTTATCTCCGGAACATTCCCGCAAAAATTCCTTAAACTTCTTCTCCAATTCCACCCCCAATTTAACATTTATTCTCGAAACTAATTCCTCCACCCCCGGTATCTCATATTCCTTTAATAATTTCCACAATAATTTATGATCTTTGTTAAATCTCATTGCACCACTATCAATTATATTATCACCTATTTTTATGGAATGTATGCGGCCGCCTGCAATTGGTTTTTTTTCGAGGATGGCGATTTTAAGTGGCAGTCCCATTTTCTTAACTTTTTTCAAAAAATATAAACAAGATATGCCACATCCAATAATAACAAAATCATATTTCTTCATATAAATTCATATAACAAAAATATTTGAATTTATTTTTAATAAGGAGAATAAATTTCTCCATCTAAAAATGCAATCGATCGCTGCATTCCCAACATTTTCCCTCTATTTGATACCTCCACATAATTTTTAAAAACTTCTAATGCCCTTACTCTTAAGGGATTATGGGAAACAAATTCTGTTAATACAAAATTCTCAACATTCCTACTCGGCTGAAAAACATATAAAACTGAATTCCCATAAGATCTATTAAATAAATCCTCTTCAGTAAAATATTTTACCATATTTCTATCCAGAAAATATATAAAAATATAAAACAATTATTTACAATATCTCCAGTAATGCATTCGATAATTGTCTATGTCCGATTTTAAATCTTCCTCCATACATATAATTCTTCTTAAACTCATCCGAATTTAAATACTCAACAACTTTCTCCATATCTACAACCTCCCTCGGTATCATCATTATCAACGTCCCCCCAAAATACCCAACCTCCCCCTCAAATGCAACTTCCCCCCTTCTCGTTAAATTATGCACATAAATGCATTTCTTTCCCAACTCCTTCTCCATCGTCTCCACATTCCTCGGCGCACCCCACTCAAACCAATTATCCTCACTAAATTTCCTTATTCTCCTTTCCATCAACTCTGCCTTATGTTCAAGCAAATATTCATCAATTGCCACATTATGTGTCGGATATATTTTTGGAAAAATAAATTTTTCTTTGCAATCTTTACTTATTAAAACTTCGATATTTCCGATAGAATTTTTATAAATTTCGTCTTTGGCGGAGACTAAACCAACATAGATATCAAAATAATCACTAAATGTTTTGTACCTTACTACTGTTTCATCTAAAAATATAATTGTCCCATTATGCATTAAAATATTTTTCATTATTCCATTATAATTGCATTTTTTAGGTAAACTAGGATTTTTACAGTAACGAAATAACAAAACATTTATGCTGGCATATTCAAAAAGGTTTTCTTCGCTTGGATGGTAAATATCTGTGAAAGTTCCATTATTCATCATTTCTTCTAATAATCCGGCAGTCGATGTTAACTTTAGAAAATCCGCTGGAATAATAAAAATTAATTCTCCATTCTTTTCCAATAATCCATAACATTTTCTCACAAAATCAATTGCTAAATTTCCTTTTTTTGTTTTAACAAATGGAGGATTTCCGACAATGGTTGTGTATAGTTTATCGATATTAGTTTCTAAAAAATTGCAGAAATTAATGTTAGATACTTTTTTCTCTAATGAATTGTCAATTTCATATAGATCAAACTTTGCTTTTGGAAATTTCTTCATAACTGGTAATATTAAATCACCTCTTCCTACGGAGGGTTCTAATATCTCTTTTGGCTTATTTCTAACAAATTCTACAACTTTCTCTAATAATTTAGGTTCAGTTGTATAAAACTGCCCCATCTCTCTTCTTTTCTTTAATTCTTCGGCATCTATTCTCTTTAACTTTTTTGGTGCATCTTCGACTGGGGGAGGAGGGATCAAAAAATTTTTCACATTACTAATTTCGTTTGTATCATCACAATTATCTTTATTTTCAGTATCATTTTCAATATTAATATTGGTATTATTAAAAATAACATTTTTTACTTTAATGGGATTTACTATTTTTTCAATGGATGGTTTTATTGAAGGTAAAGAAATATTTTTTTTGGTATTAGAAGGAATAGAATTAAATTTTTTTGCCATTTATAATAATTCATATTATAAAATTGTCTTTAAGATATTTACAAAAACATTATAAAAAAAATATTATTTATAAAAAATTTTATAAATATAATATATAATGGTAAATTTATGTCAAGCTTATTCACCCCAAACCTGTTGGGTCATCGGTAATAATGTTCAAACTAGAAATAATGAAATCTGGCTCACATATCATGATATGGAATTATACTATGTAGGAGGAAACGCGTGTTATAAAGGTATTGATAAAATACCCGTTGCCGATTATCCAATCGTAGAAAAAAGCTACTTCATAATCCCCTATAATTATAACGGCGTTCCCTATATAGTCATCCAAAAAAAACCAATTATTCCTTAATATCTCCACCAATTTGGTATAAATAATTCTAATGTTTTTGGTTTTATCGGAAAATTCTTAAAATAACTTGGAGGCTGTCTATCATATATTCCCTCCAATGTCCTAACCACATCATCCCTACCCAACTCAACCCGATTCTCATAATCATAAAATCTTACATTATTCCGATTTAATTTATACAACGTTTCTTCAATAAATTTTTTTTTACTGAAGCGTGAATTACAATTTCCCATATTATAATATATTAAAAAAAGTTAAAAATCTAAAATGTTAAAGATGGAATGGTCCAATGACATTTGTCCTTGAATTATTTTCCCAAATTGTTTTCCATAAATCATATTCTCTAATATCATCGTAAGAGGTTTTTAATGATTTTTTATTGATATTCCAGATAAAAATTTTTTGATTTCTTGTTTTAATTACCAGATTATTATTATTAAGGAATTCACTATTTTCAATTATATCGATTTCTCCGTCTTCTTCAGCTGCTTCAACTCTTAAAACCACTTTTTTATACACAATATCCAATATAATACAAAATTCACCATTATCTTCTATAATACATATCCTCCGACTTATTTGACTCCAAGCATCAATACGAAAATCAAAATCAATATTTCTAGAATAAAATAAAGATAAATCAGCATTTAATATTTCTATACTATTTGCATTCTTTCTGGCAATATATTTTAAATTTGGGGATATTATTTTTGAAGCGAATAATTTATTACATGAATAAACTTTTTTACCCATATGCCATAAAATACTTCTCTCATACAAATCATCCTCCCACATAAATAAATGATTACTCAATATATTATTCCCATCCTCCGATATCCCAAAAGATACAAATTTATTATTATTTTCCAGCATATAATCTCCAATTTTTATTCGAAATAAATTAGTTTTTATGTTGTAGTATTGTGTATAGAAATCATTATTATTAATTATTTCAAATGTTAATGATATGTTCTTTTTTTCTTTTTTCCAGTCATTTTCAATTTTGAATAGACTATGGAATTTTATATCAATAAATTTAACATTCAATTCTTTATTATTTACTAAAAAAATGGAAAAATTCCCATTTTGTAAAATAGTGTCGCCATTTTGATAAAAGTAAATTTTCATATTATTCAAATGACTTACAAACCGTACTTCACCCATTATTTATTGTTATTAGCATCACTTCTTCAAAAAATCACTTTTTTCAAAAAATTGATTGTAAAATGATCATTATTTTTCAATTATTGCAAAATGGTTAGATTATCATTCGGTGCCTACAACCCAAAAGAAAAGTTACTTACTTTTTACTCAACTTTTAACAAGGAGTTAGAAGATGAGTTCACACCATTTTTAATTGAATCAAAATGTGAAACAATTGATTTAAACAAAATGTTCAATAAACCACTTCCTATTTTACCACCAACCATCAAAAAAATAAAGGCTGGTCGAGGTTTTAATCAATTAATAGATCATTTACCGGATAGTGTTGAAAGTATTGAACTTGGATATTGTTTTAACCAACCAATCAGTAAATATCCAGCTAATTTAAAGAAAATAATGTTTTATGGACAATTTAATCAACAATTGGTAAATTTACCATCTTCTATTGAGGAAATTATTTTAAGTTATCAATTCAATCATCCTTTAGATAATTTGCCGTATGGGTTGAAGAAATTAGATTTGGGAAGAAAGTTCAATCAAGAAGTGGAACACTTGCCAGATTCTCTTACAGAAATAGTTTTTTCTGATTTTTTTGATAACAATATTGACTTTCTACCACATAGCATTAAAAAAATTGAATTAGGTATTAAATTTAACAAAGAATTAGAAAATTTACCTTCATCACTTGAAACATTAATTGTTCCAGGTGCTAACATAAAAACACTGAATAATTTACCAGATCACATCAAAGAAATTAACATTCAGAAACGTGGTACTATAATTCACAATTCATATAAACCAATTTTGAAATTACCGGATAATTTGGTAAAATTAACATTAAATGGTTGTTATCGTTATCCAATTGAATATTTCCCACCGACTTTGAAGTCATTGATATTTCCGGAATTATCATATTTCAATTTACCACTTGATAACTTACCAGATAGCCTAGAGGAACTAATATTGGGACAAAACTATAATCAAAATCTAAAGAATATTCCAAAATCTGTAAAAATTTTATCAATTGGACTGGGATACCGGTTTCCTTTAAGTGAATTACCAGACACGATTGAAGTTTTAAGAGTTGGCATAATTTTTAAATCAGATCGTATTCCATCGGGAGTTAAAAAACTTAATATTTCTCTGCCGAGTGATTTTGTAAGAATAGAAGGAGAATTTAATGATCGGGTTAGAATTAATACGGAATTTACTTTAAGTTATCTAGAGAATCTTAAATATCTTAAAATTGAGAATTTCTTTTTTTATAGTTTGGATAATTTACCAGTTTCTTTAGAAAACCTTGAAATCACTAGTAACTCAAGATTCCCCATCAAAAACTTCCCACCAAATCTTAAAAATTTAATTTTGAATAATTCTGGCAAACATGATTTAACTAAGTTACCCGATTCACTTGAAACATTAGAAATACAAATTTCTAATCCAGAAGAATTAACATTTTTACCACCAAACCTCCGGTTGCTGAGTATAAAAGAATTAAGAACTTACACCTTTATTTCTAGGAAAGAAAAATATAATTACAATTTCTCCATTATTCCATCAAGTCTAAAAGAAATAAAATTATTATGTAGCTTTGATTTTAATATTGACAGTCTACCTAGTACAATTGAAATTATCAAAATTGGCAGTTCATTTACACAAAAAATATCAAAACTTCCAAAAAATCTTATTACTTTGGAAATGAATTATTATTACAAATATAAACAACATCTTTTTATCACTTTGTTCAAATATCGAAACAAATTCAAAAAAACGATCGACCTTATTTTTGAAAAAGAATTATTTTAAATTGTTCTTATAAACTCCCAATTCAACTTCTCACATATCAACTTCCACTGCGTATCATGGAGTATCAACTTCTCCCTACTCTTTAACAAAGGAAATAATGCCTTATATTCATCATGTCCCAACAACTCAACACATTTATGCAAAACATAATGATAATTTAAAAAATTCTTCTTCGGCTTCTTTGCAATCTCCATCCATGGTCCCTGAATTTCTCTAAAACAATGACGCAATTTATCCTCAACACTTTTTGTAATAATTGGCGGAGGTAATCCGTTCAACTTATTAATAATATGCGCAATATGTTCATAATACTTATTTAAATTCAATTTCCTCAAGAAATGCCGAACCTTTGTATTTGTCAATTTCGTCAAATCCTTTATCCTCTCTTTCCTAATTTCCTCCTTGATCAACTCTAAAACATCATCCGGTATATCAGTTGACTCCTTTGCCTGAATTTGATTCAAAATCTCATTCAAATGATTTGTCCTTTTATATGCAAAATACGTGGCCTCAGGGGGAGGATCCTTATAATTAGGCTTATCACTCTCGATTATAACATACTCCATATGACCACATTTTGTACAACTCATAAAACCCTCATTATGATTTATAATCATCTCATAATCCTTATTATGAAACTCCTTACATTTCTTACAAAAATCTATCTTTTTCAACATCTTACTCTTTATCCCATAAGATTTATCAATTCTTGATAAATAACTGTCTAATGTAGATGCCCTATCAAAATTCTCCTGTGAATGCATAAAATCAGATATCGTCAATGATCTTTTTCCCTCATTATCATCTTCTTCAATAACTTCGATATTTTCAACTGGAACTGATACACCACCAAAAAAACTGGTAATTTTAACCCCAGATTCCACCACCTCCTTCTTCGATTCCTTCTTCGCTAATACTTTTGGTATCTCCTTCTCCTCCTCCTTTGGATTCACTGCAACTTCTTCCAAATTATTATAATAATTATATAAAATGTTACCAGTGTCCACAAAATACTCTGTTTCCTCTTTTTGTGTCTCCAAATTATATATTTTACTCTCTAACTCCTTTATTTTATTCTCCAAAGCAAACTGCACATTCAACTCCTCCGGATTAACAAATTCAGTAAAACTATCCTTTAATTTTCCCAACTTACTTTTATTTTCATCAAGTTCTTGTTGGTATTTCTTGATGTTTTTATTCTCTTCCTTAAAATTTTTTATAATTTCATTGTGCTTGGCATCGAGAGTGATTCTATTATCGCTTTGGATTAGTTTTTTGTTTTTTTGTTTAAACATATTGTTTAGATATTATATTTTTTTTAAGTTATTTTTAATAAAAAAAAAGTTGGATATTTTTTATAATCTGATGGAAAATGGGGAATCAAATTTAGATTTACTGGAATTTCAGAAAATGATTTTCATTTATAATGCTTTAAAAACGGGGTGGGGAGTCAAAATGCTTTCCAATGGGAAATTCGAATTCAAAAAATCAAAATCAAACCTTAAGAAAGAATTTTTCCTCGAAGATTACCTCAAAAAATTTATTGAACACAACCTCAACATCGAAAATATACAAACAAAAGACGAACCCGAAAATAACAACGATACCCTCACCTCGTGAAATCATATTAAAAATAATATTATATTAAATACTACAAATGGCATCAATTAAAAACAATAAAATATTTTTATACAGCAGTCAACTCGCTGCATTTATTGGTAGAAATATACATACAAGTCCGAATAAGATATTTAATAAGTTGTATGAGACGTATTTTGGGGGAGAGATGGTGGCGATGAAGTTGGATATGGATTTGAAGGGCATTAATGTAAGTGATCGAAATGCAATTGAGAAAATGGCGACGAAGATGGATGGTAATAAAGATTTGAAGGAGAGGTTGGATAAAATATGTCAGAAGAATGATTCTTCGATTGGTATGAAGAGGGATGTGGCGGAGTTGGAGAAGAAGGTAATGGAGGATAAGAAGTTGGATGCAACTGATAAATTGATACTGAAAAAAGCGATTGAGGGTTATAGTAATAAGAAATATGGAACTATAAAGGAAAATAATGCCTTGGATGTTTATAAATCAATTACTGGAAATGATGTTGTAACGAAAATTCAAAGCCGTAGCAAAAAAATATGCGAATATGAAGGAAAAGAATTATGGTTAATTAGCAAAATGGATGCGATGACTACTGATGGAATAATTGTTGAAATAAAGAATCGGATGTATAAATTATTTGATGAAATGCGGGAATATGAGTGGTTGCAGGTGCAGGCATATTTGGAAGTATATAATTTGGAAAAGGGTGAGTTAGTTGAATATTTGAAGGATAATAATGGTGAAATGAGAATTAAGCCGATTGATCGTGATAGAACATTTTGGAATGAAATTGTTTTAAAAGAAGTGGGATTTTTTTTCAGAACAATGATAAATTTGGTTCATAATGATAAAAAAATAACTAAGTATATGAAGTTATCTGATACAGAACAGAATGAATTTATTAAAAAGATGGTGCGAAAAGAGGCAAAAGAGAATTAATTTTTTTTTGGACAAGGAATACTTAGTTGGGATAATTGTGAGAAATCAACATAAAAAGGTATATTAACAATATATTCCGAGTTACAAAATCCTTCGTATTGTCCTGCATATGTACCAGATGAAACGTAATTTAAAGTATAAGAACTGGAACTTGTACCCGGATCTCCTCCAGAATATAATACATTGGGCCCTTCGTTGTTAGAAAAGCCAAAAATTTGTAAGCCATACGTTACCCCATCTATAACGTTAGAGTTACTATTAATAGTAATTGTATTATTTGTATTTAATTTAAAATAGTAAGGAATCGTTGTGTTGTTGTAAGTAAATTGAATTTTATTTAAAATTAAGTTATAAAAAGGATATCCTGGTGGCAGGGAACAACTTCCAGGCCAAGTAGATGGACTATTAAAACAATATTTTGTTCCAGAAGATATACTATCCACATCAAATCTTGCATTTTTTAATTTTCCAGTCTTTAATCCATTTGTAACTGCCGTACTCAAGTTTGTAATTTCTTTTGTAGAAACAGACCAAATCATTTTATTGTTTGTAAATTCAGCATTCTTGATTACAAATGCCCATCTACATTTACCAACTTCCATAACGGTAGTTGGTTGAAATACTTGTTCCAAAATAAAATTATTTACCCAATAACTAGCTGATGTGTTAAATATTTTTCTTGGGTTATTACCTTCTGGCCATATTTGATAGAAAGTAATTTCCCCTTCTTTTTGAAAAGTAATTGTATAATTTTTATCGCTTACTTTTTTAACTTCTACATCCCCAATTATTATCTGATCATAAAGGGGTTCGTCTCTAACTGGGGGACAAGGATTTTTAACATATGTTACAGCTCCAATATCAAATCTTAAATTTTTGAATTTTCCAGTGATTAAACCTTTTGAAACTGTTGTACTTGTGTTGTCAATTAATTTTGTTGAAACAAGCCAAGTCATTTTACAATTAGAATATTCAACGTTCTTAAGTACAAAAGCCCATTTTTTGGGAGGCTGTGCCATAATCACAGTTGGTTCGAAATGTTTTTGTTGAGTAAATAAGTCGACCCAAGTTCCTACATTTGATCCGACAATAACTCGTTGATCATTTGAGGTTTTATTAGTATCGTCCCAAATCTGGTATAATATAATGTTACTAACATTGCTAAAACTTATTTTGTATTCTTTCTCAGAGGTCTTAACTATATTACCATCGGCAATAAAGACTGAATCAAACGAAGGAGCGTTTACACACTCGCTAACTTTAGAATTTTCAGAGGGAACAGTCTTATCCTTACATCCACTACAAGGAGCACTCATATTTTATCAAATATTTTATTTGTTTATATAAAATTTTTCTTAATTATAATTAAGAAAATGACTAGAGGAGGTCAAGTAAGAAATCTCATTTCTTTGCCAAAATCAATTGTTTTGACTAGTGGAAACATAGTTGAAGAATTGACCAAAGCTTTAGCTGGGGCTATTGGTGGAACATCTAATGGTTTGGAAATTATTGCCAGTCGTGCAGGGGATACGTTGGGTAATGTATCGGATAAGTTGAGTTTGGTTTCGACGAAGTTATTTAGGGGGGCTGGGGATATAACTTTGGAGGTGGCGAAACAGTTGGGGGAGATTGTGCGAATAATACCAATTTTGGGGAGACCGATGGGATATGTTGTGAAGGGTACTGGTAAGGGGGTATATTATGTGGTGGCGAGTGTTGGGGATTTGGTGGGAGAGAGTATAAAGACTGTGGGTCGAATTGGTAGGAAGGCCGCGAGTGTGGTGGTATTTACATTGGTAGCGGCAAGTGATTTGACAGAGGATACTTTAAGGGATGCTGGTAAGGTGGTGAAAAAGGTGACTGAATTGGTGAATGAAAATAAGAAGAATAATAAGAAATAATTAGCTTGAAATAATTTTCCATTTATATCTGTTATAATTATAGTTATTTTTATTAGGTCTTTAAATTTGATTTTATCTATCATTAATTAATTTTTTAAGAGTATCTTTAATCTCATAAAGTTCATCAAATATTTTTTGATTTCCATTTTTTGAATTTAAATCATTTATTTCTTTTTTCATTCTTATTAATTCAAGTTCATATTCTTGAATTGTCATTGAAAGATTGTGGTTTCTGATTTTCTTCATTTCAAGCTCAATTTTTTTTTCTTCAAGTGAAAAATTTTGTTCGTTCATTTTATCTTATTTTAAATTATTAAAATAAAAAATCAATTTTTTTATTATATTAAATTTATAAAATTAATTTTTTAATAAATTTGATTTTATTATTTTAAAAATATTATTTATTACATCAAAAATATTAAAATCCTTATCTAATGGAGAATATCTAATAAATCTGCATTCCAATAATTCCATTATTTTATTTTGTCTTAAAATATCTTCTTGAAATAGCCAACTATGATGTTTCTCATCACATTCGACTGCTAGCTTGTAATCAATGAAGTATAAATCAACTCTATAAACATCAACCTGATATTGACGAATTATATTTTCACCATCGAAGGCTTTAATAATATCATTTATTGTTTGGCTTTCAATACAAGGAAATTTGTGTTGATATATATTAATATTCATTATTCTTGAAATATTTAATGCTTCTGGTTTCCGTGATTTATTTAATAATTTTATTAAACCATAAATTGTAACAAATGATAGAGTTTGAAAACCTTTATTTGTATTAATTTTAACTTCTACTTTTTCATTGCTTTCAAAATTTGCTGATCTTATATTTTTAAATTTTAAAATATTTGCAATATCACAACAACAATATAAAGAATATGGCTCTGATTCTGATTTAATAATTCTACAATTGTATAAACTTTCTATTGTATTTGCTATATCTAATTCATCCTCATAAGTGTATGACATTCTATTTGTATATTTGTAAGATATCAAAAGAAAAAATCATTTTTTTTAATTACACATATTAAAAAATTTTAATAAAAAAATTTCTACACCTTAATAAAAATAATATATTTGTTAAAAATATTTAAATTAAAAAAATATAATTTTTTTATACAATATTATTGATCATTTTTATAAATAAATATTTTATATAAATTAATATTATTTTTACAGATTTTGATTGTAATTATTTTCTTTAGTGGATTACTTTAGGACAAAGAAAAAAGGAAATTTAAATTTAATTTATAAAATTTATGTTTGATAAAATTTTTGGTAACAAGACTGTAAAAAATATTTTGTTTGTTAAATATGTAGTGGTATTTATTTTTTTAGAAATTAATTTAATTTAAATTAATTTAAAGCGTTTCTGACAAATTTTTTTTCTTTGTTAAGATTATAAAATGAGTGGAGGCTTAATGCAACTCGTAGCTTATGGTGCCCAAGATGTATATCTTACTGGGAATCCACAAATAACGTTCTTCAAAGTTGTGTATCGTAGACACACTAACTTTTCTATGGAGTCTATTGAGCAAGTTTTTAACGGCACTGCCGATTTCGGAAAACGTGTTACTTGCACCATCTCTCGTAATGGTGATCTTATTTATCGTGTCTATCTCCAGGTTACTCTTCCTCTTGTTGAGTGCCCAGGAAACCTTGATGGAACCCAGAACACTTGCTTCCGTTGGGTTAACTACGTTGGTCATATTTTGATTCGCAACGTTGAGGTCGAGATTGGTGGGCAACGCATTAACTGTCGGTGCTGAAAAACACGAGGGTTCAAGACTTAAGACGAAAGGCTTGAACATAAAACCCTTTAGTAATCGTCTTCCTGGCTAAATGTCCATAGCCATAAAAAAGGATTTACACGTGTTAGTGTGATAGTTGTTATTAACTATTATGCAACATTACCAAATTGCGGGAACCCCCTAAAACCGTAATTTATGAAAAGTGAAAAATTAATATGAAAAAAAACAATTTAATGGTTTTATGATAATTGAATATAAAGATGAAAACCTGCAAAGATTGTAATATTGAAAAAGAATTTGAATGTTTTTCTATTAGAATATTAAAAAATGGTACTATAACTTACAGAAATCAATGTAAAAGTTGTTGCTCTAAAAAAGAAAAAGAAAGAAGAAATAATAATCTTGAAGCTTTTAAAAAGAAAGATAAAGAATATTATGAAAAAAATAAAGAGTCTCTACTGGTAAAATCAAAAATTTATCAAGAAATAAATAGAGAAAAATTAAAAGAAAGCAAAAAACAATATTATCAAAAAAATATTGAAAAAATAAAGGAGTACCATTCCGAAAATAAAACAAAACGAAATGAAAGAATAAAGAATAAAAGAAAAACAAATCCACTATTTGCAATAAAAGAATCTTTGCGAGCAAGAATTCACGAAACATTAAATAAAAAAAATACATCAACATTTACCTTAATCGGTATAAGTAATAAAAATCTAAAAGTTTGGATTGAATCACAGTTTGATCAACAAATGAAATGGGAAAATTACTGTACATATTGGGTTATCGACCATGTTATTCCTGTAAGTTTTTATGACTTAACTAGTAAAGATGAACAATTAAAATGTTTTAATTGGACGAATCTTAGACCACTAGAAAAGATTAAAAATATGGAAAAATCTGATAAGATCTTGATTGATGAAATACAAAATCATATAAATACTTTAAAAAATCACTTAATCATAAATGAAGGATACCAAGCATACTATGAAAATAGTATGTGGCAGAGAGTAGAACTCTGGTATGGTAAAAATTCCACGGATGAAGAAAATTTTAATGATTTTCTGAAGTGGGCAATCCGCAGCCAAGCTCCTAACCCCTAATACTTCTTAGGAAATGGAGAAGGTTCAACGACTAAATGGTAATGGGTCTTTTATAATAAAGGCTTAAGATATAGTCTAATCCTTTGGGAAACCAAAGGTACAAAATTTCAATCACTAGTATGCGACAAACAATACGGTGATTGGCTCAACATCTGGAACGAGCTTTCTCA
>Ga0172362_10002784_pt1 | contig 15134 bp, 13 predicted proteins | sample LakKivs1_kivu2a2_FD_114534 | JGI IMG/M metagenome (GOLD analysis project Ga0172362, IMG submission 114534) | Sediment microbial communities from Lake Kivu, Rwanda - Sediment s1_kivu2a2 | ecosystem: Environmental > Aquatic > Freshwater > Lake > Sediment | place: Rwanda: Western Province, Lake...
AAGATACCAATAATGGCGACCACAATCATCAACTCAATCAAGGTAAAACCTTTGCTCTTCCTATGAAATCTCAACACTCTATATCACCTCCTCTTTTTCGTCACCCTGAAGGGCGACCCCGATACATCGGGGGCACTCTTTAGAGTGCCGCTTCGCTAATATATAATGTTACCACACTTTTTCCCATCTGTCAATCGGTTTTTCTATGGGTAGTCGCAACCTTTAGGTTGCGTTTATATACGCAGACTGAAGTCTGCTACTCCTTTTTTACACGCTCCGATGAATCGGAGCGACTACCGAACTGTTTTACCTGCCAACCAGGGCGCCCAGCTCGAACATAGGCATATACATAGCAACCGCAATAGCACCAATAATAACACCCATAAACACAACAATTACCGGTTCAATCAGGGAAGTTAGACCGGATACAGCAGCATCTACTTCCTGTTCATAAAACTCGGCAATCTTCGATAACATCGCATCCAGGTTACCTGTCTCCTCGCCCACTGAAATCATCTGGGTTACCATTGGTGGAAAGGCGCCGCTTGCTTTTAAAGGGTCGGATATTCTCTCTCCTTCCCGAATAGATTCTTTTGCTTGCAGGACAGCCTTTTCAATAACTCTATTTCCTGAAGTCTTGGCCACGGTCTCCAGGGCCTGAAGTATGGGCACGCCACTCTTAACCAGCGTCCCGAAAGTCTTGGTAAACTTGGCTACAGCTACCTTTCTTAACAGTGGTCCGAAAAGAGGAATCCTGAGCAACAACCTGTCTATATACATACTTCCTGCCTCTGTCCTATAATATTGTCTCAGACCCACAACAAAAGCAATAAGACCAATAATTACGAAGATAATATAACGTCTGAGGAAATTGCTAACCGCAAGTAATATCTGGGTGGGCAGGGGCAACTTGGCGCCAGCCTGTTCAAATATCTTAACAAAAGTAGGGACAACCACTATCAGCAGGAAAGCAGTAACGCCACCGGCAACAAGCCCAATCACTGCTGGATAGATCATTGCCGACCTGATCTTAGCTCTCAATGCGGCGGCAGATTCCAGGTAGGCTGAGAGTCTCTCCAGAATAACATCCAGAATACCGCCAAGCTCTCCAGACCTGACCATACTTACATACAACTCACCAAATACTGTAGGGTGCCTGCTGAGAGCTTCAGTAATTGATGTTCCTGATTCAATATCCTCCCGTATGCTGGCAACAACTTTTTTGAAAGCTGGATTCTCTATCTGCTCCAGCAGGATTGTCAAACCCTGAACAATGGGGACTCCCGCTCCAATCAGCGTGGATAGCTGCCGGCTGAATAGAACGAGATCTTTCTGTTTCACTCTTTTTTTCAAAAAGTTTATGGTATCCAGCAGGTCCCGGGAAGTGCTCTTCTTGATTTCACCAATTTCCAGAACGATAAATCTCTGGTATCTGAGGCGGTCTATAACCATCCTCTGTTCTCTCGCTTCCATCGTTCCAGTCAAGACATTTCCCTGTGGATTTCTAACTTTGTAACCGAAGAGTGCCATTTCTAACTCACCTCAAACTTTTGTTTTTAATCTCCTCTACCACGCCCTCTTCCTTCTTGCAAATTCTCTTCAAATCCTCCGCATCCGGGCTATTCGCCAGCGCCTGAGCATAAGTAATCTGCCTGCGCGTGTAGAGTTCATATAGGCTCCAGTTCATTGTCTGCATTCCAAATTTTCCTCCTGCCTGCATAGCGGAAGGAATCTGTTCCGTCTTTTCTTCCCTGATCATATTCCTGATGGCAGGAGTGACCTTTAAAACTTCCACTGCCAGGCATCTCCCCTTACCACTTGCCCTGGGCAGTAATCTCTGACAGAAAACCGCCTGCAGAACAAACGATAACTGGGAACGGATTTGCGGTTGTTGGTATGGTGGAAAAACATCAACTATTCTATTAACTGATTGCGTGGCATCTGTTGTGTGCAGAGTGGCAAAGACCAGATGGCCTGTCTCGGCGATTGTTAGTGCCGAAGAAATGGTTTCCAGGTCACGCATTTCTCCCACCAGAATGAAATTTGGGTCCTGACGAAAAACGTGCTTCAGTGCATCGCCAAAGGAGGAAGTATCACTACCAACCTCTCTCTGATTAATTATGCAACTCTTGTGGGGATGAACATACTCTATAGGGTCCTCAACTGTAACAATGTGTCCACTACGGTGCTCATTAATATAGTTTATCATTGAAGCCAGCGTTGTCGTCTTACCACAGCCAGTGGGACCGGTTACTAACACCAACCCCACAGGCAATTTAACCACGTCAAAAACTGCCGGTGGCAGTCCCAATTCCTCGAAGGTCATAAAATAGTTGGGTATTGCTCTCAGAGAAGCACCCACTACCCCTCGTTGTCTGAATACGTTCATTCGCACTCGTCCCACATTCTTGATTCCAAAGGAAAGGTCGAGTTCGTTTGTAGATTCAAATCTCTCTTTCTGTTTATCGGTTAACAGACTATAGATTAATCTTTGACACTGTTCTTCCTGAAGCTTCTCGTATTCTGTGGGAACTAGTTCTCCGTCGATCCGCAAAGTGGGTGGGACATTTACTGTTAAATGTAAATCAGATGCTCCCTTCTCCATCATTAACTGAAGTAATTCATCAATAGATACCAAGAATCACTCCTTTCCAGACACCCAAAGGGTAGGCTGGAGTCCTTGCGAAAGCAAGGTAATTAAATTCTGGAGTGTAAAACGAAAGTTTTACCTCGTCAAGCTTTCGCTTGACACTCCTTCCCTCCCTTTCGGGAGGACTCCAAATGTGTCATTCGACATCAGCAAAAGTAACCCTCATCACCTCTTCCACCGTGGTTACGCCTGTCAAAAGTTTCTTAATGGCAACTTCACGCAGGGTTACCATCCCGCTCTCTCTCGCCTTTGATTTGATTAAATGCGTCGATTCCCTGTTCAGAATAAGCTCTCTTAAATCATCGTGAATTTCCATAACCTCAAAGCACGCTGTTCGTCCCCGATACCCGGTGTTACTGCAGTTATCGCATCCCTTGCCTCGATACAGGGTCACTTTCTTTTTACCTTTTATCTCTGCTTCTTTAACTCCAATACTGGAAAGGAAATCGCCGGGAACCTCATAAGGCTCTTTACAATGCTTACAGATTACTCTGACCAGTCTTTGAGCAACAACCATAATTACTGTGGAAGTGGTCAAAAATGGTTCGATGCCCATATTATTCAAACGGGTCACGGCACCGGGAGCATCATTGGTGTGCAGAGTGGAGAATACCAGGTGTCCTGTCAGTGCGGCATTAATAGCGATCTCAGCAGTCTCAGTATCCCTGATTTCACCAACCATAATTATATCCGGGTCCTGACGCAAAAATGACCTCAAGCCCGCCGCAAAAGTTAGGCCGATATCGGCTCTTGCCTGAACCTGGTTAATGCCTTGCAGAACGTATTCCACGGGATCCTCTATGGTGATGATGTTACGGTCCGGATAATTAATAGTGCTTAGAGTAGAATAAAGAGTGGTAGACTTACCAGAACCGGTTGGTCCTGTAACCAGGATGATTCCATAAGGCACTTCGATATTTTTCTTATAAATGGAAAGAGCATCCGGTTCAAATCCCAGCTTGGTGAGATCCAGACACAAGGAAGAAGCGTCCAGAATACGCATAACTACTTTTTCGCCAAAGGAAGTAGGTAGAACAGAAACCCTCAGATCAACTTCTTTATCCATCACTTTAATCTTAATTCTACCGTCCTGAGGCAAGCGGCGTTCAGCAATATCCAGTGAAGCCATAATCTTTAACCGGGAAACAACTGCGTTCTGCAATTTTTTGGGCGGAGAAGAGACTTCATGTAAAACACCATCGATTCTATAGCGCACCCTGAGAATCTTCTCATAAGGTTCGATATGGACGTCTGAAGCCCCTATTTTGACAGCTGCGCCCAAAAGAAGATTAACGATCTTAATTATTGGCGCCTCTTCTCCAGCTGCCTCCAGAGCAATTATATCATCTCCTCCGGCATCAGCCCTTTTTACTATCTCTACATTCCCATCATCCTTTACCGAGAGTTCCATCTCTTTTACGATATCTTCCATAGAGCCTTTAGCTCCATAATACTTTTCAATACCATTCTTGATTTCAGTTTCTGAGGCAATCACTACACTAATTTCTTTTCCCGTCATCAGTCTCAGATCGTCAATGGCAAAGACATTTAAGGGATCACTCATCGCTATGGTGAGAGTTTTTCCCTCAAGGGCAATGGGAATTAGGGTCTGATGCCTGGCGATACTTTCAGGAACACTCTTGATGACTTCTTCGTCAATATCCCCGTATTCTGATAAGCTGACGTAAGATACACCGCACTGTTTACCCAGGAAAGCTAATAAAACATCCTCGGTAATATAGCCTAATCCCATAAGTGTCTCGCCCAGCCTCCCCCCCCTGATTTTTTCTTCCTCTAAAGCTTCTTGCAACTGCTCGGCGGTAATTATCCCCACTTCTACTAATAAGTCACCCAACTTCTTCCTTATTGCCGGGCCTTTAGCCATAATTAGCGTAAATCCTTTCTAATTCATGAAAAAGTTAAAGTAAACTGACTAATTTTTAGTATACCACAGCTGATTTACTTTGTCAACAGCTTTCTTCTCAAGCGTGCCTCAATTTGTCGAGGAACTAGCCCCTTTACGTTGCCCTTCAGGCTAACCACTTCCTTAACTATACTCGAACTCAAATAGGTGTAGGATTCTGCCGGCATAAGGAAGACTGTTTCAATATCTGGAGCCAACTTGCGGTTAGTTAATGCCATCTGAAACTCGTATTCGAAGTCGGAGACTGCCCTGAGCCCCCTGATTATAACTTTCGCTCGCTTCTTCTTCACGTAATCGACCAACAATCCGTCGAAATGGGAAACCACAACCCCTGAGAGTCCTCTGGTTACGGCTCTCAACATCTCCATTCGCTCTTCCACGGAAAATAGCACATTTTTGTTAGCATTATCAATCACTGCCACTATTACCTGGTCAAATAACTGGATTGCTCTCTTTATTACGTCGATGTGTCCATTGGTAACCGGATCGAAGCTCCCTGGATAAACGGCAATTTTCTTTTTTTTCATCTTTTCGCTCCTTTTGTGAATACAAATGTCATTGCGAGGCGAAGCCGTGTCAATCGACGAAGTCGTTGCGAGGGCGAAGCCCGTGGCAACCTGATGCATAAATCTACGAGATTGCTTCGTCGCTCCCGCTCCTCGCAATGACAACATAATCTAATTATCCCACGCTTGCCAGCCCAAATCTTCCTCTAAATCTCTGCTTAAACTTTTGCTTAATTATTCGGTTTTCGGAAAGAGTCAGAACAGGGTCTCTACTAATCAACCGGAATCCTGCCTGGCGTGCCAGTTCTAATTCATGGTGGTCGGAAACAATATTACCAATCTTAAATTCAGGAAGTCCATGCTGTTGCGTGCCAAAGAATTCTCCGCCACCGCGTAACCTCAAGTCCTCTTCGGCAATACGAAACCCATCGTTAGTTTCCAACATAATCTGTACCCTCTTTTTTGCTTCCTCCGACTTAGTTTGCCCGAGCAAAATACAAATGGACTGTTCCGTACTTCTCCCTACCCTCCCCCGCAATTGGTGTAGAGTAGCCAACCCAAACCTTTCACTGTGCTCAATAACCATCAAACAGGCATTAGCCACATCGATGCCTACCTCGATTATACTGGTAGTAATCAGAATATCAAATTCTCTATTCAAAAATTTCATCATCACGTTTTCTTTCTCTTCACTCTTCATCTGGCCGTGCAGGAGGCCAACCCTGAAATCTCTAAACACGGTGGTCATCAAGCTCTCTGCCATTTTCACTGCAGCGCGTAATTCCAGCTTATCCGATTCATTGATTATGGGATAGACAATGTAAGCCTGTTGTCCTTTTTTCACTCCGTCAATAACCATCTGATAAGCTTCTTCCTCAGAAAGCCTCTGGGTGAAGACCTTTCTCCTTCCTGGCGGTAATTGGTCGATCACGGAAACGTCCAGATCGCCATAGACTGTTAAGGTTAGTGTGCGGGGTATGGGCGTGGCTGTCATTACCAGGATATCCAGGTTTTCCCCTTTCTTCCTCAACCTTGCCCTCTGCATCACTCCAAACTTATGCTGTTCGTCAATGACCGCCAGAGCCAAATTGGAAAATTTTACCCCTTCCTCAATTAACGCGTGCGTGCCGATAATTATTTGAGATTCTCCCTGGGCAATTCTCTGGTAAAGTTCTCTCTTCCTTTTCTGTCCCATTTTTCCTGTTACCAATTCCACTCTGACTTCCAAACCCCCTAGCATTTTGCGCAAAGTCAGATAATGTTGCTCAGCCAGAATTTCAGTAGGAGCCATCACTGCAGCCTGATAGCCATTCTCCACAACTAAAAGAAGAGCCGCCACAGCTACTACTGTCTTACCACTTCCCACATCTCCCTGGAGGAGCCTGTTCATCGGCCTGGGCGACATAAGGTCACTGAAAATTTCTCTGATTACTCTTTTCTGTGCAGAAGTAAAATCGAAAGGTAATTTCTTTCTGAAAGCTGTTAAGAGATTCTTTTTCAATTGATATTTCCTGTTCTTGTTTATAATCTTCACCTGTCGTCTTCTCAACGCCATAGCCAGTTCCCAGAAGAAAAACTCTTCGAATACAAGTCTTCTCCGGGCAATCGCTCCCTTCTCCCAAGTGGAGGGAAAGTGCAAATTATATATGGCTTCTGGATAAGGCATAAGGTTATATTCTCGGAGGATGGTTGAGGATAGCGTCTCTTTTAAAAAGGAAACGTAGTAATCGAGCGTTCTCTTAATCAGCGTCCTTAAGAAACGCAAATTTAACTTTGCCGTAACTTGATATATAGGGACAATTCTTTTAGTATGAATCAAGTCATCTTCTTTTCCCGTTAGTTTCTCGTAGGCGAAATTCGTAATCTGTAAATCGCGAAAGGTGCGTTCAAATTTACCGTGTACAACAACTGAAGTCCCGGGAGGCAGGGAATCTTTCAAGTAAAACTGATTAAAGCAGACCATCGTTGCCTTGCCACTGCCATCTGCGAGGAGGATTTTTAGAAGGGGCCTTCCACCCCTGGTAGGTACAATCTGATGCTCGACCACTACTGCCAGAACAGTTGCTTCTTCTCCATCAGCAATTTGTGCCAATAGTTTTAAATGAGCGCGGTCTTCGTGCCGGAAGGGAAAATAAGTAATAAGGTCTCCTACTGTTTCAATACCAATCTTCTTCAATACCCTTGCTCTCTCGGGGCCCACACCCTTTAAGAACTGAACCGACATATTCAAATCTTTCATGATAAAAGTAACTGCACGATTTGAAATCGTGCCTACAAAACATATGGTTGTAGGCACAGATTCAATCTGTGCAAATTTGTGGAGAGATGGCTCCCGCAGCGTTAGAAAATTGCCAGAGACGAACAGACTGCTTTTTAACTACAAGATTTTTCCTTTTCGATGCTAAAATATTCTTGCAATTATTCTCATATTTTGCTAAACTAACGAAAATTTTACAGGAGGAGACCATTGCCCAGGAAATGCGTAATCTGCGGTAAATCTGTCAGCGCTGGTTCAAATATCAGTCACTCTCACCACAAAACAAAACGAAAATTCAGGCCTAATTTACAGAAAGTGAACATAATTCTGAACGGACGAAAAAAGAAAGCCTACGTATGTACTCATTGCATTACCGCAGGCAAAGTCACAAAATCCGCCTGAAGTCATTACCGCTTCAAAAAGGAAAACTCAAAGAACAGAGATAACTATAAACAGGAGACCCGATACCAGCAAGATAATATCTCTTGAGGGCAAAATCTAAAATATACCTGTCTTGGGTAAAACCAAGGCCCCAGGTATAACTTACTTTTCTCTTTTCACTAAAATTCTCACCGAACGTTCCCATACGAAAAGAAACATTGCGAGGAAGAACATACTCCAGGCCCAAATGGTAAATTGCCGGCGCCTTCCGCTCAGCATCCTTTCTTACGTAGAATCTCTGCTCAAAATCGGAAGCAAAAATAAAAAATTCCGCCATTTTTATCCCCATACCTACTCTGAGATTTAATGGCAAGCGGTCGGAACGGTAATCGCTCCAGTAAATGTAAGCAGGACCATTCTCCAGGGAAATTCCCATCTTAAGCAATGGCGAATGAGTGTAAATTATCCCCCAATCTAAACCCCACCCATTTCCTGTAGAGATATTTGCCTTAGGTGAAGGGACCTCTCGAGCAATTCCCAGCGAACCATGAAGATAGCTTATATTCATCCCGAAAGAAACCTTTGGACTGTAGGGAATAGCAAAGGAAAGCGTGTATTTACTAATGTTAATCTCTCGCTCTGAGTAGGGTGGATTATTTTCTTCTCTAAAACTGGATAACGGTCGCCAGCTCAACGCTCCCAGACTACTACAAAAAGATAAATAAGTGAACCACTTCCCCTGCAAGGGTTCTCTGTTTACAACGTCCTCTCCTTTCCCTTTACTCCTCGCCAGATCAAACATAAAAGTAGATAGATTGCTCTCTAAAAAGGCCAGTCCAGCGGGATTCCAGTAGGGAGCATCGGCGTTATCCGCCAGAGCAACAAACGCCTCCCCCATTCCGCTCGGCTTTGCTCCTATAGGTATACCGTCGAAAGAATTATAAAGAATGGGGGAAGACTCTTTAGCAAAACAAAAAACAGCTGAAAAGACAATTAGAGAAACAATAACAAAAATTTTCAATTCAACCTCCTTAGAATAAAATCTGATAAATTATTTGACTATCTTTTCTATTGTTCCTCCACCCAGAACTACGTCTCCCTCATAAAAGACTACCGCCTGGCCAGGAGTGGCCGAGCGCACGGGATTTCTAAACCTGACCAATACTTTGCCCTCACCTACGGGAGATACTGCTGCTTCTTCTCCTCGGTGATTGTATCTTATTTTGGCTATTACGTCCAGATTCCCTTTTACTTCTTCTTCTGATATAAAGTGCACTTCCTCTGCAATAAGTTCCTCAGAAAATAGTTCCTCTTCAGGCCCTACGACAATCCTGTTATGTTCAGTATCGATGGAAACTACATAATAAGGTTTCCCATACGCTCCAATTCCTCTCCTCTGACCAACAGTATAACAGTACACCCCCTCATGCTTTCCCAGAACATTTCCCTTAACATCAACTATCTCCCCGGGAAGGGAAGGAAAATGGGAAGACAAAAATTTTCGATAATCTTCATCTATAAAACAGATTTCTTGACTTGCTTCTTTCTCAGCTACAGGTAAACGGAATTTTTTGGCAATCTTTCGCACCTCTACTTTCCCGTAACTTCCCAAAACCATTAAAATTTGCGCCATCTGCTCCTGGGTGAAGGTATATAAGAAGTAGGACTGTTCTCCGTTATCTTTTAATCCCTTTTTCAAAAGATATCCCCGGGAGTTCTTTTCTATTCTCGCATAATGGCCTGTACTTAGATATTGAGCTCCCAATTGTTTTGATTTCTCCAACAGGAGCTTGAATTTTATCTCCCGATTGCAGAGAATACAGGGATTGGGAGTCCTGCCTCTCTGGTATTCCCGGCAGAAATGGTCGATAACCTTCTCCTGAAATTCCTTCTGGAAATTTACGACATAAAAGGGAATTTTCAACTTGAGCGCCACACTCCGGGCATCATTGATCCCCTGTAAACTACAACAGCGATTCCCTGGGAACGATGGATGATGCGTTTTTTCACAAAAAGGATAAAGATACATAGATATTCCGATTACATCGTATCCCTCATCCTTCAGTATTGCTGCTGCAGTCGAGGAATCTACTCCCCCGGACATTGCTACTACTACTCTTTTCATCTTGCTCTCTCTTGTATGTTTATTAGTCGAACTCTACCTGAATGACCCCCAGGGGACAGGCGGGTACACAGAGGCCGCAGAGAAGACATTTATCCCGGTCGAACTCCAATTTCCAGCTATCTTTATTCATCGACAGCGCCCTGGGACTGCACACAGCTATACACGCCCCACAGGAGGTACATTCCTGTTCATTCAGTTTTATATCCTTGGCCAGCGGCTGAACATCAACCTTTATATCTTCCAGATACTTCAGCCCCTTGTTAATTCCCTCCTTGTTTCCTTCTAATTCCAGTACCATTTTCCCTTCCTCTTTAGGTGTGACCTGAGCGCGCAGGATATTCAGAACTAAATCGTAATCCTTAACCAGGCGGTAAATTATCGGTTGGTCAACCAATTCGGGAGGAAAAGTTAGAACTATTCTTTTTTTCGCCATAAAAACCTCCTTAACAAATCAGACGTTAGTATCTATCATCTGATATCTAAAGGTTTAAATTTCTCATCCATTGGCAGTCGTTGAATAGGCTCCTGTAATAAGAATTTTCCTTTTTTAATCCACTCTTTCAGAATCTGAGCTATCTCTCTTGCCTTGTAAAGGCTGGAGAGTGGCGCGGTGGGAACTCTCTTCTTTTTTATTTCAATTTCCCCGCTTCTTAACTCTTTATAGCTCACTCTGCCCAGATCCGGTCTTTCTCTTCTGGGAACACTGTAATCAACTATTGTAGTATATATGTCTTCATCAGAGACGGAGACAAAATGCGCCATCTCTTCATCGAGGATGGGGATAGGTATCCCAATTCCTACAGTAAGGGTAACACCATACTTATAGAAGATTGCTGCCCTTAGAAAATTGCGGCTCATCTCTTTCAAATTGCCTATCAGACACAGAGTCCCGGCAGGTGCCACTGGTATTTTCGTTTTCTCATCCCTCTTTTGCAGGGGATTATGTTGCGTGCCTTCCCAGGCAACGTAGCCCTGCGCTCCGCCGAGAAATATTCTGGTTCCTATACCGATAGTGCGATATAAGGGATCGTTAATTAGAGGGGAGAGTTGTGAACTACTACAGTAATTTGCGTTGCCAAAGTTGGGCAAGAGAACACCCATATAAGTATAGATTGTTTCATCGGATGAGTTGGTGGCTACTGCATAATTTTGATAAGCATTCCTGGGATTGAAAAGAATTGCCTGATTGATCGAGTCTAAAGTAATATAAGATTCAAATTCTTTTCTGGGATAACAGTCTGTTCCGTAAGAAGTAGCTTTAAGCTTCACTTTTTTGCCCGAAATCAAATCCTCAATAACGTGTGCTCCACCATATTCCATCCCCTTGGTTTCAGAAAGCTCAGTTGCTCCGATATAGGCATCAACTGCCGCCACCCCCGCATAAGCGGGAACATCATTCAGCCATACCTTCTGCATCTTTATAGGCGGGTCGCTATGGCCGAAATTCAATAAAGCTCCTGAAGAACACATTGTGCCAAAGGTAGCTGTAGTCACCACGTCTACTTCCCTGGCAACCCTTTTCTCTCCCTTTTTTCTCACAAGGTCGATAACCTCTTCAGCAGTTACCACCACTGCTTCACCTTTTTTAATCTTTTCGTTAATCTCTGCAAAAGTCTTGGGCATTCATTCCTCCTTATGTGAATCAGCCGTTCACTTCGCTCTCTCTTCTCCGGGGCGCTCAAGCGTCTTCCGCCCGCGCCTTTCCCTCGCTTCGCTCAGTCGTCCCGATTTCATCGAGACCGGCGTTCCGGGGCGCTCACCGTCTCGCGCCCGCGCCTTTCCCTCGCTTCGCTCGGTCGTCCCGATTTCATCGGGACCGGCGCTCCTTTTTGATGTCATCAATTATCATCTCGTGTTTTTTGCAAAATTCGGGTTTGCCGAGCTGGGCATTTATTACCTCTTCCTGCCAGTGTGCATTATAGAGTCTACATTTATTATCTTCACAAAAAGGCTCACCCGATATGTAAAAAAATAGCGCCTGCATACAGTAGCCTTTCATTACTTCTGTCAGCCGCATGTCATCATAGTTAATAAACTTATCTTTAAATTCTTTCTCCAGAGTAGTTATATCAATTCCCCATTGTTTCTGTAAATAGAATTCTCTGGGTTTAGCTGGAGCCTCCACGATGCCCGTGGTGGAAATAATGGAGGGAAACCCGTACACGCTTACTCGAGCATGGTAACGATGGTCATTCTCGTCCCACGTTCCGAATAGCTGGTCTGTAAAAATAATTACCAGACAATGCCAACTGCGTTCTTCCTCTCTTATCAACTCCTGATATAATCTCTGAAGCTTGAAGCCATCATAAAGTATGCCAAAACTTCTTTTCTCTGAATTTTGCAGTCTCCTTTTCTCATATTCTATCTCAGCAGAAAGTGGCTCAAAAGTGAAATGGGGTCTACGAAGATCTTGAATTTTACATTTGGCTATCTCCCCAGCCAACTTTCTCTGGGAGGAATCATCCATTACCTTGGTAACTTCGGTAATGAAATTGCCTCTGACCTCAACCTCAGCACCACCCGAGTTCTTCTTAAGATACTGACCTATCTCCCTGACATCTAAAGCTTGCGTCTTGCTATCGTCGTAAAGGAAGATTTTCATTTCTTCTTTATACCCAATTTTTCCAATACTATCTCTGCTCCTCTCCTTCCAGAAAGAAGCATTGCCCCAAAAGTAGGTCCCATGCGGGGAAGACCATACGTAGTAGCCACAGACATTCCCACTACGACCAGGCCAGGATAGACTTCCCCGGTATGTTCCACTACCAGATTCTCTGACCTTTCTATCCACATTGCTCCCATACCTTTTATTTTTATTAGTCCTCTCTCTTCCAGTTTTCTTACTACTGAGGCATCGTGTCCAGTAGCATCGATTACCATTTTGGATTCTAAGGCCACGGGGTCAAGAGAGGCTATCTCACGCGGTAGAGCGGATATTGGGGTCCAGTTAACCACAGCACCGCTCACTCTGCCTCCCTCACGCAGCACAAGGTCGTCAAAAACAGTCATATTGGCAAACTTCACTCCGCTGTCACAGGTAGCTCCAATAAGTTTGGAACAAGCGTGAGGTCCATCCGCTACATAAAGTCCCTTGCTTACTTCTTCATACGGCACAGCCAGTTCTTCCAGGACTTTCTGCGCCGGTTCTCTCACTGTTACTTTATTCATTAAGTACCCGCCAATCCAGAAACCCCCACCGAGGTAATTATTTCTCTCTACAATCAAAATTTTGAGCCCACGACTGGCCAACTCCTTTCCCGCCATCAATCCGCTGGGTCCACCGCCCACAATAAGACAATCGCTTTCCACATACTGGGAAAACTGCCTGGCAAACTCCTCTACAATAGCTCGCGTAACCTCTTTTTCTCCCACTGGTGCAAATATTTTCTTCTCCATATTCTTCTCCTTTCGCTTCGCTCAATCCGACCGGGGCGCTCACTGTCTCGCGCCCGTCGCCAGACTTGTCCCGATTTATTCATCGGGACGGCGACCCTTTCGCTTCGCGCAATCCGACCGGGCCGCTCACTGTCTCGCGCCCGCGCCTTTCCCTCGCTTCGCTCGGTCGTCCCGATTTCATCGGGACCGGCGCCCTTTTTTGACTGAATTCTATTTCTTTTTTTTATAGATGGGTGACATACTGCGCAACTTTTCCACTATCTCGGGTAAGACTTTAAGAACATAATTAATATCTTCTTCATTGTTATCCTTCCCTAAAGTGAAACGAAGCGAACTATGAGCTACTTCGGGAGAGATACCGATGGCTGTCAAAACATGCGAGGGTTCCAGGATGCTGGAAGTACAGGCTGAACCACTGGAAGCACAGACTCCTGCTAAATCTAACTGCAGAAGCATAGATTCGCCTTCTACACCTTCCACGCTCACGTTTACATTTCCCGGAAGTCTCTTTTCAGGATGACCGTTGAGCCTGCTTTGTTCAATTTTCTTCAATATACCTTCTATCAATTTATTTCTTAAATAGACCTGGGATTTTTCTTCCTTTGCCATATCCTTTTGCGCGAGTGAGCAAGCCTCCCCAAATCCCACAATTCCAGGAACATTCTCCGTGCTTGCCCGACGTTTATTCTCCTGCTCGCCACCATAGAGAAAAGGAACTATCTTCGTGCCTCTCCTGATGTACAGAGCCCCTACTCCTTTGGGTCCATATAATTTATGTGCCGACATTGCCAATAGATCAACTTTCAATTTATCCACATTTATGGGAAGGTGTCCCACAGTCTGAACTGCGTCTGTGTGAAAATATATTCCTTTCTCCTTGACAATCTCTGCAATCTCTTCTATGGGCTCCACTGTGCCAATCTCATTATTAGCATGCATTACTGATACTAATATAGTTCCCTCAGTAATTGCTCTCTTAACTTCCATAGGATCTACCAGCCCATCCTTGTCCACGGGGAGATAAGTAACTTTAAATCCTCTTTTCTCCAGAAACTTGCAGACATTAATTACCGCATGGTGCTCAACGGAAGTGGTAATAATATGGTCCCCTTTCTTCTGATTGGCCCAGGCTATGCCGCATAATGCGAAATTGTCAGCCTCTGTTCCACCGCTGGTAAAAACAATCTCTTCGGGTTGCTTAGCTCCTATCAGTTGAGCCACTTTCGCTCTCGCCTCTTCCAGAGCTCCTTTAGCCTCTCTCCCATAAGAGTAGAGGGTGGAAGGATTACCAAAATCTCTACTGAAGTAATGAGCCATAACTTTGGCTACTTTTGCGTGGACGGGCGTAGTGGCTGCGTGGTCAAGATATATTCTTTTCATTACGTTCTCCTTCTTCTTTTACATCGTATCCCGTTGCTGAAATAGCCTGCTTAATTCTTTCCAAAATTCTCGACTGCTTATCCAATTTGAGTCCGGGCAAAAAATTCAAGCGGTAGGAATAACTCCACTTCTTGAATTCCTTATCTTTTGAATATTTGAATAATTCTTGCCTCTTTGCTCTTCTGAGTCTTCACCCTCTTATCGTATTGATGAAGAAAGAAAAGAGTAGCAAAAAAACCTAATCCTGCGAAAATAATGCCTGCTATCTCCTTGCCCAATATTGCCTGACCAAGAAAATACCCACCAATCAAACCCACCAGGGGAAAAAGGTAAATAAGAAACGCTGTCTTCAATATCTGTTTACTCTCTATAGAAACCAGTACTTCGTCGCCGAGACGGGCTCCTACAGAATCCTTTACAGCCGATGGCGTCTTATCCCCCGAACCCTGTGAACATATCCCGCATCGGGCACAAGCAGAAGTCCGTCCCATCTCTCCCTGAGCCACTCCACTCTC
>Ga0172362_10002787_pt1 | contig 15129 bp, 13 predicted proteins | sample LakKivs1_kivu2a2_FD_114534 | JGI IMG/M metagenome (GOLD analysis project Ga0172362, IMG submission 114534) | Sediment microbial communities from Lake Kivu, Rwanda - Sediment s1_kivu2a2 | ecosystem: Environmental > Aquatic > Freshwater > Lake > Sediment | place: Rwanda: Western Province, Lake...
CGCCCCTATTCGGTCCGTGTCTGACAGGGTATTGGCAAGCCGAGCGGGTTGTGGTACAATAAGGAGCCAGACGTGGTCCAGAGCAGTTTTAGAGGATGTCCCCCTGCGCTTTTGGGGAAGGCCTCGGAAAGAGGCGAGCATTGAGAGTTGAGATCGAAGGACAAGAGCGATTATATGACGGCTTCTTCAAGCTGGACCGGATCATCCTGCGCCATGAACGCTTCGACGGCACCATGAGCCCTCCCAAGTCCATCCTCAATCTGGAACGGGGCGATGCGGTGGGCGTCCTGTTGTACGATGTCGAGCGCGATGTGCTCATCTTCGCCGAGCAGTTCCGCTACGCAGCCTATCAGCGCACCGGCCAGGGTTGGATCCTGGACCTCATCGCCGGGATGGTGGAAGAGGGGGAGAGCGCAGAGCAGGTCGCCCGCCGCGAGGCGCTGGAGGAGGCCGGCTACCGGCTGGAGGAGCTGGAGCCCATCGCGGCATTCCTCGTCAGCCCCGGCGGCACCACCGAACGTATCCATCTCTTCTACGCCCCCGTGTCCGCCGCACAGCGGATAGCTAAGGGAGGGGGCATTGGGAGCGAGGACATCCGCCTGGTAGAGCTGCCCTTCGAGGAGGCCTGGGCCAGGGTCGAGGAGGGCCGTATCTGCGATGCGAAAACCATCATTGCCCTGCAATGGCTCAGATTGAAGAAGGTGAAGAGGTGAAGGAGCTATGATCCCTCTCATATTGCGTCTGCACAACTTCATGTGCTACCGGGACCCCGGGCCGGTGGACTTCAGGGGAATCCATCTGGCCTGTCTGGCCGGCGACAACGGCCATGGCAAATCCGCCCTGTTGGATGCCATGACCTGGGCCCTGTGGGGAAAGGCGCGCGACGGCAAGCGCAGCGCCGATGAGCTGATCCACCTGGGCCAGAGGGATATGGAGGTGGAGTTCGAGTTCGCCTTGGATAACCAGCAGTACCGGGTCATCCGCAAACGCACCAGCCAGGGGCGAGGGCGCACTATCCTCGAACTTCAGACCTTCGATGGGAATCGCTTTCAGCCCCTCACCGAGCCAACCATCAGTGAGACCCAGGCCCGAATTGACCGCCTGCTGCGTATGGATTATGAGACCTTCATCAACTCCGCCTTCCTCCTCCAGGGGCGGGCCGATGAGTTCACGGTGAAGACGGCCGGCGAGCGAAAGCGGATCCTGGGGGAGATCCTGAACCTCTCATTCTACGATGAATATGAGGAACGGGCTAAGGAGCAGGCCAGGGCTAGAGAGAAGGAAACAGAGCAACTCTCAGCCCAGATTGCGGAGATGGGCCGGGAGCTGGTCCATCGCGGCGAATATGAGGCCGAACGGTCTCAGGCTGAGAAGGATGTGGCTCGGCTGAGCGAGGCCCGGCAGGCAGCGGAGCAGGAGCTTGACGCGCTGCGCGCTCGGCAGCGCGACCTTCTGGCCAAAGGGCAGCAGGCCCAGGAGCTCACCCAGCGTGTGACTCAAGGCGAAGAGGAGTTGGCCGCTCTGAGTGAGCAGATCAGGGGTGCGGAAGCGCGAATTGAAACCTATCAGGCCACGCTGGCCCAGGAAGCGGCCATCGAAGAGGGATACGCGAGTCTGCAGACTGCCCGTGAGCAGCGGGAGGAGTTGGATCAAAAGTTCACCCGCCTCGTGGAGTTGAGGGAAGGGGGGCGCGAGCTGGAGGCGGCCCTCGCCCAGGCGGAGAGGGAGTTGCTGGTGCAGCAGCAGGTCGCGCGGGAGCGGATCGCAGAGCTGGAGGCCAGAACGGAGAAGGCACTGGCTCTTCAGGCTGAGAGGGAAGGGGTACAGAGTCAACTGGCCGCTCTGGCGGAGATGGAAAGGGAGCAGCGGGCAGCTCAGGACCGGCTCCAGCAGTTGGCAGCAGAGATGGCGGCACTGCGCACACGGAATGAGCAGCTCAAAGCAGAGATGGAACCGCTGCGGGAGAAGATATCCCTTCTACAGACAGCGGAGACGGCAGCCTGCCCCCTCTGCGGCCAGACACTCTCCGAAGCGCACCGGGCTGAACTGATCGCCCAATTCACCGCCGAGGGAACGGCCAAGGGGGATCAATATCGGGCTCATGCTGCTGAGATATACGAACTGGAAGGGGAACGGGGGCAACTCACCCAGGAGATGGCCCGCCTGGAGCGAGAGCTCCGGCAGCAACCCCACCTTCAGCGCCGAGAAGCCATACTGACCCAGCAGTTAGCCGAGGCCCAGATCGCAGCCCAGGAGCGAGTGATCCAGCAGGAGGCCCTGGCTCTGGTGGAGCGGCGGCTGGCAGAACGGGACTACGCGCCCGAGGAGCAGGCTGCCCTGGCGCAGCTTCAGACAGAGATGGAAGCCCTGGGCTACGACGGGGCAGCTCACGAGCACGCGCGCGCTCAAGTTGCGCGCCTGAGCGAGTTTGAGCCACGCTATCAGCAATTGACGACGGCGCGGGAAAGGCTGAAGGAGGAACTCGCTCACCTCAAGCGGCTGAAGGAGAGCCAGCTCCGCTGGCAGGGGGTGGTGGCCGAGGATCGGAAGCGACAGGAGGCGCTGGCTGCAGAAATCGTCGCCCTGCCCGAAGTGGAATCGCAGCTTCTCTCCCTCGAACCTCAGGTGGATCAGTTGGCTGCTGAGGAGCGGATGGCCCGCGACAGGCTGGCCGCGGCACGGCAGAAGCTGGCTCACTGCGAGCAGTTGGTCCAGAGGCGCAAGGAGTGTCTGGAACAAGAACAGGTGGCGCGCGAAGCGCAGTCCATTTACCAGGAGCTGCGGACCGCTTTCGGGAAGCAGGGCATCCAGGCCATGATCATCGAGAGCGCCATTCCCGAGATCGAGGATGAGGCCAACGACCTCCTGGCCCGTATGACCAATGGGCGGATGCACGTCCGATTCGAGACCCAGCGGGAGAAGAAGACAGAGAGGGGAGAGCTCATCGAGACGCTGGACATCACCATCTCCGATGAGGTGGGCACCCGCAATTACAACCTGTACTCCGGTGGGGAGGCCTTCCGCATCAACTTCGCCATCCGCATCGCCCTCTCCAAACTCCTGGCCCGTCGGGCCGGCGCGCGCCTCCAAACCCTGGTCATTGATGAGGGATTTGGCACACAGGATGCGGAGGGAAGGGCCCGGCTGGTGGAGGCCATTAACGCCATCAAAGATGATTTCGCCCGGGTGCTAGTCATCACCCACATCGAGGAACTGAAGGACGCTTTCCCGGTGTGCATGGATGTGGAGAAGACCCCTCAGGGCTCGCAGATTACGATCCGCTGAAATCAACGGGGGCGACCGCAAGGGTCGCCTCTACCCCGTGCCTTGATAATAATCGCAGCGTGCCTGAAGAACGCAGAGTCCACACCTGGGCACGCGGGCCCGGCACACCTCCCGCCCGTGAGCGATGAGGTTGAGGTGGAAGGCGTAGTAGAACTCCGGGGGCAGGAGCTCTTCCAAGAGGCGGTGGGCTTTCTCCCGCGAGGTGTTGGAGGAGATCAGCCCCAGACGGCGGCTCAGGCGATGGATGTGGGTATCCACCGGAAAGGCGGGCCGGCCCAGGGAGAAGAGCAGGATGATGGCCGCCGTCTTGGGTCCCACCCCCTTGAGCTGCATCAACCAGGCTTTCGCTTCTTCCACGGGCATCTGGGCCAGAAAATCCAAACTCAGCTCGCCGCGCTCGGCCAGAATGGTGCGCAGCGCCTCCTGGATGCGGGGGGCTTTTGTGTCTGCCAGACCGCCGGGGCGGATGGCCTCGGCCAGCTCCTCCGTGGGGGCGGCTATGATCTCTTCCCAGCCGGGGCCGCCTGTACCCTTCGGGGCAGGAAAGCGCTCCCGCAGCCGCTGCCAGGCCTGGTCTCGGTTGACATCATTGGTGTTCTGAGAGAGGATGGTGAGCACCAGCTCGCTCACGGGGTCCAAAGGAGGGCGCCAGGGGTGATCGCCGTACTGCTCGATCAGCAGACGGTGGATGGTCAGGGCCTTCGCGGTGAGGTCATTCACCTGTGACTGATCAGGTGCAGGCATGGAGCTAATACAATGGACAATTTGCGGGACACTCCTGTGGTAGAGGATGAGAATATTTCCCGTGGAGCCTGGGGGGCCGTGGCCTCCTGCCGCCTGGCCCTACTGCTGGCTGTGGTGCTCTTGGGACTGGCGCTGCTGCTCACTGTGGAGTGGCCCAGCTACACCCTGCACCTTATAGCCCTCCAATCGCCTCTGACGGCCACTATCTCGCTGGTGTGGCCCATGATCGGGCTGCTCACTGCAGCGATGGCCCTGGGAGCAGCCACTATTTTTCATCAACACCCAGCGATGCGGGGCCAGCCGGTTCTCGATCTCGTGGCCCTGTGGCCACTGCCCACCCTGACTGTGAGCCTGGCGGCACTGCTGCTGCAGAGGACGGCCTCCGGTGCCCTATGGGCCGGGGGGATCGCCACCACAGGCCTACTGCTTTACGCCCTCTTTCGCCTGGAGTATAGGTTGATGGATCGGCCAGCGGGCGAAAGTCCGTGGGCCGAATGGAGTCTTCACGTGCTGGCCTATCTGCTGGCTCTGACCTATTTTGTGCTCATCTACCGGGTTAGGCTCCGCACCCTCCTGTCCGCGCCAGCCATCATGACGGTGGGAGGGCTGTTGGCCATGCGATTGCTCCACAGCGTGGTCTCCGTTCCTTCCAAGACAGGCTGGCGCAGGGGAAGCATGTGTGCCCTGGCCATCGGGCTCACCCTGGGAGAAACGACCTGGGCGCTCAATTACTGGCCCGGCCGCAGCATCGCGGGGGGGGTGCTCCTGTTGCTCGTCTTCTATGTCTTCATCGGCCTGGCCCGACGGGGTCTGGAGGGCGGACTTCCACGGTCGGCGCTGCTGGAGTATGGGGTGGTCGCCCTGTTGGGCCTGGGCCTCCTCATCCGCTTTGGCTAATCAAGCCGCCTGTTCCAACAGGTCTTCCAGGCGCTGGCCCTGAGCATCGTACAGCTCGGGCCGGCCCTTTTGGAGGGCTTCGGCGGTGATCACGCAGCGGCGGATTTCAGGCCGGGAGGGGATCTCGTACATGATGTCCAGCAGGGCCTCCTCGATGATGGCCCGCAGGCCCCGGGCTCCTGTCTTGCGCTTCATCGCCATCTCCGCTGCTTTGGCCATTGCCTCCTCGGTGAAGACCAGCTCCACCCCATCCACCTCGAACAGTTTCTGGAACTGTTTCACCAGTGCGTTCTTGGGCTCCACCAGGATGCGGGTCATGATCTGCAAGTCGATGGGCTCCACACTGACGACCACCGGGAGCCGTCCCACGAACTCGGGGATCAACCCGTATTTTAACAGGTCATCGGGGATCACCTGCCGGAGCAGTCGGGCTACCTTTTTCTCCTCGTCCTCTTTTTTCAGCGCAGCTCGGTCCCGGCTAAAGCCCAGTTGTCCCTTCTCCTTCACTCGTTCGGCCACAATGTCCTCTAGCCCGTGGAAGGCACCGCCGCAGATGAACAGGATATCCTCGGTATTCACCTGGATGAACTCCTGCTGGGGATGCTTGCGCCCGCCCTGGGGGGGCACGTTAGCCACTGTGCCCTCGATGATCTTCAGCAGCCCCTGCTGCACCCCCTCCCCCGACACATCGCGGGTGATGGAAGGGCTGTCGCCGGTCTTGCGGGCGATCTTGTCAATCTCGTCAATGTAGACGATCCCCTTCTCCGTCCGAGGGATGTCAAAATCGGCGTTCTGCAACAGACGCAGCAGGATGTTCTCCACATCCTCGCCTACGTAGCCGGCCTCGGTGAGGCTGGTGGCGTCGGCGATGGCGAAGGGCACATCCAGGATCTTGGCCAGTGTACGGGCCAGCAGGGTCTTCCCGCAGCCGGTAGGGCCGATGAGCAGGATATTGCTCTTCTCCAGCTCCACATCCTTCAGACGGGGCTTGGCTGCGATCCGCTTGTAGTGGTTGTAGACGGCCACGGAGAGCACGCGCTTGGCCTTGATCTGTCCCACCACGTATTCATTCAACTGCCCGTAGATCTGCTGCGGGGAGGGAAAGGATTCCAATTGGGGCAGCTCATCTAGTCGTCCCTCCCGGAGGATCTCCTGACACAAAGCCACGCAGTCATCGCAGATGGAGACGCCATCAGGCCCGGCTACCAACTGGTTGACCGCGCTCTGGGGGCGTTTGCAGAAGGAACAGAACCTCTCTGAAGATCTCTGCTTGGCCATTTTCTCTAACTCTCCTCTTTCTCTCCTTCCTCTGTTCCTCCTGGGATAGGCCCTTCCAGAGCGGGTTCCATCTCGCCCAGCACCTCGTCTATGAGCCCATATTCTACCGCCTGTAGGGGATTCATGAAGTAGTCACGGTCGAAATCCCGCTTGATGCGCTCCAGTGACTGGCTGGTATGCTTGGCCAGGAGTCGCTGGAGCAGCTCCTGCATGCGCAGCAACTCATGGAGCTGGATCTGGACATCGGGCGCTGAGCCTCGGGCCATGCCTGCCGCAGGGTGCATGTGGATGGTGGCGTGGGGCAGGGCGTAGCGCCGGCCCTTGTTCCCAGCAGCCAGGAGCACGGTGCCCATGCTGGCTGTCCAACCCACGGCAATGGTGGAGAGGGGAGCGTGCAACTGCTGCATGGTGTCATAGACGGCCAGTCCGGGATAGATGTCACCCCCGGGAGAGTTGATGTACAGAGCGATCTCCTTCTCCGGATCTTCTCGATCCAGATACAGGAGCTGGGCAACTATCAGGTTGGCAACCTGATCGCTGATGGGGGAGCCCAGGAAGACGATTCGCTCTTTCAAAAGCAGTGAGTAGATGTCGTAAGCCCGTTCTCCACGCCCCGTAGTCTCGATCACCATAGGAATCAAACTCTCTGGCACCTTCCCCTCCTCAAAGTTGGTCCTGAGCCCTTAGTCCTGACTGTGGACTCTTTCCTTCGCCTCGGCAGCCTTCCCAGATTCAGGTGTTTCTGCCTCTGCGGTGGGTTCTGCAATGTCCGTGACGGCCTTAGCCACCTCAACCATTGATGATCCCGCGCCAATGTCCTCTTCAGCTCCGGCAGCCTCCACTGACCCGGGTATCTCCGCCTCTGTGGTAGGCTCTGTGATGGCTATGGCTGCCTCAGCCACCTCAACCTCGCCCTTGGCGATGGACACCAGGCGGAGGGCGGCCTTCTCGGCCAACAGGTCCTGCCGCACCGATTCCTGGAAGGGCTCCGAGGCCAGCATAGTGCGGCGCACCTCCTCCGCCTGATCGCCATAGGTGCTGCTCAACACCCGGATGTAGGAGGTCACCTCCAGAGGCGTAACTTCCAGTCCCTCCAGTTCGGCCACTTTGCCCAGTGCCAGGGAGCGGTGCAGACGCGCCTCTGCCTCCTCACGCTGCTCCTCCTGCAGTTGCTCCCTGCTCTTGCCTTCCATTTGGAGAAAGAGGTCCAAGTTCAGCCCCTGTTGCCGGAGGGCCATGTCCTGTTCAGAGAGCATCCGGTCCAGGGTGCGTTGCACCAGTTCTTCAGGGTAATCCATCTGGGCCTGATCCACCAGGGCGGCTATCACCTGTCTAACATATTCCCGTTCCGCTTCCCGATCGGCCTGGGCTTCCAATTGCGCTTGCAGAGCCAGGCGCAGGCCTTCCAGCGAGGCGTAATCTCCCACTGTCTTGGCCCATTCGTCGTCGAGGGCGGACAGTACTCGCTCCCGCACCTCTAGCAGGCGGGCCCGCAGGCGCAGGGTCTGCCCCGCCAGGTCAGGGTTAGAGAACCCCTGGGGATAGGTGAAGTCGAACTCCCGTTCCTCATCGGCCGTCATATCCAGGAGTTGCTCGTGCAGTGTGGGGAGAGGCGAGTCCAGCGAGAGGCGGAAGGTGGTTTTTTCCTCATTGACGACCACCTGCCCCTCGCTGTTGGTGCCTTGCAGGGCCACAGTGACCTGATCGCCAAGCTGGGTGGGGCGGTTCACCGGCTCCCAACGCACATTTTGTTCCTGAAGCCTTCCCAAGGCTTCCGCTACCTGCTCATCAGAGATGGACACTACAAGGGGTTCGAGGCGCAGAGCCCGGTACTCGCCCAGCTCCACGATGGGTTCCACGGGGACCGTGAGCTTGAGCACCAGAGGTTCGAGCTGCACATCATCCAACTGAGCGCGGGCCACGGGCTTGATGTCCAGTTGCTCCAGCGCCTCCTCGTACAGTGCCTCTCCGATGTCGTCCACCAGGGCGTTATACACGGCTTCTTTGCCCAGTCGTCGCAGCACCACGCCCACTGGGGCGCGGCCAGGGCGGAAGCCGGGTATGAGCTTTTGATGGGAGATACGTCGGACCGTGGCCCGCAGGGCCCGCTGGATGCGCTCTTCCTCGACCTCGATGGTCACCGCCACACGGCAATGTTCAAGTTGCTCAGTCGTGACTTTCAAAGTGAAAATACCCCCTTAAGAAACCTCGCCATCCTGGCCGATAGGCTAATCCAATCAGTCCTGGCACGGGCAGCACTGTTCATGAGCATAGCACGAAAGCTGAAACAATGCAAGTCCAACAAAACGGGCACGGCAAGGAATCTGACATCGGGCAGGGCCCCCATGTTCCCCGCGACTGGTTGGGTCACCACTGCTTCTTATGCAGCATAGCACAGGTATGGTGTACCACTTTGATGTGGTGCCTGTGGCAGAAAGCGAATGACTTCCTCCGACTCCGCGCCGGGCTGCATCCACACCCGTTTCAGCCCCAGTTCGGCGCACTGGCGCACAATCTCCTCTGTCATCTTCGGAGGCACGACGATGTCCACCACTTGCGGTCGCTCAGGCAGGTCGGCCAGCGAGGGATAGGCCCGTAGGACCTCAATCTCGCCCCCCTTGGAGTTCACTGGGTAGACGGTGTATCCTGCCTGGCGCAGATCCCGGAAGATCCGGTTCCCGTACTTGCTGCGATCTGTCGAAGCTCCCACCATAGCCCACGCACGTTGATTGACGAACTCCCGACTCAGTTCCTCCACCGATCAGTAGACCCCATACTTCCTCACCAGTTCGAGCACCCGGCAGTACCGCTCAAAGCTCACATTGCTGGGCACTGAGTGGTCGGAGTGGTAGATGTAACCGCCACCTCGCTTGGCGAAGGGGATCTTCGTCCTGATCTCCTTTTCGATCACGGAGAGATCCGGATCGGCCATGGCCCGCACATCAATGCCCCCCATGAAGGCCATCCCATCCCCGAACGCCTTCTTCAGTTCGACTACATCCATTCCGGCCTTCACCTCCACAGGCTGGAGGCAGGTCAGGCCATCCTCGATGAAGCGGGGGATCAGCTCCCGTACGCGGCCACAACTGTGGAGGAGGGTGGGTATCCCCTCCCCCCTGAAGTAATCGAAGAGGCGCTGGAAGGTGGGGCGGAGTTGCTCATCGTAGTGGCGGGGGGAGAAGAGGAGGCCATTGCGATAGCCCAGATCGCAGAAGAGCCAGGCTCCGTCGAACTCAAAGCCCCCTTCCTTCATGATCTCGTACATCTCGATGGCCAGGGTCGCATCGGTCTCGTACATGTCCCGCACCCAGTCGGGCTCGGTGGCGATGGCGATGAGCAGTCGCTCGGTGGCGACGTAGGTTTGGATCTTGTCATAGCCCACCGCGGCGGAATAGCAGACGAACTTCTCCTGCTCCTGTGCTCTTTTACACCCCGGAAGTCCCCGCCTCCACTCCACACGATCCCTCTCCAGGACCGATTCCTCGGCCCGCTCATCCTGGGCCGACCCGGCCAGCCACTCCCCCTTCCAGTCCACCCGGTCTCGGCTTGGCATGAGCCGCTCTTTTATCTTCTCCCAATCCTCCCGGCTCTTGCAGGGGTAATCCATGATCTCAGGGGTGGTGGAGTAGTCCTTGTGGTCACGCCGCAGCCCGCCGAAGGGGGTAGTGTGGACGATGTACTCCTCCGTCTCCTCGACCACTTCTACAGGGAAGCGGGGAGAGGTGTCGGCGCCGAAGCAGACGATCTCGTAGTCGAAATACTCGGCGGGAGAGATATCGGTCGGGAGTCCCTCTCCACGCCAGCGTTCGATGGTCGCCAGCCAGGGGGAGTCGTGGATGGGCACTCGATCCGCTTCCTCATGGTTGAGTGCGGCTAAAACTCTTTCGCGTGAAGTCATTTTTGGTCCTCCTCGTATAAATATAGCGTACCACTTCTGTGGATCGTTCCCGAGGAAGTAGGAGGCGCGCGTGTCCAGGCGGTGGAAACCTGGAAGCGAGCGCCATCGGCGAGCGGTGCAGTCTCTCCTACAGCATCTTTGCCAACCGGCGCAAATGGGCCTTCTCCTCGCGGATGACAGCGGAAATGGTCTCCCGTTCCGCTGGGCTCACCACCTCGCGCAGATCGTAGAAGAACAGCGGGGTGTCCTTCTCGAAGCCTATGGCTGCTCGCCGTGTCGTCTCCTGGTCCTGGGCCTGCTCTGCCAGGGCTAACCCCTTATCTGGTCCAGCGAATAGGGCATTAGACAGCGCGGCCTGGAGATAGGCCTGATACTCGTCCTGTCCTCCTGAAGGGTGCGTCTCATCATCCGCAGCATCTATGCCGTGGCTTGCGCCTTGGCCATTATACTTGCGATCTGTGGCAGGTGACATATACCTGCTCACAGTTTATCTTCTCCCTCTCTTTCGTTTCCCCCTTCTCCTGCTTCGGCGCACTGGCCTCCCCTTGCCATCCACCCCGAGCCGGGCCGATATTCGGTGGATAGGATGTGTCGGATCCGCCACTGCCTGCTTGACCTGGTGATAATGGGACTCCAACCGGGCTACATAAGCCGGATCGGTCAGGACGAGCCGTTCTACCATGTTGAGCAGTACAGTGGCATACCGGCTTTGCGGATTCAATGGGTCGAGAAAGGGGCCAGCCAGCTCCTGATCACGATCAAAGCCAAAGCTGATCGAGGCCAGGTATCTGTTGCCCTGCTGCCGGCCGAGCACGTTAAGCATGACTCGCCGGCAGTCGCACTGGGGATCTACACAGTAGGATTCTACCAGGGCGTATTCATCATCAGGTAGCCCCGGATGGCCTCGGGTGGTGACGGTCCGTGTCTCGGCTTCCGCCTGCTTTGGAAAAAGGAAGACAAAGGGTATCAGGCCCACTTTGGTCCTCGTTTAATGCTCCTATGCGTCTTTCTGGATTCCTCTGCAGGAACGCCTAGCCTTCTTTTTCCTCTTTCCTCTCATGCACCACCGAGATATGGATCCTCTCGCTCTCCTGTTTGTTGCCAGCGGCGTCATAGGCCACGACGTAGATCTCGTGGATCTCAGTATACTCGTCCTCACGGATGGTGATGACCTTTCCTCCATCGAAGACCCACATGGGGGCTCCAGTAGCCGGGTCGCGCTCGAAACGGCGGGCGATGTAGGTCTCCTCCGAAGTACTGCCGTCAGGGTGGGTGATCACCCGCGTCGCCTCTACCGGTGGGCCCTCCACGGGCGGGGTATCCTCCATGACGATGATCCATCGGGTGTTGTAGGGTGGGACAGTGCTGACTTTGAGCAGCTCGCCATCCAGGTAGAACTCCACCCGGTCCATGGAGACATTGTCCCTGGCCTCAGCCTGGATATTCACGTACTCATCATCCTCCATGATGTACTTCTTGCCGTCAGGAGGGTAGATTAGTTGCGGGTCGGGTGGGGTGTGATCCACCGTCACCTGAATGGCTGCCTGATCGGGCGGCCGGTTGTGACGCATCACCGTCAGCCGCAGAGTGTACAACCCCTCCAGCCCGCTCACATCCCAGAACTCCAGGGGGCCATGATCCACCTGATGGCCATGATCCGCGCCGATGGGGCTCCAGGAGGGGGGATTGAGGCCCGGGCCATACTCCAGCCGCCAGGACTGGAAATCACCCCCCTTGGCATTGCCCACGATGGGCTGCCCCTGGCTCAGATAGGCATAGGGGGGCGGGTCAATGATCGCCACGTCGCCGGCCGCCAGACCCGGCCCATAGCCGTCATACTCCGTGGGAGGCTGAGGGATGTCATTCTCCCGCACCCAGTCCTGCGCCTCCGGAGGGAAGATCTCGTACACCCGCTCCTCCACCAGCTCCGGCGGGGTGTGCACCGAGGCCAGTTTCCCCGTCTCCTTGTTGACCCGGAAAAGCTGGTGCACATCGCAATGGACAGTGGGCACTGTCCCCTCCAGGAAATACTCGCTCACCGTGGCGGGACAGTGCGCCGTGGGCAGGAGCCCCGACACGGCGCACACCTGCGCCTCGACGATCCCCGGCGGTCGGAGGAACTGCTGGACCGGCGCATCCCGCAGCGCATATCTCATGATCTCCTGCCAGATAGGGGCCGCGCCGCGCGCCCCGGGCACGCGCTCCATCGGCTCGTTGTCGCTGTTGCCCACCCACACCCCCACCGCCAGTTGAGGGGTGTAGCCAATGGCCCAGCCATCGCGCCAGTCGGTGGTCGTGCCCGTCTTGGTTGCCGCCGGCCGATCCTCCAAGTGGAGCTTGTTATCCACCCCAAAGGCCGCCGCCCGCGCCTGGTTGTCGGAGAGGATGTCATTCAGGAGAAAAGCCAGTTGGGGGCTGAGGACCTGACGGGTCTCGGGGTGAAGGTACTGTCTGATCACCTGGCCCTGCGAATCCTCGATGCGCAGGATGGCCACTGGGTCCAGTTCGCGGAAGCCGGGGCGGCGGTACTCTTCGGGGATGAGCTGGCCCGCCATGACGCCGCCGTTGGCAAAGACAGAGAAGGCGTAGGTCATGTCCAGCAGCCGCACTTCCCCGCCACCCAGGGTGAGGCTCAGGCCGTAGTAGTCGGCGTTGAGGGTGTTGATGCCCATGCGATGCGCAGTGTTGATCACATTCTTGACCCCCACTTTGCTGAGCATCCATACGGCGGGCATGTTATAGGACCGGGCCAGCGCCAGCCGCACGCGCTGCGGGCCGTGGTATTTGCGGTCGTAGTTTTCGGGCACGTAGTAGGGGTTGGGATCGTCATGGAAACCGGTGCGCACATCCATGATCATCGTGGCCGGGGTGTAGCCCTGGGCCAGGGCGGTCACGTAGGTGAAGGGTTTGAAAGCCGAACCGGGCTGGCGGTCGGCCAGGGCCACGTTGACATTGCCGTCAATCGTTTTATCCCAGTAGTCCAGGCTGCCCACCATGGCCAGGATCTCACCTGTAGTCGGCCGGATGCCCACCACCGCCGTGTTGGAGACGTTGCGCTCCTCCTCCTGGAGCTTCTTGACCTGCTCTCGAGCGATCTCCTCCGCCTTCCGTTGCAGGTCCAGGTCCAGGGTAGTGTAGACCTTCAACCCCTGATAGGCCAATTGGCCCAACTCCTGCTCCAGCCGCTGCTGGACGTAGAGGGAGAAATGGGGAGCCTGGACGTCGAACCGCTCCGCCAGCGAACTCCGCACCTGCAGGGGCTCAGCCTTGGCCGCCACCGCCTGCTCTGCCGTGATGTAACCCTCCCGGAGCATGGCATCCAACACCAGGTGCTGCCGCTTTCGCGCCTCTTCCGGGGCATTGATGGGGTTGAGGGCTGGGAATTGGGGTATGGCGGCTAACATGGCACACTCCGCCAGGTCCAACTCCTGCACGTGCTTTCCAAAGTACACCTTGGCCGCGGCCTCAACTCCATAGGCCCAACTGCCGTAGTTGTTAGAGTTGAGATACCATTCCAGGATCTGGTCTTTGCCCTCCCGGCCGGGGTAGCGGCGAGAGATCTCCAGGGCCAGGATAGCCTCTTTGATCTTGCGGGAGTAGAGCTTCTGGTACCGTTCCTCCGGGGGGATGAGGACGTTTTTGATCAGTTGCTGGGTGATAGAGGAGCCACCCTGGACCTGCTGACCCCGGAAGTTGGCCCAGGCCGCACGGAGGATGCCCCGGAGGTTTACTCCCGGGTTCTCATAGAAATCGTGATCCTCGAGGGCGATGGTCGCCTGACGAAGGTAAAGGGGGATCTCCTCCAGGGGAACAATAGTGCGGTCACCTCGCTGGGGATCGAAGATCTCATACAGGAGGTGCTGGCCGGTGCGGTCGTAGATCTTGGTGGTCTCGAAGGTCTCCTGGGCGGTCTCGATAGCAGTGGGGTCAGGCAACCCCTGGGCGAAGTGGGCGTAGACTCCGGCCACGGTGCCGAAGGTGGCCAGGATGACCAATAGGATGCTGAGGGTGATCATCGCCAGTGTGCCCAGGGCCAACTGCAGCCAGATATACGCCGGGCCGTGGGAGTTCGAGTTAGAGCGCCGTTGCCGATGCCTCATCAGAAGCATTTTGCGTGAACTGCGCATAGTCCTCTCAGAAGGCAGTTTGGCAGAACCCCGGTTTTTTTCTTGGATTGGTGGGGCTTGTGCCTCATCAGAGCCGACTTTTGTGAAAATTCCTCCACCAACGACCACAAAAACCGGGTTTCTTGGTCCCTTCTGCCTTTGTCTACCTACCCTCCTTCAAAAATAGGCCTCTGCCAGTCGTCCCACCATACCTCATTCTCATCCAGGTAGTTGTGGGCCTCCTGCAGCAGCTCGAAGTGGCGGTTCTCCTCGGCCATAAGGAACTGGTACGCTCGGGCCGCAGGCGAGTCCGACACAGCTTCCTCCAGCGCTGACTTGTACATCTCGTAGAAGCGCTCTTCCATTTCCATGCCGAACTTCAGCACCGCCAGGTCGGTCTGCAGTTCGTCCCATCCCCGCTCAGCCGCCTCATCCCAGGGAAAAGCCACGGGGGCCATCTCCTCACCAGGGAACAGCGGCTGACTTATGTCAACCTCGATTTTCTGCTCCATGGCCTCTTGGGGATCAATCCAGCCCTCACCCCTCTCCAGGCTTTGGTACTCCACCGACAGCAGGTGCAAATGTCGGGTTTCATCCTCTCCTAAGCTCTCGAACATCTCCCTGCCCCGGGCGTCAGCCATCCTGGCCACGGCCTCCTGATAGAAGTGGTAGCCCTGACGCTCATTCTCTGCAGCGCGGCGCAAGATCGCCAGCGCCGCCTTCGCCTCGGTCATCGTCTGCCCTCCAATCCATTTCGGATTTCAGATTGTAGATTGCAGATTTCGGATTGCGTAGTGAAGGGATGGTTCAGAATAGGTTGACACTTTGACAGCTTCATAGACTTGCCACAGGTGGTCGATTCGGGGACAATAGAAGTCATTCGCACTCCACTTTGACAGGAGGTTCCGATGGCAGAGTATC
>Ga0172362_10002790_pt1 | contig 15117 bp, 17 predicted proteins | sample LakKivs1_kivu2a2_FD_114534 | JGI IMG/M metagenome (GOLD analysis project Ga0172362, IMG submission 114534) | Sediment microbial communities from Lake Kivu, Rwanda - Sediment s1_kivu2a2 | ecosystem: Environmental > Aquatic > Freshwater > Lake > Sediment | place: Rwanda: Western Province, Lake...
AATTTGAGCTTGAGAGAGTAAAGAGAGAAGAAGAGGTAAATGTCTTAAGGCAGGGTCTGGAAAGGGAGTTAAGAGAAATAAGAGATAAGCTGGAAGAGGAAAAGAGAGTCTCTTCTCAGAAGATGGAAGAGAAAGAGAAGGAGCTTAAGAAGAGGATAGAGGAATTTGAAATTGAGAGGGCAAAGAGAGAAGAAGAGGTAAATGTCTTAAGGCAGGGTCTGGAAAGGGAGTTAAGAGAAATAAGGGATAAGTTGGAAGAGGAGAAGAGAGTCTCTTCTCAGAAGATAGAAGAGAAAGAAAGGGAGCTTAAGGCTAAACAGGAAGAACTTACCTCCAGACTTCAGGATTTGGAAAGGGAACTGGAAGAAGAGAAACAGATTGTAGAGAAGAGTTTGGAGAATAACAAGGATGTAAGAGCAAAAACTGAAGAGGAATTGAAAATAGAAGAAGAGAAAATGGAGGAGTTAGAGAAGAGACTCTTGGAGGAAAAGAAAATGCGAGAGAAAGAATTTATAGGTCGAGAAGATGAGGACAAAATGTTAAGAATGGAATTTCAACATAAAGAGCAGGAATTTGAAGAAGAAAGCGAAAAGTTGAAAGAGAGAATAGAGAGATTAAGGGAATATCTTGAAGATAGATTAAACGAACTGAATCGTAAATTAGAGGAACAAAAATACATACCATCTAGAGAAACTTCCCCAGGGGGGGACCTATTGAGGGATGAATTTCAGAGGAGAGAGAAAGAACTGACAGTATTGGAAAGAGAACTGGCAAGGCAAAGGGACTTGGTGGGCTCATTTGGGGAGCTGTTAGCTCAGAAAGAGATGGAACTCAAATATGAGCGGGAAAAGAGGGGGAAGGAAATAGACCAGATAAGAGAAGAGATGGGGAAAATAGTTAGAAACTTGGAGATGGGACTACGGGAAGAAATGGAAAAGCTTGAGGGACGAATCCCTGAAGGGGAAAAGAAGGAGCTAGAGGAAGTTATAAAAGCCAAGGAAGAAGAGATAGAAAGGAGAGAAGCGAAACTCAAGGAACTCTATGAGGAGAGGGAGAGGGAAATTCAAACAATAAAGGAAAAGATGGATAGAGAATTACAAAATCAGAAGTTTGCGTGGGAAGAAAGGCTGAAGATAAAAGAAGAAGAAAATAGAGAGATAAAGCAAAAAATAAGAGAGATGCAAGAAGAGCTTCAAACCGAGGTAGAAGAGAAGAGGAAACAAGCAGAGGAAGCAAATGCAGAACTGGAAGAGAAAATAAAAGAGATGGAAAAGAAGTTAACTGCAGGGGCAAGGATAGACGAAGAGAAATTCAGAGAAAAAGAAGAAGAGATAGAAGAATTAAGGATGGAAGCAACTCAAAGAGAACAACAGTTAAAAGCCGCTTATAGAGAAGGTCAGGAGAAGATAGACAGGACAAGAAAAGAATTAGAAAGAAAGGAAGAAGAAATAGGCTCACTTAAAGAAAGAATGGCAAAAATGGAAATAGACTTCAATGAAGAATTACAAAAAGAAGAAAGTAAATCTTTGGATAAGGAAGAAATGCTTAGAAATAAAGAAAAAGAAATAGAAAAGATAAAAGCTAAAATAAGAGAAAAAGAAATGGCGCTTGCAGAAGACTTGGGTGAGAAAGAAAGAAAGATAAAAGGGTTAGAGGCAGAATTAATTAAGGAAAAGGAAGCAACGCAGGTGCTCGCTGAAATTGCAGAGAAACAGGCACGACTTAGGGCTGAAGAAAAAAGAAGAGAGGAAGAACTGGAAACTCGCTTAGCTGAAGCTAAACGGGGTATTCTGAAAAAATTCTGGCAATGGCTGAATAAGCCGGTAAACGGTGAATAAACAGTAATTTTGTAGGTACGATTTTAAATTGTGAGGATTTTCTAAAATGATCAAAGTGAGAAAGATAAACGGAGAAGAAATGGTTATAAACGCCGAGATGATTGAAACAGTTGAGGCCAGACCGGATACAACTATTTCTCTGGCTACGGGAAATAAGATAATTGTGAAGGATACTGTTTCTGAAGTCGTGGAAAAGGTTTTGGAATACCGGCGTTTGGTAAATCAAAAAGTACCAAGAAAAGAAATAAAAGATAAATAAAGAGGGACAAATTACAATAGGAGGAGAGATGGATATTACCACTATTTTGGGAGTGGTAAGCGGAATTGGTTTAATTGTTATTGCCATTGTTATGAGGGCGGGAGGGATGGGGTTAAAGGGCTTCTTTGACGTATCCTCAATGTTTATTACCTTTGGAGGTGCGTTTGCTGCAACATTGGTCAATTATCCCATGAAGCAGGTCCTGGGAGTTTTTAAAATTGCCAAGAAAGTTTTAACTGAAAGAGAAGAAGATCCTACTAAATTAATCAGCCAGTTTATATATTTTACCAAGATAGCTCATAAGCAAGGGATATTGGAACTTGAGAAAGAATTAAATAAGATTAATAATGATTTTCTAAAAAGAGGTGTGCAATTAGTTGTTGACGGCGCCGACCAGGAGAGAATCCGCACTGAGCTGGAAACAGAGATAACATTCATTCGCGAGAGGCACCTTATAGGGCAGGAAATTTTCTTAACTCTTGGCACCTACTGCCCTGCCTTTGGAATGATTGGAACAATCATAGGACTAATTATGATGCTTGCCCGCATTGAAGATCAGAGCCAGATCGCTGGCGGTATGGCGGTAGCCCTGTTGACAACTTTTTATGGTGCAGTGGCTGGTTACCTTTTCTTTTTACCCATCTCCGGGAAATTGAAACGTCGTAGTGAAGATGAAATATTTATTAAAGAAGTTATTATCAGGGGAGTTCTCTCCTTGCAGGCAGGGGAGATTCCCAGCGTTATGGAAGCTAAATTGAAGGCCTACCTGGCTCCGCAATTGAGGAAAAGGACAGTGGGAAAAAAGATCACACCCATAGAAAAAACCGCCTGACTTATTTTTGAGGAGAGAGATAATGGCTATTCTGCCAGGTGTTCCCAGGAGAGGGGATGAGGAAATAAAAATAGGAAAGCCTGCACCTGCATGGATGTTGACTTATTCAGATTTAATGACCCAGGTGTTGATATTTTTCGTTATGATGTTCGCTTTAGCCAGCGCTATGAACGAAATGCAGCTGATAAAGTTAAAGAAGAAGCTGGAAGCGTACGTAACGGGACAACAGTTAGGAAACTATATCGGTTTAACAATTAATGAGAAAGGATTAGTTGTTTCTCTACGTGAAAAATTGATGTTCGATAGTGGAAGAGCCGAAATTCACCAAGAAGCGAAAGACATCTTAAAAGACATTACTATAGAGATTGGCGATGTGCCAAATAATACCCGGATTGAAGGGCACACCGATAACGTACCCATTGGCCCGGAACTGAAGAGCAAATTTCCTACTAATTGGGAACTATCCACAGCCAGGGCTACAAATGTGACTCGCTATCTACTGGAGACACTAAATTTTCCTCCCCAACGCATATCCTCTGCAGGATACGGAGAATATCAGCCGGTTGTGGATAATGATACTGAAGAACACAAGGCAATGAATCGAAGAGTAGATATTGTGGTGCAGAGGATTGGCACCAGGCTTAAGCCTAGAGAAGGCGTTAAGAAAATTTTTTAGAAAGCAAACCTCCCAAGAACCTCCCAAGAACCTCCCAAAGTTCTTAAGAATAACATTTTTCTAAAAAAGAGTTGACAAAAAAGTTTTTTTTTGCTAATTTTCTATAAAGCTTCGCAGACCTGGGGAGTCGACAGGATAAGGTCTGCGTCAGAGGGGGTAAGAGATGAAAACATGGATTACTCTGGCAATCATTGTGAGCTTGGTCAGCTTGGTTTTGGGAGTTGTTGCCAGGCTTGGTCTAGGGTCAATAGTGGTAGCACCCCGCACCTTCCTATTCTTTGCAGGCTATTGCCTGGGTTTGGCGATAGCGCTTGAGCTTTATCCTGCAAAAAAAGAATAGAAAGCAATTTAACATCTTTTGATAGTTTGTCAATTTTTTGGTCTAAACAGACCCCCCATCCAGAAAGTTTTTAAATAGAGGGTTTAGTTTCTTTCTGGATGGGGGCGGTTTTTTCGGGAATGGTGGTTACAGTGAAGACTTTTGTACCAAAAAGGGAAAATATTGAGAAGAAATGGTATTTAATTGATGCCTCTGGCCTGGTCTTGGGGAGATTGGCAACAAAAGTGGCAGAGTTATTGAGGGGCAAGGGTAAACCGATTTTCTCTCCCCGTATGGATACAGGTGATTATGTGATTATCATTAATGCAGGAAAGGTTTTATTAACGGGAAAAAAATTGCAACAGAAATTCCATTTTACCCATTCTGGTTATCCGGGCGGGGCTAAGTTTACCCGATACGACAAATTGCTGGCAGAAAACCCGGAAAAGGCAATTAGGTTAGCGGTCAAAGGAATGTTACCGCCAAACAAACTTGCTGACAAATTGATTACTAAATTGAAAATATATAGAACCAAAGAACACCCCCATGGAGCGCAAAAACCTCAGATAATAGAAATTGAAAGGAAAGCTCATTAAATTCTTGTTTTGTAAGTAAGTGGAGAAACTGTATGGCTAAAGTGACAGAGTTTTGGGGCGTGGGCAGAAGAAAGACAGCTATTGCCAGGGTTATATTGAAATCTGGTAATGGAAAAGTCGTAATTAATAAATTGTCTCTGGATGAATACTTTTCTGGTTTACCTGGTTTAAGGGAATCCAGTATGGAACCTCTAAAAGTGACGAATTTGCTAAACAAATTCGATATTTCAGCAAATGTTTCTGGTGGAGGTAAGAACGGTCAGGCGGGAGCAATAAGACATGGAATTTCCCGTGCCTTGGCTAAGATAGACGAGCAGACAAGGCTCACTTTGAGAAAAGAGGGATTGTTGACGCGCGATCCCCGTATGGTCGAGCGGAAAAAACCGGGACAGCCAAAAGCAAGAAAAAGATTCCAATTCTCCAAGAGATAAGTTGGTTTTGTAAGGATAGAGTTAATTTGCGGAAGCAAGGGATTTATTGCTTCCGCTTTTTTTTGAGAAAGTAGCAAAGTTTCTGAGGCAAAATGCCGAGAAATATGATTTGACAAATTCGGATAATTAGAATATAATTTAAAAAAATTAAGATAACGTAGGAGAAAAAATATGAAAAGGGAAAATCTAATTATAGCAACTATTCTTTTCTTATGTATTTTTTCAATTGTAATAGGTACATATCTTATTGTAGAAAGAACCGTTGTGGGAAAAGCGCGGATTTTGACTGGGAAAAAGGGAGTAGCGGTCGTTTATCTCTATGGCCCGCTGTCTGTCTCCCGGCGTGCATCGGGATGGGCTCGCTTTTTGCCTGGAGCCGATAGCGTAACCAGTGAGTTGAGAAGGATAGGTGAGATTGAAACCATAAAAGCGGTAGTCTTAAGAATTAACAGTCCCGGCGGAAGCATCGGCGCGGTTCAGGAAATTTATGAGGAAGTAAATAGGCTGAAAGAGAAAGGGAAAAAAGTTGTTGTCTCTATGGGTGATGTGGGCGCCTCCGGGGCATACTATATTGCTTGTGCTGCAGACAAGATTGTAGCCAATGCGGGAACGGTTACAGGAAGTATAGGGGTACTGATGAGTCTTGGTAATATGGAGGAGTTGTTTCGTAAGATAGGAATTAGAGTTGAGGTTATTAAAAGAGGAAAACACAAAGACATCGGTTCTCTGTCCCGGGAAATGACACCGGAAGAGAGAAAGCTCCTTCAGGGACTGATAGACGATGCCTACGACCAATTTCTCCAGGCAGTAATTGAGGGCAGGAATCTTAAGAAGGGGGAGGCAGAGAAGATTGCTCAAGGGCAGGTGTTTACGGGACGGCAAGCAAAGAATTTGGGGCTAATTGATGAGATTGGCAATTTTCAGGATGCTGTAAGACTTGCAGGTAAACTTGCAGGCATTCCTGGCGAGCCCAGGGTCATTGAGTTGCCCAGGCCCTTTCCCGGAATTCTTGGTATTTTTTCCAGTCATTTTGGGACGAATACTCTAGAAGATTTAATGAAGGAAGATTCCGTAAGATTAGAATATATCCTCCAGTAGACTCCCATTCCGAGAGAACTATGGAAAACAACTATTTAGCACTCCTCTACGATTTAATCGCCTGTCCAGGAAGAGGGCTTGGTCGAGCCAGGGAGGAGAGACCATGGATTTTTCTGGTAGCGGTTGTTATTCTTTCAGTAATCAGTATTGCTACCGGAACCACTCTTTTCGTTTCCAGCTTCACGGGAGTAAGGATGGTCGCCTTATTTTCCAGTCTCTTTCTGGTTACGGTTCTCTTCACACTCTTCTGGATAGTTAATGTGGGAATTCTCCATTTCTTTGCTGAAGTATGGGGGAAAAGGGGCAACATAATAGACCTCTTCATTACTTTAGGATTGGCAATGTTTCCTTCTATTTTTGTTAGTCCACTGTCTTTGCTAGGAGAAGGATTGGGTGGAGGGAGAATCTTCTTTCAGTCGTTTTTTACCCTTATTCTCCTTTTGTGGTGTTTTCTCCTTACCCTGTCTGCTATTAAGGAAGTCTATTCTTCTGCCACTTTTGAAGCGCTGTTGATACTTTTGACACCAGTTGTCCTGTTTATGGTACTTTCTATACTTCTCCCTCTGGGTTGTATTCTTTTAGCCATGCTTTCTCTTCCTTTATGAAGAGAAAGACTTTCCAATCTTACGTTTTAATTAAGAGACAAATAGGTACTCTTTAAGAATTGGAGGAGTTTCAATGATAACAGTCAGTATTGTGGGAGCCAGTGGTTATACGGGAAGGGAATTAATAAAGATTCTCCTTAATCATCCCCAGGTGAAAATTGCTCACCTGACTTCTGAGACATATAAGGGAAAAAGAATTTCAGAGTTGCATAAAGGCCGTGTCGGCTTTATAGATAAGAGGTTTGAGAAACTAGATATTGATAAAGTCGCCGAGGATTCAGACCTTATCTTTCTTGGCCTTCCTCACGGTAAATCTCAGAAACCGGTAGCAGAATTTTTGAAAAAAGGGAAGAAAGTCATAGACCTTTCAGCCGACTATAGATTAAGGAACAAGTCCCTGTATAAGAAATGGTACGGGCTGGAACATTCTTATCCCCTGCTTCTGCAAAGAGCGGTTTATGGATTACCAGAAATTTATAAAGAAGATATAAAGAAATCCTATCTCGTAGCCAATCCGGGTTGCTATCCCACGGGAATAATTTTAGGGGTGGCTCCACTTCTAGCTCATGGATTAGGCGACGGAAATTCCATAATTGCCGATGCTAAATCGGGAGTATCCGGCGCAGGCAGGAGATTGGAGCTAGCCTACCATTTCAGTGAGTGCCACGAAAATCTCACTGCCTATAACGTAGGGAAACACCGACACATCCCCGAAATAGAACAGGAGCTGTCGAAGATTTCTAAAAAAAAGATAACTATTTCCTTTACTCCCCATTTAGTTCCCATGGACCGTGGGATTCTATCCACAATCTATGTTAACTTAGAGGGGAAAGTTTCCCTCGATAGGGTAAGGAATGTTTACAAGAAATACTATAGAAAAGCACCATTTGTGAAGATTCTACCAAAAGCCACTTTTCCCGAAGTAAGGAACATCGTGGAGACAAATTTCTGTGAGATAGGTCTTATGGTTGATAAACGCACCAGGCGAATAGTTATTATTACGGCGATAGATAATTTGGTTAAAGGTGCTTCGGGACAGGCTGTACAGAATATGAACTTAATGTCTGGATTCAGGGAGACAGAAGCACTACTTTAAAAATTCTAATTTAGGTCTTAATTCTGTTATGGGAAGTCAACTATTTTTCCCCAGGGGTTTTTTTCTAAACGGAATTAACTCAGGGATAAGAGATAGAAAAAAAAGAGATATAGCTCTCATCTATTCGGAAATTCCCTGTGTGGCAGCTGGGCTGTTCACTAAAAATAGAGTGAAGGCAGCTCCCGTCATAATCTCTAAAAGACAGTTAAGAAATGGCCGGGCGCAGGCGCGACTGGGCAATTCGGGTTGTGCAAATGCCTGCACAGGAAATAAGGGAATGGAGGATGCAGAGACGATGGCTTATGATTTGGCTTGTCAACTGGGTATAAGAAAGGAAGATGTTCTTCTTGCCTCCACAGGGGTAATTGGTCGATTCCTTCCTATGAATCGAGTTAAACACGGTATTAGGAAGATAACCGAAACTACAGGGAACCCTTCTAAGCCTGAATTTTTTGCTGAAGCAATTATGACCACTGACACTACTGCCAAAATAATCAGCAGGCAATTTTTGACTCAGAATCGTAAGAGAGCAGTCATCTGTGGATTGGCCAAAGGCGCAGGAATGATTCATCCTGACCTGGCCACTCTTCTCTGCTTCATAATTACTGACATAGCTATCCACAAGAGATTGCTTGAAAGATCGTTAATGACTGCGGTGGAAGGATCGTTTAACTCCCTCACTATTGACGGTGATACGAGCACCAACGATTCAGTTTTTATCCTCGCCAATGGCCGAGCAGGGAATAGACCGATAAATAGTGCAAATCGTGATTTTTTGAAGTTCCAGAATAATCTCAATGAGGTGACGAGAGGGCTGGCGGAGTTGATTGCCCGGGATGGAGAGGGAGCAACAAAATTGGTGAGGATAGTAGTGAGGAATGCAGAGAGTGGTGTAAAGGCAAAAAAGATAGCCCGGCATATCGCCACCTCTCCTTTGGTTAAGACAGCCCTGTATGGCTCTGACCCCAATTGGGGAAGATTAATGGCAGCAATTGGCTCGTCGGGAATAAGAATTAACCCCCGGAGAATAGATATCTATTTTGGTAAATTACAGGTAACCAGAAATGGCCAGCCGGCATCTTATTCTGAAATGGAGGCTAAGAGAATATTAGAAAATAAGGAAATAGAAATAGTGATAGATTTGAAGCAAGGAAGAGGTGGAGCCAAAGTCTATACCTGCGATTTGACTCCCGATTACGTAAAGATAAATTCATGTTATAGTACCTAGACGTAAGGAGCCGTGCAGATAAAGTGTCCACCCGGTTAGCTTACTCACATATATGGGAAAGATAATTAAGATTAATTCTCAGAAGCCCGAAAGGAAAAGAATGGGAGAGGCCGTACATGTATTGAGAAGAGGGGGTCTTGTGATTTTTCCCACAGATACTGTTTATGGCTTGGGAGCAAGCATTCGCTTTCCCGAAACAATAAGGAAAATTTACCGTATAAAGAAAAGGTCCAGGAGAAAACCTTTAGTTTTTCTGATCGGTTTCAAAAAAGACATAGGAAAGTTCACTAATAAGTTATCTAACGAAGCGAAAAGACTGGTAAGGGATTTCTGGCCAGGTGCTCTGACTTTAGTTTTTCCTTCTAAGAAGTATAATACAATCGCTTTGAGAATGCCAGACCATAAAATAGCTCTGGAATTGATTAGGGGTGCCGGGTCATTAGCTGTGACCAGCGCCAATCTTTCCGGCAAGAAGGAGAATGTGACACTTAAAACAGTGGAAAATAGGCTCTTAAAAGAGACCGATTTGTGTATTGATGGCGGCAAGGCTTCCCGGGGAAGTGTCTCCACTGTCGTGGATGTGACCAAGCATCCTTTCCAGGTAGTAAGGGAAGGGTGCATAAAACAAAAAGAACTGAGAGAGGCGATAAAAAGTAAAATCTGAAATGTACAAGAAAATTCTTTTTGTTTGCACCGGTAATACCTGTCGTAGCGTAATGGCACAAGGACTATTAAGGAAAATGCTGAGCGAGGAAGGAATAAAGGATGTAGAAGTGAGTTCCGCTGGAATTGCTGCTCTGCCTTCCTTTGCTATTTATGGTGTACTGGAAAAAGTATTAAAAGAAGAGAGTATCGAGATTTCCAACCATAAACCTACCCGAGTCACTGCGGATATAGTTAAAGACGCTGATCTGATTCTGGTGATGGAGAGAAGACACAAAGAGGCTATTCTGGAGATGGCTCCGGAAGCAGAAAACAGAGTATTTCTATTGAAAAAGTTTGCCGGGGAAAAAGAGAATTTAGATATTCCCGATCCTATTGGTCAGCCCGAAGAGGTCTATCGAAGCAGGCTCCAGGAAATTAAGAGATATTTGATCAAAATACTGAAGGAAATAAAAGGATAATTCTAAATAATTAAGGAGAAGAAAATGTCAAGCTTGAAGCGACTCGATTGGGAAGTTTACAGAGCAATCCAACTGGAGACTAAAAGGCAAGCGGAAAATCTTGAGTTGATTGCTTCGGAAAACTTTGTCTCCGAAGCAGTTCTGGAGGCACAGGGGTCAGTGATGACCAACAAGTATGCAGAAGGTTATCCCAGCCATAGATTCTACGGGGGATGTGAATATTACGATGTGGTGGAATCTTTAGCCATTGAGCGCGCCAAAAAGTTGTTCGGTTGTGACCATGTGAACGTTCAGGCTCATTCCGGGACCCAGGCAAATATGGCGGTCTACTTTGCCGTTCTTGAGCCGGGAGATACAATCATGGGGATGCACCTGTCGCATGGAGGGCACCTTTCCCATGGCCATCCTACGAGTTTCTCTGGCAGATATTTTAAGACCTTGCCCATAGGTGTATCCAAGAAGACAGGCCGTATAGATTACCGGGAGATGAGGAACCTGGCCATCAAACATAAGCCAAAATTGATTGTTGCTGGGGCCTCTGCCTATTCCAGGATTATAGATTTTGGTAAGTTTCGAGAGGTCTGTGACAGGGTGGGTGCTTTTCTGATGGCTGATGTTGCCCATATAGCGGGATTAATCGCTGCTCACCTGCACCCTTCGCCCATTCCTTATGCTGACTTTGTAACCACTACAACGCACAAGACGCTTCGTGGACCAAGAGGTGGAATGATAATGTGTAAGAAGAGATACGCTTCGCTTATAGACAGAAATATCTTTCCCGGAATACAGGGAGGTCCTCTCATGCACGTTATTGCTGCCAAAGCTGTGGCCTTTAAAGAGGCGCTTACGCCGGGATTCAGAAGATATCAGGCGCAGATAGTGAAAAATGCCAGGGCGCTGGCTGAAGGATTGATGAAGAGAGGATTCAAGATCGTTTCTGGAGGTACGGATACACACCTGATGCTGGTAGACCTCAGAAATAAGAGATTGACCGGAGATATAGCTGAAGAAGTTTTAGATCAGGCAGGTATTACGGTTAATAAGAATAGTATTCCCCACGATCCGGAGAAACCCTTTGTGACCAGCGGGATTCGTTTGGGGACACCAGCCCTGACCACCAGGGGAATGGTGGAAAGCGATATGAAGAAAATTGCCGACTTGATATCAGATGCCCTCGATCATCGTTACGATGAGGACTATCTCGCCGGCTTGAAAAACGAAGTACGTAAACTAACCAAAAAATTTCCCTTATACAAGAAGAGACTGAGAAAGGAATAATCGGACAACCCTGGAGGAATTATCTTTTCATTCCTGGTATAAATTAGATGCTTACCTCTTATATTCTTGTCTTTCTCCTTTCAGGACTAATTTCCTTAGGAGCCACGCCTCTAATGCTGCTCCTGGCGAGAAAGTTCGGGATAATGGATAGACCCAACGAGCGCAAAGTCCACCGTGTACTGGTTCCCTCCTGGGGTGGGTTAGCAATCTATGTTGCCTTTAGCGGTTCCATAGCATTAATCTTTCTCTTCCATGATGCCTTCCGCCTTCTACTCCGCTACCACCATTTTCTGGTGCAAAAATATTTAGTAGGAATATTTTTGGGAGCAACAATTATCACTGTCTTAGGGTTAATTGACGATAAGAGAGGGCTCAATCCTATAGTTAAATTACTGGGCCAGGTTAGTGCAGTCGTATTTCTACTCTGGTATGGGATAAGAATCGCGGGAATAAGCAATCCTTTTGGTAAAACATATATTGAATTCTCGTTATACTTAAGTTTTTTGATTACAATCATTTGGACAGTCACTTTCATTAACTCCATCAATTTTATTGACGGACTCGATGGATTAGCCGCAGGTATAGTGGTAATTGCTTCCGTTACCTTTTTTGTTATCGCTCTTTTTCAAATCGATAAGCAGGGTAGTGTAGTAATTACTAAGAGGCTCGAACTGGTAGCTATTATGGCTATGGCATTGGTGGGAAGTACAGGCGGGTTTCTACTTTACAATTTCCATCCTGCAAGAATTTTTATGGGCGACACTGGCAGTATGTTTCTGGGATTTATCCTGGGGGCGATTACAATAATGGGAACATTAAAAACTGTGGCTACAATTGCTCTATTAGTTCCCATTATGGTAATAGGTCTTCCTTTATTGGACACTTTTCTCACTGTTCTTCGACGCTTAAAGAGGAGAAAACCTCTTCTGCAAGCTGACAGGGAACATCTCCACCATCGCCTGTTGGACTATGGCTGGGGCCAGAAAAGAATAGTTCTTTTAATGTATGGAATCTCCGGGGTATTGGCATTGGGAGCAATACTTTTAACTCTCCTCTGAAAAAGGGGACAGGCTACTTTTTTCGGATGGTGTAGGGGCTTATCGGTTTATTCCCGTCTCGATAAATCGGGACGCCCATAAATCCCGTCAGGAATGGATGTTAAGAACCCTTTCGGGGAATTTCTAACAGGGTAAAGACACCATTATCATATGAAAAAGATAATTTGTATCTTTGGCACAAGACCTGAAGCCATTAAGATGGCACCTGTGTTGAGAGAACTACGAAAGAAGAAAGATTTATTCAAAACCGTCGTGGTAGTTACCGCTCAGCACAGAGAGATGCTCGACCAGGTCCTGAGACTATTTAATCTCCAATCTGATTATGATCTAAATATAATGCAAGGATCTCAGACCCTGTATTATATCACTACCAGCGCGCTTTCCAGGTTGGAAAAGGTAATTAATAGAGAGAATCCAGATTTCATTCTTGTCCAGGGGGATACCACGACAACTTTTGCAGCTACGTTGGCTGCTTTTTATCAAAAAGTCCCCGTTGGTCATATTGAAGCAGGACTCCGTTCTTATGATAGATTAAATCCCTATCCTGAAGAAGTAAACAGGCTTCTCACAGATACCTTGTGTGATATCCACTTCGCTCCCACACCCACGGCGAAAAGAAACCTTCTTAAAGAGAACATAAAGAAAGAGTCCATTTTCGTAACTGGAAATACTGTGATCGATGCCCTCTATTTAGCCCTGAAGAAGCCGCATCGGTTCAGGAACTCTGTTTTAAAAAAAATCGACTTCAGCAAGAAAAAAATAATCTTACTCACTGCTCACCGTAGAGAAAATTGGGGAATTCCACTGGAGAATATCTGTTTAAGCATTAAAAAACTTATTCACAAATACGACGATTTGGAAATTGTCTATCCCGTCCATCTCAATCCCAAAGTGAAGAATGTTGTCTATAGAATACTGAAAAACTCTCCTTGCATCCATCTTATTAAACCATTAGATTATCTCGATTTTGTGAATCTTTTGAATAAGTGCTTCCTGGTATTAACTGATTCTGGCGGGCTGCAAGAGGAGGCGCCCTCTTTGGCTAAACCCGTGTTATTGTTAAGAGAGGTTACCGAAAGGCCAGAAGGCGTAAAGGCAGGTACTGTAAGGATCGTTGGCTTATCCAAAGAGAGAATATTTAGAGAAACCTGTAAGTTAATTGAAAATAGGAGAATGTATAACAGGATGGCTAAATCGGTTAACCCCTATGGAGATGGAAAGGCATCCCCAAGGATAGTCAACGCCATCCTCCACTACTTCAGAAAAAAATGACAGGTACTTTTTTAATGTCGCGCAAAGCAAGATTAAATAAAATGTACCTGTCACCTTTTTGGGAAAGAGAGATGATAGAACATTATAGTTTTGGCAGAATAGTTATCGACGGAAAAGAATACACCTCTGATGTGATAATATATCCCGACCACGTTGATGGTAATTGGTGGAGAAAAGAAGGGCACCGACTGCAGGTAGTTGATATTAAGAAAGCGATAGAAGAGAAACCCGAAATTCTAATTGTTGGTACAGGAGCTTCGGGATTAATGGAAGTCCCTGAGGATGTTGAAAATTACATAACTTTCCAAGGGATAAAATTAGTCGTAGATACGACTAAAAATGCTTGCGATGAGTATAATCGACTTTGCCCATCGGGCAAAACTATCGCTGCCCTCCACCTCACCTGCTAAAAAGTGACATTCTTTACCTTTTCCGGAGGCCATTATGAAAATAGAACTCACATACTGGTACAAACTCCTAAGTCCCAGGGCTGTTGTTTTAATTTCCACAGTAAACAAGAAGGGCATCTCTAATGCTGCCCCTTTTAGTTTTGTAATGCCGGCTTCAGTGGAACCACCAATGATTGCCTTTGCTTCAGACCCGGAACACCACACCATATCCAATATCAGGGAGATGGGAGATTTTGCAGTGAATATTCCCGGTGTGGGCATGCTTAATCAACTGTGGACCTGTGGCGAAGATTTTCCTGAAGGAGTGAGCGAAATTAAAAAAGCGCGCCTTACGGAAAAGAAATCTAAAAAGATAAAATCACCAAAAGTAGCGGAAGCGCTAGCTCAATTTGAATGTAAGCTGGAAGCAATGTATGAAGCCGGGGACCACATAATTGTAGTGGGAAGAGTAGTGGATGCGGAAGTTAAAAGAGGACTTTTTGCCAAAGGAAAATATAACCTTTTAAAGGCCAGGCCACTCTCCCACGTGGGAGGTAATGAATTTACCGTGCCCGAGAAAATTATCCGGGTAAGATGACTTTTTTGACACACATGAGTAGTTCAAAAAAACAGTTTATCCTCGAGAGTTCCCTTATTTACTTGACAATTAAAAAATTAATTTTATAAAATTGGGGTTTAGAAGTTTTTTATTTTTTGGGAACCATTTGTGAAAATTTTCACAAAAACGCAGGCATTGAAAGAAACAGGCTTGAAGAATGAAGATAGGAATTGTGGGCGCCGGGGCAATGGGTGGGTTATTTGGTGTAATGCTCACCAGAGCAGGGCAGGATGTTTGGCTAATTGACAATCATAAACAAAGAGCAGAAAAGATAAATAGAGAAGGACTGATTATAGAAGCAAGCAAATCTCTTGAGTCCAGGGAACCTAAACAGGAAACAATAAAAATAAAAGTAACAACAGATCCTCAAGAAGTAGGTTCCTGCAATTTAGTTATCCT
>Ga0172362_10002792_pt1 | contig 15099 bp, 11 predicted proteins | sample LakKivs1_kivu2a2_FD_114534 | JGI IMG/M metagenome (GOLD analysis project Ga0172362, IMG submission 114534) | Sediment microbial communities from Lake Kivu, Rwanda - Sediment s1_kivu2a2 | ecosystem: Environmental > Aquatic > Freshwater > Lake > Sediment | place: Rwanda: Western Province, Lake...
AGGTGGTGCTGGTCGATCGCGTCCCACAGCCGCAACTCGGCGGCGATGCGATCGTCGAAGTGCGACAGGATCGAGAGCCCGTCGCTGCGCTCTGGCGTTGCGGTGAGTCCGAGCAGCTCGCGCGGGCGGACGTGGGCGAGCAGGCGCTCGTACGTCGGCGCCGCGGCGTGGTGGAACTCGTCGACGATCACGACGTCGAAGTGCTCGGGATCGAGCTGCGCGAGCCCCTGCGCCGCGAGCGACTGGATCGACGCGAACACGTGCTCGAAGCGGTCGGGACGCTCGCCGCCGACCCAGCGCTCGCCGAAGCTCGCGTCGCGCAGCACGTGACGGAAGACGCGGCGGCTCTGCTCGAGGATCTCGTCGCGGTGCGCAACGAAGAGCAGCCGGCTGCGCGCCAGCCTGGCGTGCAGGCGCGCGTAGTCCACCGCGGCCATGACCGTCTTGCCGGTGCCGGTCGCGGCGACGAGCAGGTTGCGGTGGTGGCCGAGGCTCCGCGACAGCTCGATCTCCTCGAGCAGCCGGGACTGGAACGGTTCCAGCCGCACCTCGAGCGGGCTCAGGTCGACGTCGAGATCACGCGCGCCCTTGCGCGTGCAGCGCTCGAGGAACTTCGCGCGCTCGTACGGCTCGAACTCCGGCGCCTCCCAGTAGCCCTCGAACGTCGCCGCGATCTTCGCGACCGCCGCCGTATTGCGGGCGGCGGAGAGCCGCACGTTCCACTCGAGGCCGCTGACCTGCGCCGAGTGCGTCAGATTCGACGATCCGACGTAGGCCGTCGACTGTCCGCAGTGGCGGTGGAAGCACCACGCCTTCGCGTGCAGGCGCGTGCTCGTGGTGTCGTAGGAGACGCGGACATCGGCGCCGATCTGCGCGAGTTCGTCGAGCGCCGCCGCCTCGGTCGAGGCCGTGTAGATCGTCGTCAGCACGCGCAGTCGGCGTCCCGCCTCGCAGTGCCTCCGGAGCGCGTCGGTCAGCGGCGCGATCCCCGTGCGGCGGATGAAGGCCATGACCACGTCGATCGCGTCGGCGGAGCCGATCTCGGCGAGGATCTGGCTGCCGACGCGCGGCTCGCCCGGCGCGTTGGTCAGGACCGTGGTGTCGAGCAGCGGGATCAGCGGCGGGTCGATGCGCTCCGGCGAGCCGTCGGGACGACGGGTGACGATCGCGCGCAGCATCGCGGCAGGATCGACGATTCGATCACCCCCGCCGTCGAACTGCGGGATGGTGCTCCCCAGCGTGTCGAGCAGACGGCGCACGAGCTCGACCCCGACGGCGAGCCGCTCCTCGTCCTCGGAAACTCCCGACAGAGCACGCTCGACGGCTCGCGAGAGATGGAGCGCGATCCGGTCGGGTGCCTCACTGGCGCGGAGTGCGGAATGTTCGGGGGTGAGGCCGGGTGAGAGCTCCGAGAGCTCCGCCGCCAGACCTTCGGTGATCAGCGCCTCGTACAGGCCACGCGTCAGGGAGGTCGGCATCGGGTGAGTCCGGACGGCGTTCCGAGGTCGCCGCAAACCGCTGCGGTCAGATAGAGCCTTGCGAACGCGGAGTCCACCGCGGCCCATGCCGAGCGGGTGGCGCCCGTGGACGAGAAATGCCGTGGACGTGACCACCGGGAACATGCGACCGCATCGCAACGCGCGGATTGCGTGGCCGGTCGGGTGGCTCCGTCGATCCTGACACCCCGCTGCAGCGGCGGCAGCCCGTGCATCGACCAGACCGCCTTCGGCCCGACCAGTCGCAGCGGACTAGCGGCGGCCGTCGCCCGTCCCGAACCCGGGTCCGCGGCCCGACCGCTCCGACGTGGCAGGTGCGTGGGCGGACGCCTCCCTGCCTCAAGCGGAGGCGAGGAAGCAGCCGATTCCCCCGCCATGGGCCCCACCGGGCAGCGCCTGCGCCGCATCCTGCGCAATCTGATCGACGGCGGCGTCCGCCCGTCGGACCCGCGCTTCCGCGACGTCAAGTACATGCGGCGGATGCGCACGCTGAACCTGATGGCGCTGGCGCTGCTCGCGGCGTGTCCGGTGACCGTGGGGCTCCTGCTGCTCGGCGGCGGCGGGCTGAGCATGCTCCCGGTGCTGATCGTGTCGTTGCTCGGCGTGCTGGTGTACTTCGGCATCCGGCGCGGGCTCACGCTCGAAAGCGCGACGCACGTCGTCGTCACGCTCATCATGGCGGTCCTCGCCTACCGGCAGGCGGAGTTCGGCGGGCTCGAGATGGTCGGGCAGGCGTGGACCTACCTGCCGCCGATCGTCGCGGGGCTGCTGCTCGGTGTGCGCGGCGCCGCGATCTACACGGCGCTCCTCAGCGTGCAGATCGGTGTCTTCGCGGTCCTGCAGGCCAACGGCGTGCGCTTCCCGATCCCGATCCCGCCAAACAACCTCGAGGTGTATACCGCGGGCGTCCAGATCCTGTGCGCGTGGGCGACCCTCGCGCTGGTCGCGGCCTTCCTGTCGGCTCAGGCTGCCGCGGAGCGCCGCATGATGCTCCTCAACCGCTCGCTCGCGCGCTCGCGCGACCGCGCGCACGACGCGACGCGTGCGAAGACGCAGTTCCTCGCCAACGTGAGCCACGAGATCCGCACGCCGATGAACATCATCTTCGGCATGACGGAGATCGTCGAGGCCGAGGGGGGGCTCACCGTCGAGCAGCGGGACTGCCTCGCGCGCACACGCAACGCGGCGGCGACGCTGCTCGCGCTGGTCGACGACGTGCTCGACGTCTCCCGCATCGAGGCGGGCAAGCTGACCCTCGACCTGGTCGAGACGAACGTGCACGCGCTGCTCGCGGAGGTCACCGACCTTCTGCGCTCGCGCGCCGAAGAGAAGGGCCTGACGCTCGACTGCGACGTGGCGGGCGACGTCCCGCCGCGGCTCCTCGTCGATCCGGTGCGGCTCCGCCAGATCGTCACCAACCTCGTCGGCAACGCCGTCAAGTTCACCAAGCGCGGCCGCGTGCGGATTCAGGCGCGTCTGCTGGTCGAGACGGCGCTCGGTGCGACCGTGCGCATCGCCGTGTCCGACACCGGGATCGGCATTGCGCGTGACCGCCACGCCGCGATCTTCGAGAGCTTCACACAGGCCGACGGCAGCTCGACGCGCCGCTTCGGTGGCACGGGGCTCGGCCTCACGATCTGCCGCGACCTGGTGCGCCTCATGGGCGGCGAGCTGCAGCTCGACAGCGAGCCTGGCGCGGGTAGCGAGTTCCGCGTCGTGCTGTTCCTCGAAAAGCCGATCACCGCGCCGGCATCGCCTCGCCGCGCGGAGAGCGCGCTGCGGAGCGACGGCGAGCGGGGGAGCGAGGCTCCGCGCGGCTTTGCCGCGTCGAGGGAGGCGGCGGCGCCCCCTCGTTGAATCACGCCTTGGGCGTCGGCACCGGCGTCGGCGATGGCTTGACGGTCACGTCGACCGTCGTGAGCGTCGTCGTCGCGTCCACGACGATGATCGTCGCCGTCCCCCCGGCACTCGACGTGAACACGAACGGGTCGCCCGCGGCCGGCACGATCTGCGGCGCCACGTTGCCGCCGGTCGTCACGTTCAGCTCGTAGGGCGGCACGCCGCCGGTGATGACGAACAGGAACGTCTTGCCGTAGTCCACCGTCGCCTTGTTCGGCGTCACGACCAGCGGCGGCGGCTTCGGCGTCGGCGTAGGCTTCGGGCTCTGGCTCGGCGTCGGGACGGGGCTCGCCGTCGGCACGGGCGTCGGGGTCGGTGTCGGCTTCGGCGATTGCGTCGGTGTCGGCCTCGGCGACGGGGTGGCCGTGGGCTTCGGCGACGCGGTCGGCGTCGGCGTGATCGCGGGCGTCGGGCACAGGGGTGCCGGTGTGGGTGTCGGAACGGGCGACGGGCTCGGCGTCGGCTGGAGCGGCGGCGGCTCGAAGAACGTACCGCTCAGGGTGACCGAGCTGATGAGTGTCCAGTCGGGGCACTGCGTCGGGTCACAGGTCTCCGATCCGAAGCAGTCGTACGTGTAGACGGCGAGCGCCGGGTCGTTGTTCTCGACGATGCTCGTCGGCTCGCACCAAACGAACTGCGGCGGGCCGCCGTCGGGGAAGAACACGTTGCCGATCAGCACGCCGTCGTCACGGTTCTCGGTGATCGCCCAGCGCGCACCGGCAACGTCGCGGCTGATGATGCTCGACCCGCCGTCGCGTCCGATCTGGAAGCCGTTGAATGCGGCACCGGGCGACGGTACGAGGCCGACCGCGAGCAGGGCCAGCGCCGACACGACCGCGCGTCGCGACTCGTGGCGCCCGCGGCCGCGAGAGAGGCCGCGGACGTGACTGGGGCGAGACATGCGGTGACCGCATCGCAACGCCCGTGCCACCGGCGCCGCCGCCGGCCGGGCCGGAGCCCGGCACTTGACGGGTCGCGCCTCGCGGCGCGGGCCGGCAATTTCTGCCGGGCGCGGGGCCGCCTTGCCGCCCCGCGAGAGCACGCGATCTCCGCGCTTGCGTCGCGTCCCGCGCGCGGCGTATGCCGGCGCGAGCGATGGCAACGAGCTGGATCCGCGACCCGCGCGCCCGCTCGCTCGACGAGCTGCTGTCGCTCTCGCCGGCGGCGGACACGCTGCGCGCCTGGGAAGTGGCGGTGTGGCGCGATCCCGCCACCGACCCGCTGCTGCTCGAGCTGTGCCGGCTGCGGATCGGGCAGATGCTCGGGCTCGACCCGCGCCCGCGTCCGCACGCGCCGGCGGCCGTCGCGGCGGGCCTCGACGACGCCACGATCGCCGACCTGCCGCGCTGGCCGACCAGTGCACGCTTCGGTGCGCGCGAGCGCGCGGCGCTCGCCTTCGCGGAGCAGTGGCTCTTCGATCCGTCCGGCATGACCGACGACGACTGCGCGGCGCTGCGCGGTACGATCGGCGAGCCGGGCTGTGCGGCGTTCACCATGGGGCTCGCGCTGTCGGAAGCGATGCTGCGCCTCGAGCTCGCGCTCGGCGCGGCGCGGACGGCGGGGAGCTGACGCGTGCGCGCCGTGCGGAATCCGGGTGCTTGGTGCGTGCGCGCCGCGCGGACACCGGGGGCCTGACGCGTGCGCGCCGCGCGGAAACCGGGGGCTTGACGCATGCGCATCGCGCCGCCACCGGGGAAGCTCACCTTCCTGGAGCACCGCCCGGAGCTGTTCGCGGCCTTCAACCGCTTCTACGGCACGCTGTGGACCGAGGGCGTGCTCGACCAGCCGACGAAGGAAGTCGCGCGGCTCCGCAACGCGCGCGTCACGGGCTGCGGGATCTGCCGCAACCTGCGCTTCGCGGGCGCGCGCGACGGCGGGCTCGGCGAGGAGCTGGTCGCCCAGATCGACGATGCGCACGCGTCGAGCGCGCTGCCGGAGCGCTTCAAGACGGCGCTGCGCTTGGTCGACGTGCTGCTCGGTCCGGCGCCTGGCGACGTGGAAGCGGAGCTCGCAGACGAGCTGCAGCGGACGTTCACGGTCGCCGAGCTGGTCGAGCTCGCGCTCACCACGGCCATCGCCCAGGGGCTCTCGAAAGCCGCGGTGGCGTGGGGTCCGGCGCCCGACATTCCGCTGACGATCATTCCCACCCCCAAGCCCGGCGGCCCGGTGGCGCCGCCGGCCGACCCGGAATAGGCTCCAACCCATGCAGTGGCGCGGCCGTAGACAGAGCGACAACGTCGAGGACCTGCGCGGCCGGCGCGTCGTGCGCGGCGGCGGCGGGATGGTGGGCATCGGCGGCACGGGGCTGGTCGTGATCCTCCTGCTGGCGCTGCTCACCGGGCAGAACCCGCTCGACATGCTGGGCGAGATCGCGTCGCAGCAGCAGGGCGCGGGCGGAGTCTCGACGACCGAGCAGTACGACCAGCCGTACCAGGAGTCCGGCGCGGACCAGGCGCAGCGCGAGTTCGTGTCCGTCGTGCTGGCCGACACCGAGGACGTCTGGAACAAGACCTTCCGCGAGGATCTGGGCCGCGCGTACCAGGAGCCGCGCCTCGTCCTGTTCTCCGGCGGCGTCGAGTCGGGCTGCGGCTTCGCGCAGGCCGCGGTCGGACCGTTCTACTGCCCGGCCGACCAGAAGGTCTACATCGATCTCGACTTCTACGACGAGCTGCAGCGCCGCTTCGGCGCGCCGGGCGACTTCGCGCAGGCCTACGTGATCGCACACGAGGTCGGCCACCACGTGCAGAACCTGCTCGGCATCTCCGGCAAGGTGCACGCGGCGCAGCAGCGCGCGGGTCGCGACGCGGCGAACGAGCTGTCCGTCCGCCTCGAGCTGCAGGCGGACTGCCTTTCCGGCGTGTGGGCGCACCAGACCCAGCGCCAGAAGCAGGTGCTCGAGCGCGGCGACGTGGAAGAAGCGCTCGGCGCCGCGGCAGCCGTCGGCGACGACAGCATCCAGAAGAAGACGCAGGGCTACGTCGTGCCGGAATCGTTCACGCACGGCTCCGCCGAGCAGCGCGTGCGCTGGTTCAAGCGCGGCTTCGAATCGGGCTCGGTCGACGCCTGCGACACCTTCACCGGCTGAGCGGGCGACACAGGCGCACTTCCCGAACTCGTCGAGCCCGTGGTACGGCTGATCGCGCTCGCCCTCACGCTGCTCACCGGCGTGAGCGGACTCGTCTACGAGGTGGCCTGGCAGCGCTGGCTCGCGACGCTGCTCGGCTCGCACAGCGAGGCGACGGCCGCGGTGCTCGGCATCTACCTCGGCGGCCTGTCGCTCGGCTACGCGCTCTTCGGTCGCGTGACGGCGCTGCTGGTGCGCCGCGCGGCGGAGCGGGGTGAGCCGCCGTCGCTCGCGCTCGCGTACGGCGTCGTCGAGGCGGCGATCGGCGTCTGGGCGTGGCTCTTCCCGCCGCTGTTCGCGCTCGCGCAGGCGCTGTCGTTCCGGCTGCACCTGCCTTCGCCGGGGCTCGCGTTCGCGGTCGACGTCCTCTTCGCGGCGCTGCTGATCGGACCGCCGACCGTGATGATGGGCGGCACGATTCCGATGCTCACGCAGGCGCTGTCGCGCAGCCTCGCCGACGCGACCCGCCTGCACGCGCTGGTCTACGCGTTCAACACCGCGGGCGCGTTCCTGGGCGCGCTCGCGGCGGCCTTCTGGCTCGTGCCGACGCTGGGGCTGGTCGGCGTGCTGCGCGCGATGGGTGCCATCAACGTGTTCGCGGGTGCGGCGTTCGTCGTCCTCGGCTTGACGTCGCGCGCTGCAGCCGGTGCGACCGCAGAGGGCACGCCCGGGGCGACCGACGAAGCCGCGGACGCGAACGTCGAGGCGGAGACGCGCGTCGTGCCGGGTTTCGCCGCGTTCGCGTGCATCGCGCTGCTCTCCGGCTTCGCGATGATGACCGCGCAGACGGTGCTGATCCGCCTCTCCGGCCTCGCGTTCGGCTCGTCGCACTTCACCTTCGCGATGGTGGTCGCGGCGTTCGTGCTGTGCATCGCGCTCGGCAGCTTCGGCGTGTCGGCGCTGCGCCGCATCCCGCCGGGGCTGATCGTCGCGAGCCAGTGGACGCTGGTCGCGAGCCTGCTGCTGCTCTACGCGAACCTCGAGGACGCACCGTTCTGGGCGCACGTGCTGCGCGCGCAGTTCGGCACCGACGCGGCGTCGTTCCTGCCGTACTACCTGACCGCGTTCGCGACGATCCTCGCGGTGCTGGCCGTTCCGATCCTGCTGTCGGGCGCCACGCTGCCGCTGCTCTTCCACCACCTGAGCGCGCGCGTCGGCGACCTCGGTGCGGTCGCGGGGCGCCTCTACAGCTGGAACACCGTGGGCTCGCTGCTCGGCGCTCTGCTCGGCGGCTACGTGCTGCTCTTCTGGCTCGACCTGCACGCGGTGTTCCGCGTCGCGTGCGGCGCGCTGATCCTCGGCGCGACGCTGCTCACGCTGCAGATGCCGGGGCGCGGCATGCGCGTCGCAGCGCTGGTCCTGCCGGTCGTCACTCTGGTCGCGCTGCTCGCGCTGCCGGCGTGGGCGCCGGACCGGCTGTCCGCCGGCCTGTTCCGGAATCGCGAGCCGATCCCCGGAGCCGCGAGCGGCCCCGACGCGTTCTTCGCCGACGCACACGACGTCGACCTGCTGTTCTACCGCGACGACCCCGTCGCCTCGATCGCCGTCAAGGAGTTCCCGATCTGGGGCGGGCAGAAGACCCGCAGCATCATCAGCAACGGCAAGCCCGACGGCTCGCTGATCCTCGACTACCCGACGACGGCCCTGCTCGCGCTGGTGCCGGCGCTGCTCGCCGACAAGGCCGAGCGCGCGTTCGTGATCGGCTACGGCGCGGGCGTGACGGTCGGCGAGCTGGCGGCGCTGAAGTCGATGCGCGAGGTCGTGGTCGCCGAGATCTCGCCCGCGGTGATGGAGGCCGCGCCGTACTTCGACGACGGCAACCTGCACGCCTCGGTGAACGCGAAGACGCGCGTGCTGGTGTCGGACGCGTACCGCGCGCTGCTGCGCAGCGAGGGGCCGTTCGACGTCATCGTGTCGGAGCCCAGCAACCCCTGGGTGACCGGCGTCGAGATGCTGTTCAGCCGCGAGTTCCTGTCCGCGGCGCGCGCGCAGCTCTCGCCGGGTGGCGTGTTCGCGCAGTGGTTCCACAGCTACGAGACCGACGACGCGACGCTCGATCTGGTGCTGCGGACGTACGTGTCGGTCTTCGACCGCGTCGCCGTCTGGTACACGATGTCGAACGACCTGCTGCTGCTGGGCTTCCGCGAGCCCGACGCGACCGTCGACCTCGACCGCCTCGCCCGGCGCGCCGCTCTGCCGGACTTCCACGCGGGGCTGGTGCGCTCCGGCGTCAAGGGCCTGCCGGCGCTGCTCGCCCACGAGCTGAAGCCGATCGGTGCCGTGCCGCCGCCGCGCGACGGCGACGAGGTGCACACGCTGCTGCACCCGATCCTGAGCCACCACGCGGCGCGCGCCTTCTTCCGCGGCGGCGTCGCGCGCCTCGAGGGCGTGCCGCCGGGTGCGGCGGCCGCGGGGCAGGAGCCGTTGCTGCTCGACCGCCTCGCCGCGAGGAGCGGTGGAAAGCTCGGTGACGAACAGCGAACGCAGGCGGTACGCGAGACCTGCCGCCACCGCACGCTCGAGTGCGCGCGCATGCTGGCACGCTGGCAGCTCGACGATCCGTCGTCGGCGGCGCTCGCGAAGCAGCTCGAGCGCGCGCGCCAGGGACACCCGGACGACGCGCGCTTCACGCCGGCCGGGCTCGCGGCGCTGCGCGACGAGCTCGCCGCGACGCGCTGAGCCGTTCGCGCGCTCAGCGCGTCGCGAGTCCGAGCCGCCGCTCGATCAGTCCGCCGTTCACCTCGCGCATCGCGTCCGCGAGCGGCACGCGCAGGTCGTCGTTGATGTCCACGACGCCGATCCACTGGTTCTCGCCGCCCGCGGCACGTCCCTCGAACGGCTGGTCCATCCACTGGAACCAGTGGTAGCCGATCACGTACGGCAGCGAGAGCAGGCGGTCGGTGTAGGCACGGTACGCGACCGCCTGCGCCTCGTGGCTCTCGACCTGCGGGAAGAGCGGCGGCAACGCACCGGTCGCGCCGTCCGTGCGCTTCACGCGGTAGAACCACTCGCCGATCAGCAGCGGCTTGCCCGACATCTCGTGCAGCGTCGCGAGATCGGTGAACGCGTCGGTTCCGAACAGGTAGCCGAACTCGGGTCCGCCGGAGAGGTTGAACAGCGCGGGGCGCTCGACGGCGCCGTAGTCGTAGTCGTTCAGCGACACGACGTCGACGTGCGGCACGATGGCGCGCGCGACGTCGGGGTGCGTGTAGATCGAGAACAGGCGCACGCCGAGGTTCAGGACGCCGGGCGCGGCGGCCTGCATCGCGTCCGCGACCGTGCGCGCGTAGCGCTCCGCGACGACCGCCTCGAAGGCCATGCGGTTCGCGCGCCGCGCCGCGGACTCCTGCTTCAGGCAGGTGTCCTCGCCCAGCGGCTCGACGAGCGCGCAGTCGGTGAGGCGGTCGAGCTGCTGCACGCCGTCGAAGGACGCGAGGTCGGTGCCGTAGTCCGCGTTGAACGCCGCGACGTCGCCCGCGTAGCGCGCGGCGAGGAAGTCCTGCAGCGCGCGCTTGCCGGGCGCGCCGGCCGGCAGCGACAGGTAGGCATCGAGGTGGGTGCCGGTCGAGAGCGTCGTCGCACCCCACGGCAGCTCGTTGTCGACGAACGCGCCGTAGCACCACGGGTCGGCGGCGCAGCGCGCGAGCGGCTGCGACTCGCGCGCATACGCGAGCGCCGCGTCGGGCCACGACGGGTCGAAGAAGTCGCGCAGGTGGCGTCCCGTGAGGCCCACCGGCCAGCCGGGGACCTCGGGCGCGGTGTCGTAGAAGCCGATCGAGACCGGGTACGCGCGCAGGTCCTGCCAGAGGTCGAGCGCCGAGTTGGTCCACGCGGCGAGGGTCGCGACGCCGAGGTCGCAGAGCCGCACGAGCGTCGAGTCGCGCCACGCCTCGACGCTGCCGTGGCGCGCGAGGACGTTGTCGCCGTACGGCATGCGTCCCGCGCCGGTCACGTCGCCCTCGGGGTCGATGCCGGTCACGCCGTTCGAGAACAGCACGTGGCCCTCCGGCGTGACGAGCCACCAGACGCCGTCGATTTCGGCGACCGCGAAGCGTCCGGTGGCCGTCGTCGCGAGGCCCTTCCAGCCGCCGTAGGCGTCGAAGCCGGCGCCGCGCAGCGGCGCCGAGGCGCAGGCGTCCTCGGAGGTCGCGGACGGCGGCGGCGTCGCGTCGCTGCACGCGAGTGGCAGCAGCGGCAGGGCGGCGAGGAGAAGGAGCGTCGCCGTGCGGGCGGGAAGGCGTCGCCGAGCCGGGGCAGCGTGGTGGACCATGCCGCCCTCGTGCACGAGTCCGGGTCCCGGGGCAACCGCCGAAATCGCGGACGCTCCGCCGCGAGGCGGAACCACTCCGGCGACGCACGGCCGAAAACGCAATGTCCTCGTCATTGCAGACAGAGCGCCGGACGGGCAGAGTGGCGACCATGCAGGGCGCGCCGCGCAAGGTCGTCATCGTCGCCTACCACGACGTGCAGACGCTCGACGTGATCGGGCCCGCCGAGGTCTTCTCGACCGCCGGCCGGCTCTCGGCGGCGTCCGCGTACGACGTCGAGCTGGTCGCGCGGACGCGCGGCCCGATCCGAACCTCGTCGGGCATCCCGCTGCTGCCGCGGCGCGTGCTGTCCGAGGTGAAGGGTCCGATCGACACGCTGGTGATCGCGGGCGGCAGCGGCGTGTACGAGGCGGTGCACGACCGGGAGCTCGTCGCGTGGGTGAAGCGCCGTGCGCGGACCTGCCGCCGCGTGACCTCGGTGTGCAGCGGAGCGTTCCTGCTCGCGGAGGCGGGGCTGCTCGACGGAAAGCGCGCGACGACCCACTGGGCGACCGCGGAGAACCTCGGCGAGCGCTACCCGCGCGTCACCGTCGACGCGGATCCCATCTTCATCCGCGACGGCCGCGTGTGGACGTCGGCCGGCGTCGCGGCAGGCATCGACCTCGCGCTCGCGCTGGTCGAGGACGACCACGGCCCGCGCGTCGCACGCGAGATCGCGCGCTGGCTCGTCCTCTTCCTGCAGCGCGCGGGCGGTCAGGCGCAGTTCAGCGTGCAGCTCGCGGCCCAGGCCGCGGAGCGGCACCCGCTGCGCGACCTGCAGGCGTGGATCGCCGACCACCCGCGCGCCGATCTCTCCGTGCCGACGCTCGCCGCGCGCTGCGCGATGAGCCCGCGGCACTTCTCGCGCGTGTTCGCGCAGGAGCTCGGCTGCACGCCGGCCGCGTACGTGGAGCGCACCCGCGTCGAGGTCGCGCGGCGGCTCCTCGAGAGCACGGACATGAGCCTCGACGAGGTCGCGGACGCGACGGGCCTCGGCACCGCCGCGACGCTGTACCGCGTCTTCCAACGCGCGCTCCGGGTGAGCCCGGGCGCCTACCGGCGTCACTTCGTGGCGCCGCTCGCGGAAAGGAAACGAGCATGAAGATCGCGATCGCCCTCTACGACCGCTTCACCGCGCTCGACGCCATCGGGCCCTACGAGACGCTGTCGCGGCTGCCCGGCGCCGAGATCGTCTTCGTCGGCTGCGAGCAGCGCATCTTCCGCACCGACATCGGTGCGCTGGCCGTGCTCGCCGGCGCGAGCTTCGCCGACGTCGACCGCGCCGACGTGCTGGTCGTGCCGGGCGGTCCCGGTACGCGCGCGATGATGACCGACCAGCCGCTGCTCGACTGGGTGCGGAAGATCCACGCCACCACGCAGTGGACGACGTCGGTCTGCACCGGCTCGCTGGTGCTCGGCGCGGCGAGGATCCTGAAGGACGTCGACGCGACGACGCACTGGGCCTGCATGGGCGAGCTCGCCTCGACCGGTGCGAAGCCGACCGACGAGCGGGTGGTCATCCGCGGCAAGATCGTCACCGCGGCAGGCGTGTCGGCCGGGATCGACATGGGCCTCACGCTCGCGGCGCGCATCGCCGGCGAGGACGTCGCGAAGGCCATCCAGCTCGGCATCGAGTACGACCCGCAGCCGCCGTTCGACTCCGGCAGCGTGCACAAGGCCACGCCCGAGACCGTCGGCATCATTGCCGATCTCATGCGCCAGGTGGAGTCCGCGCACGCCGCTGCCTGACGGGTCCTGCTCGTTTCGCGTTGCCGGGGCCGGCGCGTCTTCGCGGTGGTGACGGCGTGCACGGCGGTGGCGGGTGCGCGTGCCGGTTCCGCTCCGGTCGCCGGAGGATGGTGGCAATTCAGTCTTCCTTCGGAGCGGCTCCCCATCAGTCGCTCCACCGGCACGCGCACCCGCCACCGCCACGTACGGCGGAGCCGTTTTCAGCGATTCACGAACGCCATCATCGCAGCCGGATACCGCTCGCCGGAAGCGATCCCACGGGGCGCGATCTCCTCGAGGTGGTCGAGATCCGCCGAGTCGAGCGCGACGTCGAGCGCGGCGACGTTCTGCTCGAGGTACTTACGCCGCTTCGTGCCCGGGATCGGGATCACGTCGTCGCCGCGCGACAGCACCCACGCCAGCGCGAGCTGCGACGGCGTGCAGCCCTTCGACTGCGCCATCTGCTCGATGCGCGCAACCAGCTGCAGGTTCCTCGTGAAGTTCTCGCCTTGAAACCGCGGCGACATGCGCCGGTAGTCGTCGGACGCGAAGTCGTCGAAGCTGCGGATCTCGCCGGTGAGAAAGCCGCGCCCGAGCGGGCTGTACGCCACCAGCGCGATGCCGAGCTCGCGGCACGTCGCGAGGACGTCGTCCTCGATGTCCCGGCTCCACAGCGAGTACTCGGACTGCAGCGCCGCGATCGGGTGGACCTTCGACGCGCGCCGCAGCGTCTCGCTGCCCGCCTCGGAGAGGCCGAGATGGCGGACCTTGCCCGCGCGGACGAGATCGGCCATCGCGCCGACGGTGTCCTCGATCGGCGTCACCGGGTCGACGCGGTGCTGGTAGTAGAGGTCGATCACGTCCACGCCGAGGCGCTTCAGGCTCGCGTCGCACGATAGCTTGACGTAGTCCGGCTTGCCGTCGATGCCGCTCACCATGCGCGTCTTCCGGTCGCGCACGATGCCGAACTTGGTCGCAAGGAAAACGTCGTCGCGGCGTCCCGCGATCGCGCGTCCGATCAGCTGCTCGTTGGTGTACGGGCCGTACATGTCCGACGTGTCGAGGAACGTGCAGCCGAGGTCGAGCGCGCGCCGGATCGTCGCGACGGACTCCTGGTCGTCGCGCGGGCCGTAGAAGTCCGACATGCCCATGCAGCCGAGGCCGATCGCGGAGACCTGCGGGCCGTTCTTGCCGAGTCGTCGCGTCTTCATCGTTCGACGCTATCCCGGCGCCGACCTCGTGACCATCCCGGCGCCGCCGCGCCGCGCGACGTCAGGGCTGGCGCTCGATCAGCAGGCTCTGCACCGACCTGCCGATCGGCCCCTGCTCGTCGAGCAGCCGGCTCTCCGCGAGCCCGGTTCCCTGCGGGCCGATCGACGTCGTCGCGTCGAGGCAGACCCACTCGCCGATCGGATGCCGGTGCAGGTAGATCGTCAGGTCGGGGTTGATGAACGCGTAGCCGTCGTTGCGGCCCAGCACCCAGCTGATGCCGTTGCCGAAGTCGGCCGCCGCTGCGACGCGCGACAGCGCCGACGTCTCCTCGCCCGCCACCACCGGGACGCGCAGCCGGATCCAGTCGATGGCGGGACCGGCGGTGACGAAGCTGCCGGCGACGAAGCGGTGCTCGACGGCCCGATTGTGGTACGCCTCGTAGTCGATCTGCTGCGACCACGGCGACGCGCTCGCCTCGCCGGAATACGGACCCGGCGGCGGTGGGGTCACGGGCAGGTCGTCGGGTAGGCGCACCGCCTCGCGCCGCATGCGCAGCGCGACGCAGCGCGCGACCTCGGTGTCGCCGGCGACGAGCGTCGACTCGACGAGCTGGACCTTCTTGCCCGGCCGCGCGAAGCGCGAGCGCACGACCAGCGGGCTGAGCGGCACCGGGCGCAGCAGCTCGATGGTGAGCCGCGCGACGAAGGTCCGCGCGCCGTCCTCGAAGCGCTCGGCGTCGCGCGCGAGCAGCGCCGCCGGCGCGCCGCCGTGCTGCGCGTCGGGAGACCAGGGACCGCGCGCGAGCACGGTGGGCACGAAGCGGTCGCCGTCCGGCGTGTAGATCGCGTCCGACATCCCGCGCACCGTAGCGGTCCGGACACGGTGACGGGAGGGCGCGCGCGCTATCGCCGTGGCGTCCAGTCGCGGCCGGGCGGGAACGTCGTGTCGCGCAGCGCGAGCCCGGGGGCGAGCTGCGGATCCGCGATCGGCGTACCGCCGGACAGCGCCAGCGGGACGACGCCCGCCCACACCGGCAGCGCCATGTCCTCGGCGTCGTCGATCGGACCGCCCGTGCGGACCTTCGCGACCGCTTCGTCGAGCGGCAGCGCGAGCACGTGGGTCGCCTTCAGCTCGGCCGTGTTCGGCGGCCGCACCTCGTCCCAGCGTCCGGGGTAGAGGCGCTCGGTGAACGCGCGCAGCGCCGCGAGCTTCTCGTCGTCGGTCGCGAGCAGGCGCGCGCGCCCGAACGCGGTCACCGAGCGATAGTTGACGGAGTGGTGGAACGCCGAGCGCGCCAGCACGAGGCCGTCGATCAGCGTCACCGTCAGGCAGA
>Ga0172362_10002794_pt1 | contig 15099 bp, 13 predicted proteins | sample LakKivs1_kivu2a2_FD_114534 | JGI IMG/M metagenome (GOLD analysis project Ga0172362, IMG submission 114534) | Sediment microbial communities from Lake Kivu, Rwanda - Sediment s1_kivu2a2 | ecosystem: Environmental > Aquatic > Freshwater > Lake > Sediment | place: Rwanda: Western Province, Lake...
TAGTCACTCATGGACGGAGGAAGGCTCGTACGAGATAAAAGTCAAGGCAGTTGATGAACATGGTGCAGAGAGTGCCTGGTCAGATCCGCTACCAGTAAGTATGCCACTAAGTCAACCAAGTAGCCAGCAAAGTAGCAGTCAACAGATACTATTGAAGCAAGTTATGCAATTTTACCAATTTTTGCAAAATTTGAATAAGATCAAGGAGGGCAATACAAACTAAGAACTCCTTCTTTTCATTTTCGATGAACCTAAGATCCATCGGCTCTTTATCGGATTCCAATTTAATTTTAAAAATAATCATATAAACATATTTTTGATAAAATCAATATATTAAAATAGAAAGATTTACATTATAGTTAAGCACCAAAGGTTGGAGTTGGGAGGAAAATCATGGGAAGTAAAATATATAATAATTTTAGGTTGGAGGCTGTTGTTGTAGCAATTCTTTTGCTCTCTTTATCAACGTTTATACCTGCATTACAAAGCATACATGCAGAGGAATCTTCAGATTTTAAAAATACACCTAAGATTAACACTGATTTTTCAATAACGATTCATAGAATAGCACAAATTGATGAGATAGATCCATTGCCTTTCGACCAGGCAGATTGGAAATTATATATGTATGTCAATGGAGATGAAAAAACATACGAATGTGCAGGAGATGACATAATACTTGATACTACTTTTACTTGGGAGGGCATCATCACAAATGAGGTACATTTTCTAAATGTTGATATGAGACTAGCAGAGCGGGACGATTGGCCTAGCGGAAATGATGTAGCAGACATAAGTGCGCATGTTGGCGGTGGAATTGATGATTCAGATGAATTTCCAAGAGGCGCTATTCTTTTGAGAACATATGATTTAGCAACAAATGAGTGGGTGCCGGTTGATGAAAACAATGATTTCCTTGTTTATGAATACGACCCCGGATCTGGTTTTTACTGGTATGTAACAAGTGGAAATTTTGATGGAAGTACTACAACGGACGAAAATGATGCAGCTATTTGGTTTGAAATTACAATAGGTAATAGACCGCCTATTGCACCTGCTAAACCAGTCGGTCCAGAGTATGGCAATGTATATACATATTATGATTTTAGCACACAATGTATGGATCCCGACGGCGATGATATTCAGTACGGTTGGGATTGGGATGGCGATTTTCAAATAGATGAGTTTACTGATTTCTATGAGTCTTGGGAAACAGTAATAATCTCTCATGCTTGGATGGATACAGGCATTTATTACGTAAGGGTTGTGGCCATTGACATTAATGGCATGATAGGAGAATGGTCTGCACCTTTAGTTGTTGAAATAAATGGCCCTGGCGGCATAAGCGGGTTTAAAGCTGATGAATGGTCTTTAGGACATGTTTATACAATATACTTGGATCATGAGGATACCCAGAATCTTATCTATCAAATACAAAACGCCCAATATGTTATAGATGCTGTAGCAGCGGTTATTATTGCTATAGCTGCGGCTTGCGGTATTCCGCTTGACCTCACTATTGCAACTGCGATAGCCATAGCAATAATCAATCTCGATGTTGCAATTCTTAGTTGGCTAGATCAGGGCATGGGTATATATTTCAGAGCATATACAATTGATGTAAACGGTTTCCCAGCTATATGCGTTGCATACGTATGGTCACAAACAGATCAGGGAACAGGAGCACAAGACAATACTGTGCCAGAGATACCAGCAAAACCATCGGGATCAACAAAGATACGTATACATAAAGATTACACATATTCTTCTAGCACGACAGATGTTGATGACAATCGCGTTTTCTATATCTTTGACTGGGGTGATGGCATTTACGGTTTTACAGATTGGTATGATTCCGGTGATATAGCAAGCATTTCACATAATTGGTCTAAAAAAGGAACATACAACGTACGAGTAAAAGCAGTTGATGAACATAATGGAGAGGGCAGCTGGTCTGATCCACTACCAATAAAGGTACCAAGAGATGCAAGATTTAATTCACTGCTAGTGTCGTTCATTGAACGCCTATTACAGCGATTCCCAAACGCCTTTCCAATATTAAGACATTTAGCAACGCAGTAACATAACCTAACCTTTTCTTTCTTATTTTCTTTGCGTTATCAATAGGTTTAAACAGCAAATCAACATCTGGTATATAGGATGCATAAAACTAAAGATCAACTTTACGAGACTATTGCAGATCTAAAAACAAAAGACGAATTTGAAAAAGAGATTAAAAAAAGATTCAAAGATTTCGATGGTCTGATAGATGAAGACACAATCGCCTTGTTGATCGTGGATGAGCTTGGAAGAAACAAACAAACAATCAGTAAAATCGCCGAGTTAAAGCGTGATGAAGATTGTACAGTTGTTGGTGCAGTGACAGATATCCGCGAATCAAGGAAGTTTACAAGAAAAAACGGTTCCTCAGGAACAGTTGCAAACCTAGAGTTATCTGATGAAACAGGCTATTGTCGGCTTGTTTTATGGAATGATGACGTAAAACTTGTTAAAAACAAGACAATACAAAAAGGTACAACTCTAAAAGTGATAAATGGTTACGTAAAGGATGGTTTTAACGGTTTAGAATTAAATGTTGGTAGATGGAGTTTAATTGAAATCGAACCAGAGGATGCATCTCCCGTAGGCAATAAAAAATTAAATATTCCTGATAGGGAAGTTCAAGGTGCATTAGTTGAAATAAAACCAACCAATGCTTTTTTTAAAGACGATGGCGAAATAGGATTTGTCACAAAAATAAAAATAAAAGATAAAGACACTGTTAGATCTCTGACTCTCTGGGATGAAAAAGTAAAAGAGATACAGAAATACAAAATTGGAGACAATATTAGAATAAATAATTTTGATGAAAGAAACAGTAATGGCAAGACAGAACTACATGTGAATGGCAGAAGCACTATTCAGAGAAGTTAACATCCGTCTTGAACATATTTTTTGTTTTTTTCAAGTGCGCATTGTGCTCTTTGAATTTCTCTGCCCAGATACGCATAGTGCTCAGGTCTAAGATTTGAAACGTGCTTTACGATAGTATCACATAGTGCATTTGCTTTTTCTCCAGAAAAAACTTTTTCAAGTTTTCCTGAAGCAATCTTATCCTTTTTATAAACGTTCGAATAATATTCAACTCTGATCTTTTTTTGTTTTTTATCTACATCTATCACAAAAAAACCTGCGGGATCCAATAAGACATCTTTCTGCTGAGTTTTTTTTGCTTCTATCAAGGGTATTTCTTTATCCACCATTTGTAATCTCACCTGCTTTTGCAAGATTTTTAAGTTTTTGAAAGGCATTTTCTCTTGGTAATAATCTTTGTCCGCAGTCGGGCGATATTTGTATAACCTTATCTCCAAAAATATCTATCGACTTTTTAATATGATTTACAATTTCTTCCACGCTTTCGACATTTGGGCTGTCTGAGCGAACAGAGCCAAGACATATTTTTTTTGAAAAGGAATACTCCTTAAATTTAGTCAAAAGATGAGGAGAGGCCATAAATTCGTGAGATAAGATATCAACAGGCATTTCTGTTAAATCTGGTATTATAGATGATACATCACCGCAGGCGTGAAGTATGGTAGGGCAATCTAATTTTTCCGTAATTGTATTTATTAATTCCTTTCCATACTCGGGCATCTCAACTGAAAAAAACGGCTCATCAATACTAATCATATCAACATATTTTTGTAGTATTATTGCCTCCTTTTTTAGTGCATTGGCAAAATCAAAGGCCATCTGTTTCTCATCTTTGTAATATAGGTTAACACAGGATTTACTCATTGTAAAAGGACCCGTGATAACGCCTTTTATTGTTGTGTTCTTCGGTATTAAAGTTCTAACATATTTTTGATCTTCAACAGTTATCGGGCCGTTATAATCTATTTTATTAATAACTTCTACTCTGTCTCTGATTCTGCAGCCGTTTAGTTTTCTTGCAAAAAGTTGCACAAATGGGTCTCTCGTCTGTCCATCAGACACTATATCTATTCCTGCTTCGGTCATGTCGGTGACAGCCAATTTGATATACTTCGCCCAAGAGAAATTTTCTCTTTGATCAAAATACTCCTTCGCAAAATCAAGAGAATTTATCTTTATTGGATAGGAGCCAATTACACATGTTTTGATTTTTTCCATTAAAAGAATTTCCTCCGAGGATGATTATCTGATGGTTTTATACCAAAATAGTTGTCCATATATTCAGATACTAAGATATCCTGCCAAGCCATCGTTGGAAAAACCATATCTGCATTTTCTAGCGGGCCGTATATGGCATAGTTCCCTCCGAAAAGGGCTATATTGACATTTGAGGAGGTATCGACTATTTTCCGGGCAGACTCAAAATTCTTCAGCCAGCTTGACTTCTCAACAACATTGTGAATGGCACAGCCCGCAGGAAGTCCATATTCCTCTTTTACAACAGGAATCGCGGCAATAGATGCACCGCTGTTTTCTCCAGGTGCAAGCGCTGCCGTATCTATAAGAATTTTCTTAATGCCAATTTCATCAGCTATAGCTAGAAGTCCTTTGTCCGTTAAATGCGCACCATTCGCCAACACTTCTATCTTTCCGTCAGGTGATCTATCTTTTGGATTGAAAGCTACAATAATTGCCATCTCCGGCCTATGTTGCTTTAATGTTTCTCTTTCTTTATCCGTGATTCCTACGTGAATAGAGTTGTATATTGTCCGATTAAGAAGATGTCTTTCACCAAGATTCTCTAAAGCGTTTATCTTTATCGAAGGATCCACAATATCTATTGAAAATGGATAATTTTTTGGAAGAGTTTGTTCTATGAAGTCCATTATTTTTTCCATGTACTCTTCTTTTTTAATGAAGAAATCAGGTATTGCAGGGTTTCCTGTTTTTTGGCTTAGATCTAACATATTCTGGATGCCTTTTCTTTCTTTTTCAAAATCAGGTTCTCCTTTAAAAAAAACTCCACCAAATAGAACTGTCGGATGTTCTCCAGGTTGTCCACCGATTTTTATTCCTGATATGTCTAAAACTTCTTGTTTTTTGGTAAATAAAAACATCGGCCTATCCTCCTCTTTTTTCAATTTTTCCCATATAATTTACGACGATCCTGGAATGTAACGCCCTTTTGTCATCTAATTTTACAGATGCTTCTGGCTTGATTCTTATGGCTATATAAGGTTCTCCAAACGATGCTGGTTTTTTAGCAATACATTCTTTGATTTTTTTATCTATTTTAGCTTTATCTTTTATTCCTATTAAATCTATTATTTTCAGTTGGGCACGAAATCTTTCGATGGCTTTTGATTTCAGATTCTCTATATATGGAATTGCGCCTGGGGCTAGAATGATTTTATGCTGTTCATCTATTCCGTTTTTATGTAATGCCACAAGTGATGATCCTGAGCAATGCCCTCTGATATCCTCTCCACATAATACAAGATATCGTATATGCGGGTTGGAAATTACATTGGCAACTATCTTTTCTATGCCAATGTTTTCTGTTCTCAACGGTCCGAATATGGCAACATCGGATGGCGGCATATACTCTATTTGCAATAATACAACCGCTACGCAACTGTCGGGTTTACAAACTGTGAAATCGCCACCCCATGGATAGTATTCATTTTTCATGAAATCCTCATTTACCTTTGCGTATATGCATAAACAACGTGTTATTAAAAATTTTACAATAAATAAGGAAAACCCGCTATAAAATAATAGTTTAAATATACTCTACCACAGTTTTATAAATGTTTACATCTTTCATGTTTCAAGGGATTTTCAATGGAGAAAGATAATATAGAGGAATTGCCTGGTGTTGGTTCTGCTACCGCAGAAAAACTACGTGATGCAGGGTATACTGATATCTTGAGTATAGCTGTTGCAGCCCCTAGAGATCTTGCAGAAGTAGCCGATATCGGTGAATCTACGGCATTAAAAATAATTCAGAATGCAAGAAAAAAGGCAGATATTGGAAAATTTGAAACCGGAACTGCCCTTTTAGAAAAAAGATCAAAAGTCGGTCATCTCACATCAGGATCTAAAACCTTGGATGAACTTTTGGGTGGAGGTTTTGAGACACAGTCAATAACAGAACTTTTTGGTGAGTTTGGTTCTTCCAAAACACAAATCGCTCATCAATTGTGTGTTACAGTACAACTGCCAGTTGAGCAAGGTGGATTGAATGGACACGCATTTTTCATAGATACGGAAAACACATTCAGGCCAGAGCGTATTGCACAGATGGCTGAAGCGTACGACTTAGATACAAATGAAGTCTTGGAGAAAATCCATGTTGCACGAGCATATAACTCAAGTCACCAAATGCTACTTGTTGAAAAAGTGTCTGAACTTTCCAAAGAATTTCCTGCTCGTTTGTTAATCGTTGATTCATTAACAGCACATTTTCGTGCTGAATATGTTGGGAGAGGAGTACTTGCAGACAGACAGCAGAAACTGAATAAACATATGCATGATTTGCTCAGATGGGGAGACATAAATAACGGCGTCATATGCGTTACAAATCAAGTTTCTGCTAAGCCAGATGCTTTCTTTGGTGACCCCACGAGACCCATTGGAGGCCATATAGTTGGTCATACCGCTACTTTTAGAATATACTTGCGTAAGAGCAAAGGCCCAAAAAGAATTGCAAGACTCATAGACTCACCTCATCTGCCCGAAGGTGAAGCTGTTTTTTCAGTGCTTGACAAGGGAATTAGAGATTAAAAACAGGAGAAAATAAGGAAAAACTTAAATGCAGGGTTGGGTATTCATCTGTTGGAGGTATATTTTATGGCATATACACACCAAGGATGGACTTTATATACAAGAAATGTGAAGCTTAAAGGTGGAAGAAATCAAACAATCTACTTCTTTAGTAAGAGGAAGCCAAAAAGTGGAACTCCATGTGACATGCCAAATGGATACTCCGTTGGCGTTAACAAAAGAACTGGCTTACCATACTTGAAGAAGAAATAGAATATTTACAATGCTGGCATTTTCGCCAGCCAACTCTTTTCTTTTTTTATATTCATCTGTAGTGTTTAAATAACAAAGATTGTTTTTGGTATTGCTGAAAGACAATGAACTCAAAAATTGGTTTTATCATTAATCCTATCGCTGGCATGGGTGGAAGGGTAGGGCTTAAAGGCACAGACAATGTTTTAAAAGAAGCTATAAAACTTGGTGCAAAACCCGTAGCAACTAAAAAAGCAGCTGAAACGTTAAAAGAATATATTACAAAATATTTAACAAAAGATGATTTGCAATGGTTTACATGTTCTGGGGAAATGGGTGCGGACGGGCTTAAGTCGGCAGGAATTAAAAAAATAGAAGTTGTCTACGATGTCTCTGATAGAAAAACATCATCCGAGGATACTAAGAATCTATGTAAAAAGATACTAGAAAAAAATGTTGATTTGATACTTTTTTGTGGCGGTGATGGGACTGCAAGAGATATTTTTGAAATAGTTAATAAGAAAATCCCAATTCTTGGAATACCTGCTGGAGTAAAGATGCATTCAGGCGTATTCGGAATAAATACCAGTGCCACAGCAAAGATGCTTCACGAGTTTGTAAATGGGACTCTTGCAATTGGTGATGTTGAGATAATGGATTTGGATGAGGAACTATATCGCAAGGGTGAGTGGAATATACGGCTTTTTGGTATTGCAAAAGGCATTGTAGAGCCCACTTATGTTCAGGTCGGAAAAACTATTTATGAGTCGGTTTCCGATGATGACCTAAAAAATGAACTAACCGAGCACATATTGGATGAACTGGAAAAGAGCAGTGATTGTCTTTTTTTATTGGGTCCTGGTGGCACAATCGATTATATTGCCCGAAAAATTGGTCTTGACAAAACCCTTCTAGGTATTGATGCAGTCTACAATAAAAAACTCATTGCTAACGACGTCAATGAAGAAGGAATCTTGGCTCTTTTGGAAAAATACAATTCGGCCAAAGTCATTCTAAGTCCCATTGGTGCACAGGGCTTTATCCTGGGCAGAGGCAATCTTCAGTTGAGCCCAAGAGTAATAGAAAAGATAGGAGTTGACAATATCATCGTTGTTTCAACGCCTTCTAAGCTTTCTTCTACCCCGTTTATCCGTGTTGATACAGGAGATAAAAAGCTAGACCAAATCTTTGCTGAAAAGGAGTTTATGATGGTTGTAATAGGATATCGCCTCAGTAGGGTTGTAAAGATTCAAACCAACAACTTTTAATATTGTTCTTTGATTCCTGTCAATCATCTGATTTATAAAATTTAAGGAGGCAAATAAATTATGAAAAGAAATGCAACTGAGTTTTTAAAAACAGAATATCAAGATCTAGTTAGTAAGAACCTTGATTGGAAAATTCGCATACTTGAAAGCGGATCAGCCCCACACTCTACAGTAGACGGGAAAAATATACTGATGCTCTGCTCAAACAACTACCTTAATTTAAGCAACCATCCACGTTTAATTAAGGGAGCAATAGATGCTGCAAAAAAATATGGTGCTGGTTCAGGTTCAGTTCGAGCAATTGCAGGAACGATGAAAATTCACATTGATGTAGAAAAGAAACTCGCCAAATTCAAACATACTGAAGCTGCTCTTTTGTATCAAACTGGATTTGCTGCCAATGCCGGTCTTATTCCACAACTTGCTGGTGAAGGCGACGTTATAATAAGTGACGAACTAAATCATGGAAGTATAATTGATGGTGTGAGACTCTGTAAAGCAGATCGTGCTGTGTACAAACATAGAGATATGGGCGAACTTGAAAAAGTACTAAAAGAGGCTGACAAGAAATACAGAAGAATTCTGATTATAACTGATGGAGTATTCAGTATGGATGGTGACATTGCACCAATGGATAAAATCGTGAAACTTGCAAATGAGTTTGGTGCAATGACTTATGTAGATGATGCCCATGGTGAAGGTGTCATTGGTCCTGATGGACGAGGAATTGGAGCGCATTTCGGTATCGAAGGAAAAATCGATGTTGAGATGGGAACTTTCAGTAAAGCCTACGGTGTAGTTGGCGGTCTTGTTGCAGGAAGTAAAGATCTCTATAATTTTGCTTTAAATAAATCAAGGACATGGTTGCTGTCTGGTTCTCATCCACCAGCAGTTTCAGGCGCACAACTTGCTGCAATTGAAGTATTGGAAACAGAACCACAACATGTGCAGAATCTATGGAACAATACTAAGTATTTCAAGAAAGAAATCAACTCGATGGGATTTGATACTGGTGGAAGCGAAACGCCGATTACTCCAGTAATGGTTGGAGATTCTGGTAAAGCAAAGGAACTATCTAACCTTCTGTTTGAAGAAGGCATATTTGCACTGCCCATAGTTTTCCCAATGGTTGCTAGAGACAAAGCTAGAATTAGAGTAATGATGAACGCCGGACTTAATCAAAAGGATCTAGATTTTGCACTTGAAAAATTCGAAAAACTAGGCAAAAAACTCAAAATAATATAGATTCATGAGTGAAGAAACCTCACTGATTCATGTCGGATTGCAATATTCTGATGAAGATAAATCAGAGATATTTTTTACAAAGATTCTAGGAATTCCACTAAAAAAGAAATTTACTATTTCTGCAGAACTAGCAAAAGAAATATTTGGAATAGGCGAAAGCGTCAAGATACTTGTTTACCAGAATCAGAATACAGGATTTGAGGTTTTTATAACCAAGTTGGCTAAGCAAGCAAATTACGAACACAGCTGCATAGAAATCAAAAACAAAAAAGAATTCATGGATCGCTGTACAAAACATGGATTGGAAGTAAAGATAATAAAAAAGGATGGCAAAGATCTACTGTTTGTAAAAGATTTCTCAGGTAACCTATTTGAGATTAAAGAAAAACAATGATTACGGATTTTTGCTCCATTTTCCTTTCTTTTTTTGACTTAAGACTTTTTCTATTATGGTCTGTTCATCCACTTCTTTTATGGTCTTGTCTTCATCTACCTCTTTTTTCAATGCCCTTTCGATTGCCGCATCATCAGCTTTGGTAATAGTTCCATCATCTTCTTCTTTCATGTTGATAGATTTTGGTTCCTCTTGAGTCGATTCTTCTGTAACTTCAAAAACTGCTTCTTTTTCCATTACTGGTTTATCAACAGGTTTTTTCAAATCTTTTTTTTCCAACGATGGTGGCTTTTCCCAAGATTTTTTAAACTCTTTAGTAACAGTGACTTGTGGTTTTGGAGCTGCAAATTTTTCTTCTCTTCTTTCCATAGGAGAACCTAAAACTTGGTTTTGAGACGGCATAAATTCGAAAGCTTCGTTGAGAAAGTCTCTTTCTTCTATTGTTGGGTTCCAGAAATAGCCCTCTTCATCTTTCCAGAAGTTGGGAGCGCTAGTATCAAAATACGTCATAAGTTTTAATTCGCCAGATGTTTCATCTTTACATATCTCAATTCTTATGTGGATATTGTTCTCTTTTGCCAATACTTTCACTCTCCATCCACGCAAAAGATGAATAAATTAATAGAACTTATACTTTTCTTTAAAAACTGGGAAAAACAAACAGTCCCATTAAACTTGAAACCACATTAAAAATCCTAATCAAGATGTTATCTTCTCCAGGATCTTGTTTGTTTGATTCATATTGCGCAGAACTAGTTTCTTTTGTTTCTTGTTTTAGTATATTGTTTTCAGGGTTACTAACTTCAGAGACAGACTCTTTTACTTTATTATTGTATGAACTTCCAGTTGTTGCTATGTTTCCATCTTTATTGTTTGAGATCAAACAGTCTAATATTTTATTATCAGATGAAGATGCCAGATATATGCCATTTACTTTGTTATTGAAGATGGTACAGTTAGATATTGTGTTTTTGTTATTGGATGAAGTGATTGCGTCTATTCCCATATGAGTATTGTCGCGTATTTCACAGTTGGCAATTATATTATTTGATGAGTATTGCAATTCTATGCCATCACAGTTATTATGTAATATGCAATTTGTGATTTTGTTGTTATTGCATTCTGAAGAAGTGCTTCCTAGCAGCGCTATTCCTTCGTCTTTGCATCCCCAGATATAGCAATTGTTTATTGTATTGTTTGGAGTCCATACTGCTATTCCTATGGGGGTATCATATATGTTACAATCTTCTAATTCTGTATATGATGCCGAGATATATAATCCTGAGGTGTAGGGCCCTGGAGCCCCATTGGTAATGCCAAGCTTACTGATTTTTACATTTGGAGCCCCGATACGCATCGCATATTTATTTTTTTCAGAGATGGGATTAATTAAGACTTTATACTTATCTTCTCCGATTAAATTGATATTCTTTTTTATGTCTATAATTTCACTGTATGTACCTGCTTTTATGAATATAGTTGACAGCTCAGGTGCATTATTTATTGCATCCTGGATTTTTGTGTAGTCTCCTCCTCCGTTTTTGTCAACTGTTATATATTGAATGTTTTGTTGTGCCTGAATATTTATTACAAAATTTAATTCTAATACTACTAAAAATGATATTAGCATCAGTACGTTTCTGTGTGCTTTTCCTTTCATCTTCCCATACCACGTTAATTATTAGCGTGAAATTAATTAACGTGGTATCTTTTGTCAATCTCTGTATTTAAAGATTCTTTGTAAAAATGACACAATGTAAAAATGACATAATTGTTAACCCGGGAGGAAAAACAACAATAATGGCGTCGAGATGGGTTGTATACTTACAAAATAACTTGATTGTATAATAATTCTTATAAAGGGAAAATCGTTTCTAGCATTTGTGGCTATACGTCACGCGATGGGTGACTGGAGAGATAAAAAATAAACAAACTTGTTTAGTGCTTAGTTGTATTTATAAAAAGATTTTATGAGGAGAGGAGAATATGAAAATTAAAAACAGAAGGAGTTTTTTTAAGGCAAGTAAATTGACAATGATTTTTATCGCGATCTCGATGTTTTTCCTAGTTTTTTCTGTCATGAATGTAGGCGCCATCCCGACAGTAACTATTAACCAACCTGCTGATTCTACTTGGTATAAGACGTTGACGAATATTACTGGTACTGCTTGGGATTCTGCTAGTGTAAACCGGGTGAATATTAGTATTTACAATTCTACTGATAATACGTATTGGACTGGATCTGAATGGCAAGTACTATCTTCATTTAATTTGACGACCATAGGTACAACAGAGTGGTACAATAACACCTTGCCCATATGGACAAACGGTACAATATATATTGTTAATGCAACTGCAGTGAATACTACAGGTGGCATTAGCAACAATGATACTCATAAGTTTTATTATTATAATGAATCTCAAGCACCGACATCATCAGTTGATGAAATTACAACTTATTGGAACTCTTTATCAGATAATCCTTTATCGATTGCTGGTACTGCAAATGATGGGGAAAGTGGACTAAAAAATGTAACTTTGTACTACTACAATAGCACTGATAACGCAACATGGTCCGGTCCTTGGACTTTCGATGTGAATTCTACTCCATGGACTGGTATTTCTTGGAGTTTTACGTTCCCAAATAGCACTGGTTATTATCGGTTTTACAGTATCGCAATCGATAATGTAAGTAATGCAGAAGCATTTAGCACTAATGATACTTTTTGTGGTTATGATGTAAACGATGTCACTGTCACGATTACAAACCCAGTGGATGGCTCATGGTATAATACTGCTCTCCAGTTTGAAAATATCACTGGTGCTTGTAGTGATTCTTTGTCCGGAATTAGTTCAGTATATGTTTCTATTTATAATGCAACAGATGGAGAATATTGGAATGGTACTAGCAACGAGTGGGGTGTAGATGTTAATGTTTTGCCAGCTACTCTTAATGGGACTTGGACGGGTTGGTGGTTAGATACAAGTGGTATCGGTGTTTCATGGGAGAATGGAACTGAGTATTGGATTATTGCCGTTGCTTTCGATAATGTAAGTAACAATGATACTGCTTTAGTAGGGTTCGGTTACGATGGCTTTGCTCCTTGGGCTTTGATTACTTTACCTGAAGATAATGGTTATTATACCTCGCTTACGACAATAAATGGTACGTCTGGTGATTCGTTTTCAGGAATACAAACTGTGAATATCACTATTTATAATACGACCTCTGGGTTTTATTGGAATGGTACTGATTGGGCGTTGGGTGTGAACTGGTCAAATGCAATTGGATACGGTTCATGGATATATGACGCAGCCAATGTAACCTGGTTTAACGGGTCATCTTATATAATCAATGCTTCAGTAAAGGATAATGCAAGTAATATCGGAACGCCGCTGGTAAATCATAGCTTTATCTTTGATATCTATGGTCCTGTAATCTCTTCAATATCCCCTGGTACCCCATCAACAACATCAGCAACAATAACTTGGACAACTAATGAAAATGCCACTAGTAATCTAGAATATGGACCCACCAATGCTTATGGCACGTGGTCAAATAGCTCTACTTATACGACCTCCCATTCACGTCCATTGACTGGTTTATCTGCAAGTACTACATATTACTATAGAGTATTGTCTTACGATCGGGCAGGAAATCCAAATGCATCCTTGGGTGGAACAGGAACATTTACAACAGCAAGTGAGGGGGGTGGAGGTTACATACCGCCATCATCCAATTTACCAACTGCTCGAACTAGTGGGCCGTACACTGGAACCGTTGGTACGGCTGTCCAATTTGACGGATCTACAAGTACTGCCGTATCTGGAAGAACCATCTCTTCATATAGTTGGAGTTTTGGAGATGGGGTCTCAGGAACTGGGGCAAGACCTACCCACATATACTCTATTGCAGGAACTTACACAGTAACATTAACAGTAACCGATAATCAGGGATCATCAGGATCCACCCAAACTACAGCAACAATATCAGCATCATCAACTTCGCAACCATCGGAGACTATATCCAATGAAACAATGGATGAAATTAACACAGACTACGGCATTGAACTTGAAGAACCATTCTATGCAAGTGATGTTGATGGAGATGGAGTAGTAGACACGTTCACAGATCCAAACGGCATACTAACAAACGTAAACTATGTAAACATAAGTGGGCACGCGTCGTTCCTACTATCTACAAATGAAGACAATATACCTGAGTTCTTCTGGGATACTACTACCAATACAATCACACAAGTTACAAATCCAACGGCACAAATAGCAGAGCCGGTAGTTGATAAAACAGAAGAAACTATAACAATTGAAATCACAGTAGATAAAGCTGATTGGATATACATAGACACAACTGACCAATATCCATATTACGCCTTGACAATCAAAACATCAGACGGCAGAACAATTTCGACAGACAAGATATGGCGAGAAAATGGCAAGATATATGTGCTTGACGATCCAGATACGATGTACGATTTTGTCTATGCATACACGATATTATCGCCAACCTTTGACCCAATAACTGGAACAACCTTTGATACTTCAAAGCCAACGATAACAATAACATATCAGGAAGAAGTCGATATAACTGCCGCTTTGTTTGGCAACAGCAACATACTTAGTCAAATCACCACCACAGATCATATGACCTTCGCATTTGTCGCGGGATCAAATATTGCTGATGGAACCTACACTCTTAGCATAACTGCGGAAGACTCAGATGGCAACACGCTTGTATCTACTGCTAGTTATACGATACAAACAGAAACCTTAGTAACGCCAACAGGAGAATTCCCATGGACAACGGCTATTATAGGAATAGTAATAGTAATAGCAATCATCCTCATACTAATCGCAGCACTTTTCAAAACAGGGTATCTTGTTATAGAAGCGGAACCAGTTGAAGAAACAAAAAAAGAATCAGCTAAAAATTCTACAACTCCGTCAAAGAAAAAGTAAGAACTCCGAAAAAAAGCTTACTTTTTCTAAATTTTTTTATTTTCAAATCAAGCGAAACCCTTTAAATATTATAACAATTCTCAGTGTTCATATGACCTATCCTCTTGATGAAGCTAGAAAAGAAATTATTACTGCTTTAAAGAAAGCAATGTCTCAGTTAAATCTTGATTGCGACATTAAATTAGAGATACCTCCAGAAAGCAGCATGGGTGATTTTGCATTTCCATGCTTCAATTTGGCACCTATCGCAAAAAAATCACCAAA
>Ga0172362_10002795_pt1 | contig 15098 bp, 13 predicted proteins | sample LakKivs1_kivu2a2_FD_114534 | JGI IMG/M metagenome (GOLD analysis project Ga0172362, IMG submission 114534) | Sediment microbial communities from Lake Kivu, Rwanda - Sediment s1_kivu2a2 | ecosystem: Environmental > Aquatic > Freshwater > Lake > Sediment | place: Rwanda: Western Province, Lake...
AGGAGGTGAAGTTGATTTTTAGTGATGCTAAACCGGCAGCAGTCATCACCACCAGCCAGTTTCAGGATATGTTTCTCTCTATGAGAGGAGAAATTCCCGGTATGAAAAGCATCATCGTAGTGGGAGAGGAAGTAAAAGATGGTTGTATCTCTTTCAGTGAGATGAAAAATAAGGCTTCTTCTCATGTTATTCCCATGGAAGTTGATGATGAAGATATAGCCCTCTATCTTTACACTTCAGGAACGACCGCCAGACCAAAGGGAGTAATGGTAACTTTTGGCAATCTGCACTGGTTCCCTAAAGATATGCATGCAGTATTCAACACTACGGAGAATGATATTCATCTTCTCTCATTACCCGCATCCCACATAAGTGGACCTATTCTTTTCAACCAGACAATCGTTATGGGGATGGCCAGTGTAATTTTAGGAGCTTTTAATCCCAGGAAATGGTTGGAGACCGTAGAAAAGAACCGCGTTACCATTATCCATTTCGTACCGCCAATGGCCAATGCATTGATACAGCTAAATGAGTTTGGAAAGTACGACTTGTCCAGCTTGAGAGCTGTCGCCCTTATGGGCGCATATTCTACCCCCGGGCTGGTCAAAGAACTGGGAGAAAAATTGGGATTAAGAAGATGTATTCAGGGTTATGGATTAACCGAGACCTCACCCCTGCTTACCCTTGAGCCATTGGATAGCAATGCCGATTTTGGAACCATTGGCAAGCCGTTACCGGGCAAGGAAGTGAAGATAGTAGATGAGGACGGCGATGAGATTCCCGTGGGACACATTGGTGAAATAGTCACTCGCGGTTCTCATGTAATGAAAGGTTATCACAATGACCCTGAAGCCACCCGGGAAAGAATTAAGAAGGGGTGGCTACACACCGGAGATTTGGCTAGGAGAGATGAAGAAGGTTACATTTATATTGTGGGACGGAAACAAGACAGGATAAATGTGGGAGGATTGATGGTTTATGTCTCCGAAGTTGAGGACATTCTTCACCACCATCCTAAGATAAGAGAAGTAGCAGTAGTGAGTGCTCCCGACCCGAAGAGAGGAGAGAGAATAAGAGCTGTTGTTGTTCTGAAAGAAGGAATGGAAGCTACGGAGAAAGAGATAATAGATTATTGTTGGGAAAGAATAGCAGACTACAAAGTTCCCAGGGAGGTTGAGTTCAGGGATAGTCTTCCCAAGACAAGAACGGGCAAGATAGCCAGGGGAGAACTTGTCAAGAATAGTTCTTGAGATTAAACATTCCGGGAAATAATTAATCTACGAAAAGACCGCTAATTATCCAGGCCATTAGCGGTTTTTTATTGTATATTGTAAGAGACGAAAACTCTTGAAAAAAAAAGAATAAAAAGGTATTATCTTGTAGCCGCAGAGCGAAGCTCTGCTGAATGGAAATGTAGCTAAGGTCTGGAGTCCTCCCGAAAGGGAGGAATACTAGTCTCCTTGCTTTCGCAAGGACTCCATAAATTAATGCAATTGTTTGAAAGGAGATATTTTTGGCTACTTTCTGGGAACTTCTTTTGAATTTTTTCTTTCCTCTTCAGTGCGTTAACTGCGGAAGGTTGCTCGCAGCCGATAATAAAGACCGTATTTGTGAAGATTGCTTAAGCAGGATTATCTACCTTAACCGACCAATTGACATCAGGCTATCTTTAGACAGAATATGGTCAGTAGCAGTATATGACGGAGTTTTGAAGGAGTTGATTCATCAATTTAAATATAAAGAGAAGAAATATTTAGCCAATTCGTTAGGGAAACTCCTGGTCGATTTTGTGGAAAAATATCTAAAAGAAGAAAGATTCGATTATATTGTTCCCATACCGCTGGAGAAGGCAAGACAGAAGAAGCGGGGTTATAACCAAGCAGAACTCTTAGCTCGGATTTTGGGAGAAGCGGTAGATAAGCCAATATTGACCAATTTAGTGGAAAGAAGAAAGAAGACCAAACCCCAGTTCGGACTGAACAGGGAGGAGAGGTTTGAGAATCTCTCGGGCGCTTTTGAAATATCGAAATCAGGCGAACAAGACATTTCAACAATTGCAGGGAAGACAGTTCTCCTATTAGACGACCTGGCAACTACAGGCGCTACTCTGAATGAATGTGCCAGAGTGTTCAAGGAGGCAGGAGTTAGCGAAGTGTATGGACTGGTTTTAGCCCATGGAATATTTTAGGAATAGCTCCGATTCATCGGAGCGTTCAAAAAAGTCTTGACTTTATTGGGTGAATTTATATAATAACTTGTACTGGATGAGCAAATTAATAGAAGGAGGTAAGTGATAAATGGCAACAAAGGTAGGTATTAATGGCTTTGGAAGGATTGGAAGGCTGGTGCTCAGAGCAGCCATTGCCGAAGGGGTAAAGGAGCTCGATTTTGTGGCGGTTAATGATTTGACCGATGCTAAAACCCTGGCGCACTTGTTTAAGTACGATTCAACTTTTGGCACTTTTAAAGGCAAGGTAAAGGCAAAAGACGACTCCATTTCAATAGACGGGAAAGAGATAAAGGTCTTGTCACAGAAAGATCCAGCCCAATTACCATGGAAAGGTTTGGGTGTTGATTTCGTCATAGAGTCTACGGGCAGGTTTACCGACGCGGAAAAAGCCAGAGCCCATTTAGGAGCGGGAGCGAAGAAAGTAGTTATTACTGCACCGGCAAAAGGGGATGCTATTACTTTAGTTATGGGAGTAAATGAAGATAAATACGACAGCTCCAAACACCATATTGTTTCCAATGCCTCTTGCACCACAAACTGCCTGGCGCCGATAGCAAAAGTTCTTCTGGATAAGTTCGGGATTGAAAGAGGATTGATGACTACCATCCATTCTATTACTAATGACCAGGTTATTCTCGACTTTCCCCATAAGGATTTGCGCCGTGCTCGGGCGGCTACTCTTTCTATAATAGCTACTACTACCGGAGCAGCGAAAGCCATAGGATTGGTCCTGCCCGAGTTAAAAGGTAAGATGGATGGTATGGCGATACGCGTGCCTACTCCCAATGTCTCTCTGGTCGATTTAGTCATCGAGGCAAAAAGAGAGACCACTGCGGAGGAGGTAAATAAAGTATTCCAGGAAGCTTCCCACGGGAAGATGAGTAAGTATGTTGAATATACCGACGAGCCATTGGTATCCCGCGATTTTTATGGAAACAATAAATCTGCCATAGTAGATGGGCTCTCCACGAGGGTAATAGAAGGCAAGATGATAAAAGTTCTCGCCTGGTACGATAATGAGTGGGCTTACTCCTGTAGAGTGAATGATCTGGTTAGCCATATGGTGAAGTCAGGAGCTAAAAGTGGGTCTAAGGAGAAGGTGGCAAGTAAATAAAGGCAACCTTGCCCGCCCGGGCCCTCAGGGAGAGAACCTTTAGCTCTGTCTTATAAGAAGGTGAAAAACAATGGGAAAATTAACAATTTCCGACCTGGAAATAGAAGGTAAAAAAGTCTTAATTCGCTGCGATTTCAATGTTCCCTTAGATGACAAGGGAAGAATTGTGGATGATACGCGAATTCAAGCTGCTCTACCCACAATCAGATACGCTCTGGGAAGAGAATGCGCAGTTATTCTGATGTCTCATCTTGGCCGACCTAAAGGGAAAGTGGACCCGAAATTGAGCTTGAAACCGGTTGCCGAAAGATTGGGAGAGCTTTTGAATCTTGAGGTTCTTATGGCGCCTGACTGCATCGGTCGCGAGGTGGAGAAGATGACAGGGGAGTTGAAAGGCGGAGAAGTTCTTCTTTTAGAAAATTTGCGGTTCCATCCGGGAGAAGAGACAAATGATGAAACGTTCGCAAAGCAACTCGCCTTACTGGCTGATGTATTTATTCAGGATGCCTTTGGCACTGTACACAGGGCGCATACTTCCACGTCGGGAGTGCCCAGGCATTTACCCTCGGGCGCCGGTTTTCTGTTACAAAAAGAGTTAAGATACCTCAAGCAGGCTTTAGAAGAACCAGAAAGGCCTTTTTTAGCTATTCTGGGAGGAGCGAAAATATCGACAAAGATTGGAGTTATAAAAAATTTACTCCCCAAAGTAGATTCATTGATTTTAGGCGGGGCTATGGCCTACACTTTCTTGCGAGCGGAGAATATAGAAACGGGCAATTCAATGGTAGAGGAAGATAAAATTGATACCGCAGGCGAAATATTAAAACAAGCTTCTAAAAAGAAAGTAACCGTTCTATTGCCTATTGACCACATTATTGCTAATAAAGTTTCTAAGGATGCAAAGAGTAAAGAAATCTCAGAAGTCACCATTCCCAAAGGCTGGATAGGCGTTGACATAGGTTCCTTCTCTATTAAGCGGTTCTGTTCGGCAATTAAGTCTGCTAAGACTATTCTCTGGAACGGACCGATGGGCATCTTTGAAATAGATAAATTCAGTCAGGGAACAAGAGCTATCGCTGAGGCAATTGCCGAAGCTACAAAGAAAGGCAGTATCTCCATTGTTGGTGGAGGAGATTCCGTTGCTGCTGTGACCAAAATGGGACTCCAGGATAATGTATCGCATATTTCTACTGGCGGCGGAGCGGCCTTAGAATTTCTGGAAGGCAAGGAATTGCCGGGAATCGTGGCTTTAAAAGATAAATGAGGAAATAAAATGATAACTTTAATATTAGTAATCCATATCATTGTTGCCGTTTGTTTAATTTTGATTGTGCTGTTACAGGTAGGAAAAGGTGCCAGTCTATCAGGCTTATTCGGAGGCGGAGGCGGCAGTGAGGCGATTTTCGGTGGCGGAGGGGGAGACGTTTTTATGAAAAGATTGACCGTGGTCTTCGCAATCCTGTTTTTATTCACTTCTCTGACTTTAACCATAATTTCTGTTCGTAGACCATTAAGCACAATTATCTATAAACAGCCAGCTGTTCCAGCAGCAGTCCCCGAGGAAGCTGAAAAGGAAACGGCTGCTCCAGAAATGCCACCCGCCAAGCCTGAGGCACCTCAACTACCAGAACCAGTCCAGCCTAAATAAGTAGGGGCGATCCCCATGTATCGGGATGGTCGCCCAAGCAACATTTTTTCTCATATTTTTGATTTTTTTATATCATTTCCATATTGGGCAGGTGGCGGAATTGGTATACGCGTACGTTTGAGGGGCGTATGGGGTAACCCGTGCGGGTTCAAGTCCCGCCCTGCCCACTAATTGGGTTGAAAAGGGACTTGAAGAGTGCGAACGCCGACCTTATGGAGGAAGAGGACTGGAAGTCCGGAAGTGAGCACCCGGGCCCGAGCCGCGAGGTAGGAAAGGGAGAGCGGCGAGGGAAGTCCCGCCCTGCCCAGCTTATCTCCTCTCCCCTCGGGGAGAGGATAGAGATGAAGGGGATATTAACTTTAATCTGCGGGCGTAGTTCAGCTGGTAGAACATTTGCTTGCCAAGCAAAAGGTCGTGGGTTCGAGACCCATCGCCCGCTCTTCCTCTTCTGATGCGGACTGCTACTTAAGTGGGTAAGAGAACAAAATTGTACTTGACCTGCTCGTTAATTTTTGTTAACTTTCCTATGGTTTGGATATAATAATAGACAATTTCGAAAGAGAGTAATGACCTCACGTAAACAACTGAATAGGAATCATTTTAAGCGGGGTTCTCCACGTTATGTGAAGTCGCCCCGCTTTTTATTCGAAGGATTCAGGTCATATGGAAATACCTGTTGGGTTAGTGGTAGATAGAAATCGCCGGGCATTATCATTGGTAAAAGGAAATAACTTGCAAAAAGCTCAAGACCAAAGAATATGAAGGGATTTTCATGGGAAAATTAAGACCTGAAGAGAAAATTTTCTCGGGGATTATCCCTATTGATAGAAGGGTTCCCTCAAATAAGGCTATTTCTCGTCCGATTGGCTTTATTGATAGGAGAATTACACCAGACAGAAGAATGTCGCCTCGGTTTCGTGCCATTTTTGCTATTAAATTAAAAGACAGTTCTTCATCTAAGGAAATATCAACAGTATTGGGTGAATCTGTTAATTTGAGTCGGTCAGGAGCATGTTTAAATTTGGAGAAGGAATTAGTCCATCCTTCAACCGTAATTCTTTCTATAAAGTTTCCTCTGTTGGGTGATTTTGAAACGCGAACTAAAATATTGTGGAGTAGAAGAAAAAAAAGGCAGGTCTGGTACGGAGTTCATTTTTTGGATTTAGGCAAAGATTTCCCTTCCATTTTAAAGCAAGCTTTATCTAAATATACCTCTCTAGATGGTAAACTAATTCCTTTGATAAATAGTATGCGGCATTTTCTTCAAGATATCAAAAATAGATTTGATGAATTTGACATGGCATTTCCATCTGTGCAAAAACAGATGCGCTTTATTGAACAAAGTAAGAGGGAGATATATAATAAATTGGATAATTATTTTGGCCAAATTTGGGATATTACAATGAAGTATGGCGAAGAAGGGTACAATGTACATAAAAGTTACTTCCAACAAATGCTTCACCCTTTAGTTGAAGAAATAGTAGAAATTAATAGACATATCTATAGGAAACCTCTGGGATATGCAGGGGATTATATGGTAATGAATTATATCTACGACTACCACAAAGAAAGGTACTTAGGAAGTTCTTCATATGAAATGCTTATTAATAATTATACTTGTAATATCCCCATTTCTCGTTCTAATATTACACGCAAAGAATTTTTTAAAAGGGAAATATTAGAAACAATAGAGACAAAAGATAATGCAAGAATTATGAGTGTCGGTTGCGGACCTCTTAGAGAACTTATAGAATTGTTAAAAGAGGAAACGATTATTAAACCCTTCACGTTTAAATGTGTAGATTTTGAAAAAGGGGCTATAGACTATGTCAAAAAGGCACTGGAAGAAATAGACCGGGAAAGAAAACAATTTCTTTCCATAGAATACTTTCACCAGAATATAATCGACATTATAAAAAATAGGGAGATAAAAGAAAAAATAAAAGAGCAAGATTTAGTCTATTGCTCGGGAGTAATCGATTATCTGAGGGATAAAATAGCCGCACGATTAGTCAGAGAGCTGTTTCAATTATTGAGAAACAGAGGCGTACTGATTATTTGCAATGCGGCTCTGAAAGGGAGTAGCCACAGAGCATATTATGAAATGCTTGGCGAATGGAATATGTTCCATAGAACCAAAGACGTGATATTAGATTGGGCGAAGGATTTAAAAAACGTTCAGAAAATAGTTTTTGAGAAAGCACCTGATTGTAATAAATACCTATTTTTGAAGATCAAAAAATTATGAATTATTTTAATCATTTTACTTTCTCAGCGTTATTAACATCGATTACAACCTTCCTATTAGGAATTTTTGTGTTACTTAGAGGACGTTGGGAAAAAAGACTATACCAGACTTTTGCTTTGTATTGTTTTAGTATCTCTATATGGAGCTTTTGCGTAACAAGATTTACTCCCGATTTTCAAGACCCTACAGCACTTTGGGGTAGGTTTCTTCATCTGGGCGCAATTTTAATTCCCACTTTTTTTGTCCATTTTATTCTAGAATTTTTGGGAGAAAAGAATAAAAAAATCCTTATTGTTACATATTCGGTTGCGACGGTATTTTTATTTTTTAATTTTTTTACTCAACTGTTCATAAAAGGAACTGTTAACAAGCCTGCCTATAGCTATCCCAATCCTAATGGCATTTACCTGTTGTATTTCCTTTTCTTCATCCTTTGCGTGATTTATGGTCTTTATAAATTATTTATGGCATCTTTAGTTACCAGTGGAATTAGACGGAACCAAATAAGGTATTTATTGTGGTCTTCGGTAATTGGTTATCTTGGTGGATTAAAGAACTTTATGATCCTTATTGACTTAGAGGTTTTCCCGATATATCCTTTTGGAACTTATGCGATTCCTTTCTATACGATGGTAGTTGTTTACGCTATTGTTACTTATCGTTTGATGGACATTAATGTGGCCATTACCAAGGGAACTGTATTTGCTGTGGTATATGCCTTTGTTCTTGGCATTCCAATAGGGGTGGGGTTCTGGGGCAAGAGCTATATATTCGATAAAATAGGACCAAACTGGTGGCTTGTGCCTGTTGGTATGGCGCTTGTGCTGGCTAGTTTAGGTCCCGCTATTTATGGTTTTATTCGTCGGAAAGCCGAAGCCGCTCTTTTCGCAGAGCGCCAGAGATATCAGGAGAACTTGATTGCGCTGGGAAAAGAAATGACTTTAACCAAAGACCTGAGGAGTCTTTTGGTTTTAATAATTCGCAATGTGACCAGGGAAATCGGCATCAGTCATGCCCGCATCTATCTTTGGGATAGGAAAACTAATGAATATGTGCGGGAAGTCCACTATGGCAAGGAGAGAAGAAGACAGTACGGGGATTCTCTATACAGGGGTGCTCCTTTAGTTCGTCTATTATCCGGAAGAAGAGATAGCGGACCTATTTTGAGAGAGGAAGTTATTAGCCACTTTGAGACTAATGAGCCTGAACATCTGGAAGAAATAAAAGCACAATTGAGAAGTATGGGAGCGGCAGTATTATTACCCGCTTTCATTGGCGAAGAGCTGGTTGCCTTTTTGGCGTTGGGTACAAAGCGTTCCAAAGAGATTTACACGCCTGACGATTTAGCTATGTTTAAAATTTTAGCCGGGCAGGCAGGCTTAGCGATTGAGAATGCTCAGTTCTATCAGGAACTTAAGGAGGCGCAAGCGACGGTGCTTCAAGCAGCAAAGCTTTCCTCCATTGGTGAGTTGGCTGCTGGCTTTGCCCATCAGATAGATAATCCGTTAGGGGTCATAAGCCTGGGATGCCAGTTGTGCACCCAGGACATAAAAGAATGGCTCGGTCGAAGAGACCTTCCCGAAGGGGATAGAAAAGTGCTTATGGAGATGGAAGACAGGATGAACAAAGTGATTGACACTGCTCACCGGGCAGCCGACCTTGTCCAGAGGATAAGGGGCTATGCCAAGCCTGCGGACAGAGATTTTGAGCCCACAGACTTGAATTCTGTAATAGAAGATGCATTGAATTTAGCCCAGTATCAAATTACCCATGGAGCGATTAATGTAATTAAAGATATTCCCCAGGATTTGCCGAAGATAAAAGGGATTGGTGTGCAGCTGGAACAGGTATTTCTGAATATGATTATTAATGCCTGCGAGGCAATGGCTGGGAAGAAGGGAGAGCTTGTCATTTCGGCAAGGGTGGCTAAAGAAGAGCCCCATAAGGTTGAGGCAATTCTCGCAGATAATGGTTGCGGGATTCCTAAAGAGAACTTAAGAAGATTGTTTGATATTTTCTATACCACTAAAGGTTCACAGGGCACAGGAGTCGGTTTGTCAATGGCTTATCGAATAGTAAAAGACCATAATGGAGATATAAATGTGGAAAGCGAGATAGGTAAAGGAACCAGGTTTACCGTCTCTATGCCAATCTGGGAGGAGAAATCAGAATAGTGGTGACAATGATGTGTGCGACGGGGGGCCTGAAGGAAAATGATAAGAATTGGCACAAGCGGATTTTCGTTTCCCGACTGGTGGGGCGTAGTCTATCCCAAAAATATTCAACCTAAAGATGCGCTCAGGTACTATGAGCAGGAGTTAGGGTTCAATACTGTGGAGGTAAACTTCACATACTATACTCTTCCTGGCCTGAAAACAATGGAAGGATTGGCAAAGAAGACGACAGATGATTTCGACTTTGTAGTAAAAGCTTTTAGGGGGATGACTCATGACCCTTTCGATAGTAGACTTGAAAAAATACCGGAAATAACTGAAGTGAAGGAAACATTTGAGAAATTTCTCTATTCATTGAATCCTATGATTGAGACGAAAAAACTTGGGGCAGTCCTTTTACAATTTCCGGTCTTCTTCTATCCCCGTTCCGAAAATAAGGATTATCTTCTTCAATGTAAGGAGTGGCTGAGTGATGTGCCTGCAGTAATTGAATTCAGGAACCACGCCTGGGCGAAGCCGGAGACTTTCACTTTCCTGAAGGAGAACGACCTTGCCTATTGTATAGTGGATGAACCAAAACTACCGAGACTTATGCCTTTCGTTGAGGAGGTTACGTCGAATATAGGGTATCTCAGACTGCATGGAAGAAACCAGAACTGGTTCAACGTGCCAACCTCAGAGAGATATAATTACCTCTATTCCGACAATGAATTAAAAGAGTTTGTTGACCCGATTAAGAGAATTTACCAAAACGCAGAGAAAGGCTACATATTTTTCAATAACTGCCACGCAGGTTCAGCGGCGCGAAACGCTTTACAAATGAAAAGTTTCCTGAAGGATATTGTGGAGATGGGAGAGAAGACGAAAGAATTACTTCGCAAAGCTTTCCTGCCTGAACAGCGAGATTTTTTTGAAGAAGAGAAGGAATGAGGACCAAAGGCCAATCGGGAATTATTGACAAAAGTAGTTAATTGTGCTATCTTATAGCATCTAGTATAAAGGTTGTTGATATTAAGTGATTTAGAGGAGGTGAGAATGAACATTTACGTAGGCAATTTGTCGCGTGATGTCACTGAAGAAGATTTGCGACAAACTTTTGAAGCCTTTGGGAAGGTCGAATCCGCAACTCTTATTAAGGACAAGTTCAGTGGCGAATCAAGAGGATTCGGATTCGTGGAAATGCCCGCCAAAGCTGAGGCCCAGTCCGCGATCGCTGACCTGAATGGCAAGGAGTTAAAAGGACGACCCCTTAAGGTTAATGAGGCTCGCCCTCGTCCTGAAGGCCGTCGAGGTGGAGGAAGACGAGGCGGTGGACGGCGCTTCTAATAAGCGGCACTCGGACATAAGGGACTTTTCGAGAACGGCGCGGTACCCAAGTGGCTAAGGGAGAGGTCTGCAAAACCTTTATTCGTCGGTTCGAATCCGACCCGCGCCTTTAAAAATTCTGGAGTCCCCCTGATGAAGTCGGGGGTTATACCTCCCTTTTGGGAGGACTCCACGAGTTTTGGAGTCCTTGCGAAAGCAAGGGAAGAAATGCAGATCCCTTTCGGGAGGACTCCAAAAAAGGTTTCTGTCTATATTTTGTGGGCGGTTAGCTCAGGCGGTTAGAGTGCATGGTTGACATCCATGAGGTCACTGGTTCAAGTCCAGTACCGCCCACCATTGATTTTAGTTTTTTGACTATAGTTAGGAGATGCGAGTGGCTGAGAGAAGCAAAAAAATTGAAGAAGATTTAGAGGCACTACGCCATTCCTGTTCCCATATTATGGCGCACGCGGTTACTGAACTCTTTCCTGACGTAAAGCTTGCCATCGGACCGCCTATTGCCGACGGTTTTTACTATGACTTCGATAAGAAAGAGCCTTTTACTCCCCAGGATTTAGAAAAAATTACTGAGAAGATGAAGGAAATTATCAAAAAGAATTATCCTTTCGTTCGCTCGGAAAAGTCAAGAGAAGAGGCGCTAAAATTTTTTGGCGAAAGAGAAGAAAAGTATAAAATTGAACTGATTCAGGATCTGGACGATGATAAAGTAACTATCTACGAGCAGGGAGGTTTTGTTGATCTCTGCCGTGGTCCCCATATCAAGTCCACAAGTGAGGTGAAATATTTTAAGTTGTTGAGCGTTGCTGGTGCTTACTGGCGGGGCGATGAGAAGAGGGAGAGACTACAGAGAATCTATGGGACGGCATTTTTTACCCAGGAAGAGCTGGATAAATATCTATATTTGCTGGAAGAAGCCAAGAAGAGAGACCATCGCAAATTAGGGGTTGAGCTTGACCTGTTCAGTATGCACGAGAGGGCAGGAGCAGGACTTATATACTGGCATCCTAAGGGCTCATGTGTCAGGAAGGTAATAGAAGATTTCTGGGAAAAGGAACATCTGAAAAATGGATATGAACTGGTGGACATTCCCCATATTGCCAGAATAGATTTGTGGCAAACCTCCGGTCACGTCGATTTCTATCAGGAGTATATGTATTCCCCTATGGATATTGAGGGACAGAAGTATATAATTAAACCAATGAATTGTCCTGGACACATATTGATTTATAAAACTAAGGTGAGAAGCTATCGCGATTTACCCATTCGCTGGGCAGAACTGGGAACTGTCTATCGCTATGAGCGCTCGGGAGTTCTGCACGGTCTTATGCGGGTTCGCGGGTTTACTCAGGATGATGCTCATATTTTCTGTCGTCCGGAACAGTTGGAAGACGAGATTGTGGGAGTAATCAAGTTTGTTCTTTTCATGCTAAATACGTTTGGCTTTTCTGATTATGATGTTGCTTTAAGCACGCGGCCAGAAAAATATGTGGGAACTCTGGAGAGCTGGGAGAAAGCAGAGGATGCGTTAAAGAAGGCACTGGAGAAAGTAAAGCTCGCCTACATGGTTAATCTAGGAGAGGGAGTCTTCTATGGACCGAAAATAGACATAAAAATAAAAGACTCATTGGGTCGGGCATGGCAATGTTCCACTATCCAGGTAGATTTCAATCTTCCCGAGAGATTTGATATGACCTTTATAGACATTAGCGGCGAACGTCGCCGACCGATAATGATTCACCGGGCACTTCTGGGTTCCTTGGAGAGATTCTTTGGGGTTCTCATAGAACATTATGCAGGTGCTTTTCCCGTATGGCTTGCTCCTGTGCAGGCAACGGTTCTTACTATTACCGATTCACAAGTAGGGTACGCTCAGAAAGTGTATAATAAGTTGAAAGAAAAGTCTATAAGAGTAGAAGCAAATCTTGCTAATGAGAAAATAGATAAAAAGATTCGCGACGCCCAGCTTCAGAAAATTCCCTATATGTTAGTCGTTGGGAAAAGAGAAGCGGGAGCAGGAACAGTGGCTGTAAGAAGAAGAGACCAGAAAGACCTCGGTGCGGTTAAGGTTGAGCAATTCATTGAAGACATATTGAAAGAAATAGAAAACAAAAAATAAAGCTAGAGAGAAGATTACTGAGTTCTGGCGTCGGAAAAAAACGCGATTTTTTAACTTGACAGGAATGTATTTTGTATATATAATTTTTTAGAATAGAAGTAGGCTATGCCTCACCTTAAGGAAATTTCCGAAAAGGTTGTCATTTCTGGGATAGAAAACTACGAGGTCCGTCTACGACGGACTTTTTTTATATTTTCAGGGGGGTGATGGCTTATAGTAAAAAAAGTGAAGTTGCGAGTGAATGAAGGCATTAGGGATAAACAGGTTAAGTTGATAAACGAAGAAGGTAAACTGCAAGGGATTGTAGAAACTGGAGAAGCTTTGCTTGCCGCCCGGAGTAAACAGCTGGATTTGGTAGAGATTGTTCCCGGGCAGACGCCTCCTCTTTGCAAAATTATGAGTTATAGCAAGTACCGTTATGAACAGAAAAAAAGGGATAGAGAGGCGCAAAAACACAGGAGGATGGGTCAGTTAAAAGAAGTGAGAATGCGTTCCACGATAGGGTCGCACGATTTGGATGTTAAGTCAAGGCACATCCAGGAATTTTTGGAGACCGGACGCAGGGTAAAAATCACAATTAATTTCAAAGGAAGAGAAGCCAGTCACGCCGATTTAGGCAGGAAGCTTCTGGAAACAATAAAGGGAAATTTTTCCTCCACAGCCAGCTGTGAGCAAGAACCCCATCTGGAAGGGTATAGAATGACGATGTTGCTTGTTCCCAAGAAAAAGGGACGCACCGAACAAAAAGAAGAGTAGAATCTGTGGAGGAAAAGAGAGAACGTAGCGAAAGTCGATTTAGATAGGAGACGATTTTGCCGAAGATAAAGACTCATAGTGGCGCTAAAAAGAGGTTTAGATTTACAGCTAAGGGCAAAATTAAGCACAAGAGAGTGGGTGCCCGGCATAAATTAACGAAAAAGAGCCCTAAAAGATTGAGACAGCTGAGAAAGTCGAGCACCTCGATCCATAGAGACAAAAGGTTGGTAAAGAAACTTTTACCTTATGGATAAATTATGCACAAATTTAATTTGTGCCTACAATTAGGATGTATAGGAAATTTTGTAGGTCCCGATTCATCGGGACAAATTATGGTTGTTTTTAGGATAGGAAAATGGTGAGGATAAAAGGTGGTGTAACTACCAGAAGGCGAAAAAAGAAGCTCTTTCGATTAACCAAAGGTTATCGGATGGGCAAGAAACATCTTTATCGCCACGCAACAGAACAGCTGGACAAAAGCCTACAGTATGCCTATCGGGACCGCCGAAGGAAAAAGAGGGAATTTCGTTCTCTGTGGATTACCAGAATAAATGCTGCTTCTCGTCTGAATGGCATGTCTTATAGTCAATTCATAAGTGGTCTGAGAAAGGCGAAAGTTCAAATCAACCGAAAAATCTTGGCTGATTTGGCGGTGAATGATACGAATGCCTTTTCTCAGTTGGTGGCTATCGCCCTCGAGGCGAATAAGAACGAGAAAGAAGTCGCGGGAACAGAAGTTTCTTAGGTAATTGATCGGCCGCCCTCTGGGGTGACGGGAATTGGAAGGAGAGTTTATGGCTAAAAATCAGTCGCTTTCTCCTCCACAGGCAGTTGTCCTTGGGTTTTTAATCCTTATCCTTCTGGGCACGGTTCTTCTTTCTTTGCCGCAAGCTACTGCCAGCAGAAATAGGCAACCACTTGTTGACGCTCTGTTTACGGCAACTTCTGCTGTATGCGTTACCGGTTTAGCAGTTCGAGACACCGGCGATTATTTTTCCTTGTTTGGCCAGATTGTTATTCTCCTGCTAATCCAGATAGGCGGTCTGGGTTATATGACTATGGCTACTTTTCTGCTTTTGCTTATTGGCAGGACGATAACTCTTAGGGAAAGGTTGATAATGCAGGAATCGATGCCTCAATTCAGCATGGGAGGCGTGGTTCAGTTTGCAAAATATGTTCTAAAAGTAACTCTTATTCTGGAAATTACTGGGGCGGCGATTTTGAGTTTACGCTGGATGGGACAATATCCTGTTCCCACAGCAATATATATGGGAATATTTCATTCTGTTTCAGCATTCTGTAATGCAGGTTTTGCCTTATTTAGCGACAGTTTGACACGGTTTCGGGGAGATATGGTTATTTGCCTGACTGTTCTATGTTTGTTCTTCATTGGAGGACTGGGATACGTTGTGCTCAGCGACCTCTATTATTTCAGGTATCGCAAGTTTCCCCAACTTTCAATTCACACTAAATTCGTCTTATCAAT